>Ga0315310_10001139_pt1 | contig 16718 bp, 15 predicted proteins | sample TDP5_MG_FD_203630 | JGI IMG/M metagenome (GOLD analysis project Ga0315310, IMG submission 203630) | Freshwater sediment microbial communities from Lake Towuti, South Sulawesi, Indonesia - TDP5 | ecosystem: Environmental > Aquatic > Freshwater > Lake > Sediment | place: Indonesia: South Sulawesi... | reverse complement strand
AGAGGCTATGGGTTATCTAGTGTTCGGTTCATCTGCGGCACCCAGGATATCCATCATGAACTTGAGGATAAACTTACGGATTTTTTGGGAACCGAGGATACGGTTCTCTTTCCATCATGCATGGATGCCAATGCCGGCCTCTTCGATGTCACCCTTGGTCCTGAAGATGCGATGATTGCCGACCGACTCGTTCATGCCTCAATTGTCGATGGTATGAAGCTTTGCAAGGCACAATTGTATAATTATAAGCATCTTGATATGGCGCACCTTGAAGAGAAATTACATGAGACACAGAACTGTCGTTTCCGAATGGTCATCACTGATGGTGTCTTTTCGATGGATGGTGATATTGCACCGCTCGACAAGATTTGTACCCTGACAGACAAGTATAATGCGATGGTTATGATCGATGACTCACATGCGACAGGATTTATGGGTAGGCATGGTCGGGGAACCCACGAACACTGCGGTGTGATAGGACGAATTGATGTCATTACTACAACCCTTGGTAAGGCGATGGGTGGTGCAAGCGGTGGTTGTATCAGCGGTCGTAAAGAGATTGTTTCCTTATGCCGGCAACGGGCCCGTCCTTATCTCTTCTCTAATACGGTGGCACCAGTGATTGTTGCTGCTGCAATAAAAGTTGTTGATCTAATTTCCAAGACGACCGACCGACGCGATAGGCTTGAAGAAAATACCAAATATTTCCGCGCAAAGATGAAGGAAGCGGGTTTTGATATCAGAGAAGGCAGCCATCCGATTGTTCCAATAATGCTTTATAATGCGAAATTGGCCCAGGATATGGCACATGAGTTATACGATGAAGGTATCTATGTAATCGGTTTCTCCTTTCCGGTCGTTCCAAAAGGCCAGGCAAGAATAAGGGTTCAGATCTCCGCGGCTCATGAAAAAGGGCACTTAGATAAGGCAATCGCTGCATTTACCAAGGTCGGTGAAAAGTACAAGATTTTAGGGAAGAAGAAAGACGAAATAATTGGAATGTATGGATTATGATAAATACCTGTAACTTTTGACGATGGATAATACCACGGATGTAATTATTATTGGTGGCGGAATAATAGGTACTGCAACCGGTTACCATCTTACCAGAAGAGGGTTGAAGGTCTATCTCTTCGAGAAAGATTATCTTACTGCGGGTTCAACCGGGCGTTGCATAGGTGGTATCCGCCAGCAATTTTCTACTGAAACAAGTATCAAGGTAGCATTAGAAGCAGTAAAGAAATTTAGAACAATGAAGGAGGAATTGAATCAAGATGTCGAATTTCATCCTGGCGGTTATCTATTTCTTGCCCATAGCGAAGAAAAGAAAAAGTCATATTTGAAACTTATTGAATTGCAACAAAGAATGGGACTCGATGTTCGTTATGTCACGACTCAAGAAGTCGCAGACATTGTCCCCGGGATAAATTTGGATGGCATTCTCGGTGGTGCCTATTGTCCAAGTGATGGTCAGGCAAATCCATTCTTGGTTGTTGATGCCTATGCAAAGAAAATAAGGGAGAAAGGGAAGACCTTTACCAATAAAGAGGTTATCAGAATTATACTCAACGACAATAAGGTAATGGCTATAGAGACCATGGATGGTGAAACATATTACGCACCGATAATTGTGAACGCCGCCGGTCCAAATATCAGAAGTGTTTCCGCATTGGTTGGCCTTGATATCCCCATATATCCTGAACGCCACGAGGCATTGATTACAGAACCCCTCGAGAGGTTCTTCGATCCGATGATTGTTGACTATCGTGAAGACGGTTGTTATTTCAATCAAAAGTTTCATAATGGCAGCATTATTGGTTGCTATACCCCGAAACCGAATATCCCGGGACTCGACCTGGGTAGTTCATTTGAATTTATCAATGAGATGGGAAAGAGGATGGCACGTCTGATTCCCAAATTGGCGATTATAAAAATTATGCGTCAGTGGTCTGGTAGCTATGAAATGACACCTGATGGTAATCCAATTCTGGATAAAACCAACATTGAAGGCTTCTGGGTTGTTGGTGGTATGTGTGGCCACGGTTTTATGCTTGGACCAGAAATCGGCTGGCTCACCGCCGAATATATCACAACTGGGAAACCTCCGTATGATATCCAAGAATTCTCATTGTGCCGCAGTTTTGCTGGTCAGGAAGTTATGAAATGATTAAATTTAGGGTTTTAAAAAAGGACAAAAATACCAAGGCACGCTGCGGACTATTGAAGACCAAGCACTTTGAGGTAACAACACCAAATTTTATGCCCGTTGCAACGCAGGGAACAGTCAAAACCCTTTCCCCAGCAGATTTATTAAAAATTGGGGTTGAGATTATTGTCTGCAATACCTACCATTTGATGCAGAGACCAGGTACAGGTATTACAAAAAAACTGGGTGGCATACACAAATTCATGAATTGGGAAAGGGCAATACTTACCGATTCAGGTGGATTTCAGGCATACTCACTTGGTGACTTAAGAAAGGTGAATGACGAGGGACTCACCTTTTCGTCCCATATAGACGGTTCAAAGATCTCTTTAACGCCAGAGCAGGCGATCAAAATTCAGTATGACCTTGGCACCGATATTGCTATGTGCCTTGATTTCTTTACACCTTACCCCTCACAATTTCTCGATGCAAGGATTGCGGTTGAAAGAACGGTGAGTTGGGCAAAGAGGAGTCTCGCTGTAAAAAAAAACTGCCGATATTCGGTATCATTCAAGGTGCCACATATATTGAACTACGCCGTGACTGTGCCATGCGCATTACTGAATTAAATTTCCCTGGCTATGGGATCGGCGGTTTAATGATTGGTGAACCTTCAGAACTAACCCAAGAGATGGTTAATGGAATAAACAACATAATCCCAGAAAATAGTGTCCGATACCTGATGGGTTGTGGTTATCCGGAAGATATCGTAAAGGCAGTCGGTCTTGGTGTTGACCTCTTTGACTGTGTATTACCAACCAGGAATGGACGAACCGGAACGGCATTCACCTCTGAGGGCAGGATAGTTATAAAAGGTAGCAGATATGCAAGGGACGATGCGCCACTCGATAAACGATGTAACTGTTATACCTGTCGCAATTTTTCCCGCGCCTACTTGAGACACCTATTTAATACGGGTGAAGCCCTTGGACCATACTTGGTAAGTTATCATAATATATATTTTTATATCGCATTAATGGCGAAGATTAGAACAAACATTTACAAAGGCACTTACAGTTTCTTTACCAAAGAATTTCTGAGAAACTTCAGTTTTCGGCAAGAAGCAGAAGGCAGTGCATTTAGTTCTTGACATTTTAATAATTATATGTATAATTATTAAAATTTTTAAAAATAAAAAGGAGTGATTATGTTTGGGAAGAAGAAAAAAGTGATAGGACTCGACATTGGTTCGAGTCAGACCAAGATTGTGGAACTGAGCCCTGGCAAGTCTAAAAAACTTGTGAACTTTGGTATCTCGAAGGTTTTACCAGATGCGATCGTCGAGGGCGAGATAATCGACCGGGAAGCAGTTTTAGATTCGATAAGAACTTTGATGGAAAGCAAGGGCTTCACGACTAAGGATGTGGTAATTGGCATTGCAGGTCGTGATGTGATAATAAAAAGAATCATAATGGACCGAATGAGTGAGGCCGACACACGCGAACAGATAAAATGGGAAGCAGAGCAGTATGTGCCATTTGACATAAACGAGGTCACCCTCGATTTTGATATTGTCAATCCAAGCTTCGGTGAAAATCAGCAGGAAGTAATCTTGGTAGCGGCAAAGAATGAATTAATAAATAACCTGTTTTCACTTTTAAAAGAACTCAATCTCAATCCTATTGTTGTTGACACGACAGCATTTACAATACAGAATGTTTTCGAATATAATTATCCGCCCAGCCCCACCGAGACCATCGGATTACTTCACATTGGTGCTGGAATGACGGTAATAAATGTTATAAAAGGCGGCTCTTCACTTTCTGCCCGTGATGTTTATTATGGTGTGAATGCATATATTAGCAAACTTCAAAAGGAGATTGGCTTTAACTACGAGGATGCGGCAAATGCAGTAAAAGGCACTGTGCCTGTCGGTGCATCACAAGATGCTATCCAGGGTGTATTTGAATCATTTGTTAGTGACCTTAGCGCCCAGATCGAGAGAAGTTTTCAATTTCTTTCAAGTGTTACTGGTGAAGAGAAGGTTAATCGCATATATCTATCGGGTGGCGGTGCATTAATTCCAAATCTATTAGAATATTTAAAAAGACGGCTCGGGGTTCCAATAGAGACACTCAATTCATTTAGGAACATTACCTATGACCCCACGATCTTCTCTCCCGAAGGGGTTGATGTTATGGGTTCAATCTTAGCCCAGGCCGTCGGATTAGCATTAAGGGGGGAGTGATGATAAAAATAAATTTAGCCCCTACCGCAAAAAAGGCAAAGGCTCCAAAGCCAAAAGCCGCAAAGCCAGCGCTACCCGGACTAAAACTTCCGCCAATCCAGACCACAATCCTGTACATCTTTGGAATAGTTGTAGTGGTAATTGTGATTGTTTTTCTATTAGTCATCCAGTCGAGCCGAATATCCGTTTTAAATCGTAATATAAAAGAGCTCAATGCAAAACTTCTGGAATTGAAGGTTTATGTTCAAACTGTTGATAGCTTAGAAAAGAGGGAAAAACAACTTGCAACCTTAATTGCACCCATTAAAGAGCTCAATAAAAATCGCTTCTTCATAGCCCATGTCCTTGATGAAATCTCGGCACGTATTCCAGAGTTTACCTGGCTAATTTCCCTTGATATTAGTTCTACCAATATGACGATAAAAGGAACAACTGCTTCAAATTTATTGGTGGCAGACCTCATGAATCGTCTTGAAGAATCTCCGTACATTAAGAATGTTGACTTAACAGTTCTGGAGAAGAAAACTGTTGAAAAACAGGAAATGATGGAATTTACGCTAACGGCAAATGTGGGTTTGGAAGACACTTTGGCTGGGAGGAAAAAATGAACCTTAGAGAACAGAAAACACAACAGATTGTAGTCTTTTTTGTGATTCTGATTCTGATTTTAATACTATTCTTCCGTTTCCCCTACACATCAAATCAGAAAAAAATTAAGGACCTTGCTGCAAAACGGGATTCCCTCCAAATTGAAGTCCAAAAGGCGGAGGCGGCACGTGCCCGACTGCCTGAGCTACAAGCAAAGATTGCGCGTCTTGAGATTGAATGGGAAAAAGCAAAGGAGATGCTGCCAGAGGCAAAAGAGATCCCTTCATTGATTCAACAGATATCAAATTCGGGAACAAAAGCTGGGGTGAGCTTTTTGCTTTTTAAACCAAGTCCTCAAGCCGTAAAGACAAATTATGCGGAAATACCAGTTCAAATCAAGGTAGCGTGCGGTTATCATCAACTTGGAAGATTTCTTTCTAATGTAGGAAATTTATCTCGTATTGTAAACGTCCCAGCCGTAAGGATGACAACGGGTAGGGAAAGAAGTGTGGAGGCTGAACTGAGTGCAATCACCTATACCGTTGCCAAGGCAAAGGAGGTGCCACGTGGTGCTCCACCTCGCAAGTAACTTAGTTCTGACAATTATACTTTTTAATCAAGCAACCGTGTCCGATTCAATTCTTCCAGTGGAAAGATGGAACTACGAATCAGGCGGACGTAGGGATCCTTTTGTGCCTCTTTTGGGTGTTGAACTTGCACCAGGTAGCAAAACAGGTCATCTAAGCCCTGAGAATCTCAGATTGATTGGTGTTCTATGGGGTGACCGAGGCTATTACGCGTTAGTAAAAGATGGTTTGGACAATGGATACATTTTAAAAGCCGGTGATAGAGTTGCCGGTGGTCGGGTTAGTGAGATAAATCGGCAAGGAATTATTTTTGAAATAACCCACGCAGGTGTCATAACAAAATATGAATTGAGATTACAACAAGAGAAAGAAAGGAGGTAAAATATGAAATTTGTAGCAATCCTTGCTTTATTGCTCTCTCTGTTAGGCGGAGCAGTGATTCAAGATATAACTGTGGTTTCAGAGGCGAATAATACAAAACTTACACTCAAGGCAGATGCCCCATTTGTTGCCAATGCCTTTACTTTAAAAGACCCCGCAAGGATTGTTGTTGACTGTTCCGGGGTTACAAGCCCATTGACTGGGAAGACATATGCGGTCAATCGTGGTGGTATAAAAGAAATTTCCATGACCAGTTTTACAGAACGTCCAGATTTATTGAGGGTTGTAGGCAAACTTAATCAAGATTATTCTTTTCTCACATTAACTGAAGAAAATAATTTTATTGTAACCTTGCTTACTAACCTATTTGCGCCATTTGAAGCCTGGCAGGCGACAACCGGTGAGGTAGCAGCACCTGCCCCCACCGAGGCACCGCCGCCAGTTGCACCCTCAGAAATGAGACCACCAGTTAGTATCACGGGCCGACCAATTTCTATTGACCTGGAAAATGCAGATATCCTAACAGTGTTACGGGCACTTTCTGAATATGCGGGCGTCAATATCGTTGCCGGTAAAGATGTAAAGGGCACCGTGACTGTGCGATTGCATAATGTTCCCTGGCGACAGGCTTTAGAAATTATCTTGAAGGCAGCGGGTTTTGCCTATCGCGAAGACCCCGGTGTCATCAGGGTCGACACCGCAGAGAATCTCGATAAACAGGACTACGATTTACCCTTGGTCTCAAAAATTTATAAACTCGAATTTGCCGATCCAGCTGAAATGCTGAGCAAAATTCAGGCAACACTCTCGCCTAAAGGAAAGGCAAATGTAGATACGAGAACAAACTCCGTCGTCGTCACCGATGTCGACCCCATTCATGATAAAATCCTGCAATTAGTTAGACTTTTAGATACACCAACACCGCAGGTTGAAATAATGGCGAAGGTCGTTGATGCAGATGCCACGGCATCCCAAGGACTCGGCATCAACTGGACATTGAAAGGACTTGAAAGCAGAATTTTAAGAAGCGATATCACAATGAATCCAACTCCAGCGGTTGCTGGTTATGGTATCTTCAATATTGGAACAATTCCTTCCCTTGCACAGGTCACTGCAACCATCAATATTCTTGAAGAAGCTGGTAAAGCACAAACAATCTCGGCACCAAGGGTCTCAGCCGTTGATAACAAAAGGGCATCAATTCTCGGTGGTCAAAGGTTTGGTATTCCAACCAGGGATATGGCTGGGAATACCGTGATTCAGTTCTACACGGTTGGTACAAAACTGGAAGTTATACCCCATATAAATTCTTTAGAGGAAATAACAATGGAAATTCACGCCGAGGTGAGTGAACTCGACCGTGCAGCAGCACTTCGCGGAACGCCTATTATCACAACATCTGAAGCAGATTCGAAAGTTCTAGTTAAAGATGGTAATACCGTTGTTATTGGCGGATTCATACGAAAAAAAGAATCAAAATCGGTCAAGGGCATCCCAATTTTGAGAAGCATTCCGATTCTTGGTGCACTATTCAGGGAAACAACAAGCACCTTTGAAGACAGAGAACTCCTAATATTCATTACGCCGACAATTATAAGGGACTAAAAAAGACTGAATAATTAAATACTAAACTTGGGCTGTTAGGGGGTGGAGATTATCCACCCTCTTCCTTTTTTATCATATTATAAGTTAAAATGGCGTTATACCAGTGCATTAATGAGAATAATTAGCGGTTTAAATAAAGGTAAACGGCTTAAGATTCCCAAGAGGGGAATAAGACCAACAAAAGCGGTTGTAAGACAGGCGATCTTTAATATCATAAGAGACAAAATATGTTGTGCAGTTATTTTAGATGTATTTGCCGGCACCGGTGCCTTAGGTATCGAAGCAATAGCGCGGGGTGCAAAATACGCTGTGTTCATTGAAAAAGTGCCCAAGACTCTTTTTTATAATCTAAAAATCTTTAATCTCGCAAACAGAACAAAGGTAATTTCAGGCGATTTCAGGATGGGTTTGAGAAAAAGTAGAAACCTGAAATATGATATAATATTTATTGACCCACCTTATAAAATGGGTTATCTTTCAAAAACACTTCAGTTAATAGCTCACTATAATCTTCTCGAGCACAATGGTGTAATAGTTGCCGAACATTACACAAAAGAACAATTTTTCCTGCCTGAAAATTACTCAGTCATCAAGGAAAAACATTACGGCGAAACAGCGGTTTCATTCATCTCCTTTAGATTACCCTGAATTCTACAGAAGTGGAGGTGAGCGGATTCGAACCGCTGACCTGTGCGTTGCAAACGCACCGCTCTCCCACCTGAGCTACACCCCCTAAAATCTCCCAAAATTTAAATCTACCCCAAAGGCATCGATCAGTGGTGCATCTTCGTCGGCAAGGCGCTTTTTATTCAGGTGAAAATCAATGTTGAATTCCCGGATGCGTAAACCAATGCCTGGTTCTACATTCATTTCCATTAACTCGAACTCTTCACTGAGCTTCTCCATGCTACCGAAGCGCAGAACAAAGGTCTTGTTAAGCGGTAATTCCAATCCGGCATAGAAATAACTAAAATCATCTCGGATATCCCCTTCATTAATTTGATATTCGGGAGCAATATAAACAAATCCTTCATTCAGGATGAGCCGCTGTAATAAAAAACCAATTCTATGATTAACATATTCAGGGGGTTGATCAAAATAATTGGTGAGTGTATACTTCGGCACAATCACAAAATCGCCTTTCCGTCTTGAAAATCGAAGATTTAATTGATACCATTCTTTATTCGCCTCGCCGTTAGAAATGAATGAAAAGTCAAGGCGCCGGGTAAAGAATGCCCTTCCGATACCAAAACCAAATTGAAGATGGTCTTTAATTGGCGAGCCAAATCCACCAATATCAAATTTGAAGAGACTCCTTGCATAGCCAAGATTAAATCTATCAGTATGCCAGCATGCAAAAGAACCGAATTTCTCTTGCGGTGCAACAATAATACCAAAGTCTTCGTCGTCTCTTTCGATGTCGCCATAAATAGTGTTTTGATAAATCAAAATCTGGTGTGGGTAGACCCGAATATTTATCACATCATCAATATAGTCACCGACCGTAAGGGTTTTCATGCGAACACTATTCGCCCTAGCAATACCAGTTATTATAAAGAGACAGAATACAAATAAAGCAATTACTCTTCTCATATAAGCTCCTTTGTAAATTATATTCAACATTATAAAAAAGTCAACGCTGGGAAGCGACTAACAATTATGTTTTAAAAAGTGGTCCACGATCGGGCATTAGATTAAAGTGCTCATAGGCAAGGCGGGTTGCCTCCCTACCCCTTGGTGTGCGTTTGATAAACCCTTCCATTATCAGGAAAGGTTCAAATACCTCCTCAATAGTCTGGGCGTCCTCGCCAACTGCTACTGCAAGACTGTTAATACCGACAGGACCACCCTGGAACTTCTCAATAATCGTCTTGATTATTCGCTTGTCCATTTCATCAAGTCCACGTTTATCAACCTCAAGTTTTTTTAAAGCATACTCACAAACTGCAAGGTCAATGACCTCTTTTGTTTCGACCTGTGCAAAATCCCTGACCCGTCTCAAAAGACGGTTGGCAATCCTTGGCGTGCCGCGAGACCTTCGTGCAATCTCCATCGCCGCATTATCAATAATTTTAATCTTCAATATATTTGCCGAGCGTTTAACGATATGATAAAGGTCATCTGCCGGATAGTAATCGAGTCTGAAATTGAAGCCAAACCTTGAACGGAGTGGTGAGGTGAGCAGTCCTGAACGTGTTGTTGCACCAATTAGGGTAAAGTGCTCAAGTTTCATTCTTATTACCTGGGCACCCATCCCTTTATCCTGCATGATATCGAGGTGAAAGTCATCAAGGGCTGGATATAGATATTCCTCAACTGCCTTATTCATGCGATGGACTTCGTCAATAAATATAATATCACCAAATTTTAGATTACTCAAAATGCCTGCCAGGTCGAATGGTCGTTCGAGAATTGGCCCGGATGTTGTATAAATATTGACATCCATTTCCCTGGCGATAATATGGGCAAGTGTTGTCTTGCCCAGACCCGGTGGACCAAATAGAAGAATATGTTCAAGTGGTTCCTGCCTCTTCTTTGTTGCCTCAATAAAGACCTTGAGATTTTCAACGATGCTCTTCTGATTGATAAACTCCTGCAGGTATTTTGGCCGCAGGGTTAATTCGTATATCTCCTCACCTTCGAGTAATCCGCCAGCCGTTGTTCTTTCCATCCTCACATCCTTAATGCCTGTCTTATCATCTCTTCCAGCGAAAGATTATTGGGTAATCTTCTCAGCCGATTTATTGCCTCAGACCGACTCAACCCCAAAGCGCAGAGCGCATTCACTGCCTGATTGAATGTGGTAGTCTTTGCTACAAAGCTCAACTTTCCTTTCAATTCAAGGATTATTTTACTCGCAATCTTTTTACCAATCTTCGAAATTGATGAAAGTAGTTCAAGATTTTCCTCTTCGATTGCCTGGGCAATTTCTTCTGGTGAGAAATTTGATAAGAGATTCAATGCCGATTTTGGTCCCACACTCGGCACTGAGATTAACTCTTCAAAGGTATCAAGTTCTTCACGGGTAAGGAAGCCGTAAATAAATGCCTCCTCATCCTTTATTAAACATTTCGTGTAGATTATAATCTCCTGGTCGGTCTCAATTTTTTTGAATATTGTAAGAGGCGCCTGAACAACGAAGCCTATACCAGATACATCAAGAATAAAAGTTGGTGGCAATTTCTCAAGCACTCGACCTTTTAATCGGCCAATCATTTCATGTGTCTCAATTTATCTATCCGAAGGCATTGAGAAAGTCTTAGTTTCCGTCCTGCAGTATAAGCAATTGCCAGGGCATCAATTGCATGATTTGACACATTCTTATTATCCTTCAATAAAACCCTCTCAATAAAATATCGCACCTGTTCCTTTGATGCCCGACCATTTCCGGTTGTTGTTAATTTGATTTCGGCTGGTGTATATTCACAGATTTTTATATTATTTTTAAGAAGCGAATGAATTATTGCGCCTCTTAACTCAGATGCCCTTAATAAACTTTGTATGTTCTTTTGGTAAAAAACCTTTTCGAGTGCGGCGATATTGGGATTGTTTTCTTCAACTATCTGTTGTATAATTTGACAAATCTCCAAAAACTTTTCATAGGTTTCAATTCTTTTTGGTCGAATGGTGCCAGTGCAGATACTTCTGTTATCTTCTATTATACCGTAGCCGGTTGCAGTAATACCCGGGTCAATACCAATAACTTTCAAGATGTTTGAGACGATAATTTTTCCATCACCTCATCAGGAATCTCAAAATTGGCGTAGACATGCTGCACATCATCAAGTTCATCAAGGGATTCGAATAATTTTAAGATCTTTTCTGCCTCCTTCTCTGATACCGGGATGGTATTCTGCGGAATCTTCGTCAATTCACTACTTAATATTTCGATATTGTTATTTTTAAGTATCTCTTTTACCCTGGAGTAGTTTTCTGAAGAGGTTATAACCTGATAGGTCTCTTCCTCAGGATTCACATCAACGGCACCACCTTCAAGTGCATAGGCGATCACTGTATCCTCGTCATATTTCTTTGCATCAATCATAATGATGCCCCTGGTCTGAAATTGCCAGGCAACAGAGCCCTGTGTGCCCAAACTACCGTTGTATCTGGAAAAAACACGCTTGATTTCTGATGTCGTCCGATTTCGATTGTCCGTTACTGCCTCAACCAATATTGCCACGCCATTTGGACCGTACCCTTCGTATGTAACCTCTTCTATCGCCTGACCTTCGAGTCCACCCGTGCCTCTCTTTATTGCCCTTTCAATATTATCCCCTGGCATATTAACATACTTTGCCTCTTCAATTGCTGTCCTCAGCCTCGGATTATTGTTCGGGTCACCACCACCGTGCTTTGCTGCAATTGTAATCTCCCTTATCAATTTTGTAAAAAGTCTACCCCGGGCGGCATCTGCACCCATCTTCTTTCTTTTTATTTTTGCCCATTTCGAATGTCCCGACATACATGTCTCCTTTTTTATATTTTATTCAAAATCTGTAATTAGTCAAGCACAATATAAAATAGTGAATTGACTTCACTCAATTGTTACCGATAAATTGGGCATGGAATTGTTTCTTGTAAAGGGAAGTCGTGATATTACATTATTAATTTAAGAGCGGATTCAAGAAATAATCGGTTACCCAGTGGTGTTTATTTTTTATATCTTGAGACTGATAAAGCTGAAAAGATACAGCGAAAGTTTATTATCATAAGATAAAGTTTTGTTGGAATAATTATTAAACAAAAGGAATATTTATAGCCAGAAAGGGCTTCGCCATATTTTTCTATCGGAGGTTTATCAGGCATAATTAGAATGTCTGAAAGTCCAAATCTGTTCTGGTTCTGAACATGGAATGCCTAAATACCTAAAATGCCAGGAGAACTGAATAACCACAGTTCAGTGAATTGAGGGATTACAATTATTTAAGCCTATCTTGTATACACAAGTTTTCTTACCAGTGACCCCTGTTCTGTTTCAAGATGGCAGAAATAAACACCACTTGATAACAATGAACCACGATCTGTCCTGCCATCCCACTCAATTGTTTTTGCACCTGGTTCTTCTATTTTGTTGACGAGTTTCGCCATTAATCTCCCTGTAACATCATAAATACACAATTTCACCTTCATCCTTATTGGTATTGAATAGATAATCTTTACCTTATTGGAAAATGGATTGGGAATACCAGGGGCAAGCGTTATTGCGTTCAATAGTGCATTTTCCTTTGTCTCACGAATACCAACGGGCACGCCATGGAATCCCAAAATTTTGACAATTGAGCGGTCAGGATTCTGGGGAATTGTAATCCAATAATTTCCATCCCTTGGGTCGTATTCTACGCCCCGGGCATTCCAACCAGGGAATAGCATCCTATTAAGAACTAATAGATCGCTACGACGAAGCTCATAAAGACCTACCGAATCTAACGAGGTCCCCGCAGCACTGAACCAGGTATAGACAAGCAAGAGTGTGGTATCCGGGCCATAGGGGTCAATAGCAAGGCAACGAGGACCATAATTCCCCTGAAGTGGAATAGGCATCTGAACTGCATTGCCCAGGGTATCAGACCTGTAGATATACTGAGGAAATGTATTCTGGGTTGTTCTTCGGTCAGCCAAGTATAACAATCGCCGCGGCCCGAGCCAGGCAAGTCCTATTGGATAGTCATTAGCTGGATTAGCGAATTCCCGGAGCACGACTCCGCTGGGGTCTATCTTGAAAACCCTCTTGCCATCTGGATATGCCTGCGCCCAGTCTGCCGTGAGCCAGAAGGTGTTATCATATGCGCAATACTTAATGTCTGCCGGGAATGTATCCGGGACTGTAATGTTTCCTAAATAAATGGCATTACTGTCAGAAGAATATATATTGACCCTTGGCTCATAGGCATTACACACATATAGTCTATCGTTACCCAGATTATAGCCACAACCATATATGAAATGGGTATCACCCGGAGCAATCTGAATCTGCTTAGGACCCCAGATAATATAAGGAAAGTTAAAACCAATCATTAGATCAAATTCTATATCTTGTTCATATCCGCCATCACCAGTCAGATGTAAAATGAATGGAACGAATGTTCCATGGGGTGTTGTTGCCAAGGTAGTAAATCTAAATTGGGAAGAACCGTTATGACCAATTGCACCAACCGGAATATTCCCAAAGTCGCCGACTGTATCAAGTAAGGAGGCATAAGGGCTCGATGTCCTCAGTATGCCAATGCAGTTAGTAGCATCAACATTTGATAGATTCTTGAGTGTATCAGTAAGACAAACAGTCTCACCAGGCTCTATACGACCATTTTGATTACCACCAGGTAATGGGTCAAATGCGCGATGACCTGTAATATGTAAGACAGGTATGGTTGTCGGTCCAAGACCACCCGTGACAACCAATGCAAAGGGCTGTCTTGTTCCCTGGGGAACCGATGTTCCATTGACCCTGATCGTCCAGTTTCCAAACTCAGGCACATTGCGTCGCACATTCTCTTCGACATTACAGTTATCCCAGTTACCTGGATTCGGAATTGATTGGCCACTCGAATATTGATTGCCACGATATTCAGTGCCGCCTGGACTGACGACCTGTAAGTCGAGATTATTTACTATCGCTGGATTTGCACCGGCAATTGCATAATAATCAGTCCAGACAAGGGTGATCTTTAAAGGTTCTGATTGATTATTAACTATTATCTGATATTCTTTATATTCACCCGTCGAGATTCCAATTGTGTCATCCCAGACAGCAAGCCTTCTTATGTCATTGGTGAAATAGAGAACATCATCAAGATGAACCCTTCCCCAGCCAGTATTATTATCAGGGATTGTTGAGCCCTGAATCTGAGAAGATGCACCATTTATTATACCTGCCTTTACCATTGCAGCGCTGATGTAACTCCATTGATTACCTGGCACAGAATCACCTGTTGGATAAAAACCTTTAGCAAAATAGTTTCTCATAAGTGCACCATTACCAGCGGCACATGGTGTTGCTATACTTGTGCCTTGCATTGAAAAATAACTGTTATCATTTGTATTATATGATGACTTCAAAATACCAGGGGCAGTAATCGTTGGTTTGTATCTTGTATCATTACAAGGACCACGGCTGGAATAATTCGCTATCTGAGTTGCATTCATTGCATTTCCTGTAGCCCCGCAGGTAACGATATCTTTTGAAGTACCAGGCGGTAAGACAGTGGTTACACCGGGACCGTTATTTCCCGCCGCAAAGAAGATGAGAAAATCTCTGTGGTTCCACATAAATTGGTCGGTTTGACTACAATATATGGTATAGGTGCCGGCACCCGAGGTTTGAACCCAGGCATGGGAAGAGATTCTTGCACCACCATTATATGGTGGGTCAAATATAGTATCCAAATTACCAGAGAGTGTTCCCCCTAAATCCATATGATACATCTTTGCCATTGGTGGCATGCCATCGTATAGCTCAGTTCCACCAACATAAGAATCGTCACCGCAGATAGTCCCTGCAGTATGTGTTCCATGACCACTTTCATCACCAAATATAGGATTACTTCCACAGGGTTGGTATGCAATAATCTTACGGTGGGTCGGATAATTGCCCCAGGTTGTTATTGGCAACGCCGGGTCACGAAACATATTATGAGAAGTTCGAATACCTGAATCAAGGGTATTCACAATCTCACCTTTGCCAAACACACCTTTACGCCAAATCCTGCGATTCTGCTGTTTCCAAGTCTGGGTTACCCATTGGGCATCAACATTTAGAAACTTTGTTTCAAGCCAGGGTTCGATATACATAATCTCTGGAACACAGGCAATTTTTATTAAATTGGTGCGCTCAGTGCTAAGTTTGATAATCTTATTATATTCGCTGACCGAGACCTCAAGAATTTCGCAGCCGATTTCCTTTAACTTATTCACAACTGTATTAATGTTCTCATCATAGAAGAGTAAGACCAACATCTTCTTTTCATTCGGTAACTGTTCAAAGAGTGGACTCAATTTGAATGCTGGTTCATAATTACCAACCCATTTCACAAATGGTAAATCTTTAATTATCTGTATCATCGATTCGTCCATGCGGGCGATAAAGACATTGAATGGAACATATTGAATCAATTTAATACCATGGGATTCAATCAATCTTTTCATATCCTCATACACCGGACCCATTAAATGAATCAAATAGTAATGTGATGCACCTGTGAGTTCAGGCGGAATTCCTGGCAATTTTTCATTGGGTTTGAAGTAATATTTATTTATTGAGATGTAGTCGTATTCGGGTAGATAATATGGTGCGTATATTCCCTTCTTTAAAAATTTAATGTATGGGTTTAACGCTTGAGAATGTGTCCCCGAAAAAGTGATTAAAACCATTAAAATAATCTGCATAAATCCTTCTTTTATTCATCATTTTTATCTATGTAACAGTTTAGCCATCCTAAAATCCTTTAAATTCTTATATTATAGTATAATTCTATTTGGAGAATTGTCAAGACCGTTATCATTCAGCCAAAAACGGAAAATTTGGCTTTTCGTCATTGGAGACTTTTTAAGGTTGCTTACCATCTTTTCTGACCGCCATATATATAGCCTTCATTTAATTAAGTCAATCGTTTTTCGTATTGCTTACTTTCTTACTCCAGTCTCGAATCCGTTGAGAGAAGAAACAAAGCAAGGACAGAAGTTTATTTTTGAGATAAAGTTCATTCCTTCCATAAACCTGGATTTCTTTCTCGTGATTTTCTTCTTAATTTTTGTTACCATCTTTTTCATTCGTTGCTACATACTAATTACTACTTACTGTCGTTCCCGCTTCGAGCATTAGCGCAGATGTCATGACGAATATTGCCTTGGTATTTTGTTTATCTCCGTAATCTGATTCTTTTCATCACTGTAATCAACCGAAAATATTGAGGTCTTTTTTGTTAAGGTCATTTTTGGGACTTAATATTTATTAAGTGTTATTTATTATCAATGTAGAATGTAGAGATTTGATGTTATGAAAAATTGCATTTCCAGGTGTTTTCAATATACTTACCTCGATGGAGGTGCAATTATGAAGTATGTTGGGATCGATTTTCACAAGAATTATTCGTTCATCACGGAGATGGACGAGATGGGTGCGATTCAAAATGTGGGGCAGGCGTTTACTTCTGTTCACCTTTAT
>Ga0315310_10001138_pt1 | contig 16726 bp, 15 predicted proteins | sample TDP5_MG_FD_203630 | JGI IMG/M metagenome (GOLD analysis project Ga0315310, IMG submission 203630) | Freshwater sediment microbial communities from Lake Towuti, South Sulawesi, Indonesia - TDP5 | ecosystem: Environmental > Aquatic > Freshwater > Lake > Sediment | place: Indonesia: South Sulawesi... | reverse complement strand
TCCTGGAGCCAAAATTGAAGGTTTAGAAAGTCAACCCTTGATTCGAATTGTGGGTGAAGAGCCGGTCTCTGAAGAGAAAGAGCGCAAAAAGGAAGAAAAAGAAAGAAAGGGGGAGAAAAAGAAGAAAAAAGAACCCCTAATACGAGTTATCGAATGAATCTGAAGCTTGAAAGTGGTTGCGCCCAGATTTTAAAAGGTCGACACGAGATCGATAGTTAATACAGCCTGACCATTTATATTTCACCTATTAAAAGTAAATAGAAGCCATAAACATAATTACATCTGTCCCACAGCTTTTCCACATTATGAAAGCGATTGTTTAATAAAGTCAACCTGAATAGTTTTCTTGAGCCAAAATGAGCAAGAGTAAGGGTGAAGAAAAGGCGGCTTATCGTCCGCCAGTGCCTGTGCCGAGAAGACCGGAAAGACCAGAAGAGATAGGTTGGCCCTCTCCGACGCCGTTGCCGATAACTCCGACCGAAGATGTCGGGAGAACTCTGAAGCTGATACTTGAACGTTTAGACGCTATCGAGAAGCGTTTAGAGAGAATAGAAAAGGCGCTTATTGAACGGCAGCTTCTGTAGCTCGCAATTGTTTCAGTTCTACTCAAGTGTCTGCCATTTTCGTGTTCGTTGCCCAGTTATGGGAATGAGTTGGCTGCATTTCGGGCATTTCTTTTCTTCTGTGACCCTGTATTGAGCGATTGTGGGTCCGAAGCGTTGAATTAGCATGGCGCCGCATTTTGGGCAGTAAGTGTTCTCATACTTGTGCCCTTGAACGTTTCCAAGATAGGGATAGGCGATTCCCTCTTTCTTAGCAATGCCGAAGGCGTTCTCTAAGGTTTCAATCTTGGTTGGTGGGTTTGAAAACCTGTAGGCTGGAGTGTAGCGCGTGAAGTGTAATGGCGTCTCGGAACCGACTGTCTTTAGATGCTTCTTGATTATCCATCGTATGCATTCTTCGTCGTCATTTACGTTGGTCACAACTAAGTTGACAATTTCCACGTGAAAGCCCAATTTCTTGGCTTCGTGGGCGTTCCTCCACACCTTCTCCACATCAACTTCACCGCAGTATTTCTTGTAGGCTTCCTTGTCTCCCTTTACATCGATTTTCAGTCCAGTCATCCCAGCCTGTTTCAGGAGTTTCAAAGCTTCCACGGTCATGTAACCATTGGAAACGTAGCACGAGTAGAGATTCTTTCGCTGTCCAAGCTCAAAGACAGGCAATACCCACTCCGTCAAGACTGTAGGCTCCTGAAAACTGGCGCAAAGACCATTGTCCTTTTGATATTCAGCCAAATTGACAATTTTATCCGGAGGGAAAAAATGACTGGATGTTGACGGATTGGGCGTGACCTTAGATATATTGTGATTCTGGCACCATGGACAATCGAAGTTGCAGGACCATGTGGAAAACGTGAGAGCGGTTGAGCCTGGCCAAAAGTGAAAGAACGGCTTGATCTCGATCGGCCGGCTTTCAAGGGCGCTCAAGTCGCCGTAGACCAGAGTGAAAAGCCTACCATCGACATTCATTCTTGTTTTACATACGCCACGGCCACTTGGAGAGATGACGCACCTTCTCTCACAGAGGCCGCACTTCACTCTGTCCCCTCTCAGCCTCTCGTAAAGCTGGGCTTCACGAACGGTGGAAAGCTTCAAGAACTCTGAGAGTTCCTGTTGCTGGAGCGCCTCTGCCACTTGACCACCGCAGTCAAGATGGAATCAGAGGCAAATTAACTTTTTAGACATGCTGAGCTATATGTAGAGCAATGAAAATACTGATCCATGAAGCCACAATAATGGAGTAACCACTAGGCAACGCTCTTGACGGCTTGGGCTACTCGTTTCAAGCATTCTAAAGCCGACTCATATGTTGGAAAACCGCGCATCCCACATTCAGGACCAGCGTATAACACTCTGTCGGCTCCAAACATTTCAGTAACCTTACTGAGCCTTTGCTTTATCAACGCTGTGTCTTCAATGAAGACTTGAGGATTGATCCTCTTTTCGTTAATGTCCTTCCAAGTCTCAGCGATTTTTTCGTTTGCAGAAATCTCATCTATTTTCTGTCTAGACGTAGCTACTATGTGGCTCCTTATAAGCTGGTCGAAGTCTGTTACGGCTATGCTTGCTTTCAAGAATTTGTCAGTCGACAGCAAGAGTTCCTTGGTTCTTTTGGCTTTATAGAACGAGTCATCGACATGGGACTCGATCACGCTCAGCGCTTTGGCTTCCCAGAATAGCTCGTCCGAAGTGTTGTGGAGGTGGAGGCATGGTTGGGCTCCTCTACTCCTGATCTTCTGCATCAAGGACTCCCAAGCCTTTAGCAGGCTTTCTCTGCCCTCTGAACCGCGGTCAAGCAGCGGATCGTCAACAAATCCGAAGACAGGCTCGTCGACAGAGACCAGACTCACGCTTCCATGTCTGCTGGAAAAAACAGTTGCGTCAACTATCTGTGTCAATACCTCGCCTAGTCGAGTGAAGGTTCCCTTGTCCTTCCAAGCGAATAGAGAAGACATCGTGTACGGGCCTGTGATGCACATTCGAAGCTTGAACGGTTGGCCTAGTTTTTCATGGATCTCCTGAGATCTATTTCTTATAGCCAGAGCTTCCGAGATCGTGCCTCTGCCTCCCTTCAGAGTCAATGGTGCGATTTCAATGCATCCTCCATTGACTTTCCCAAGGCCTTCTATCATGTCAAAGAACATTTGATTCATGTCTCTGTACTGCGGATAATTCGGTACATTGATTCCAGCTTTAACTTTATCAAGAAAGCCGCCCACAACCTTGTCCTCAAAAAACTCAGTCGATGCATTTACAACACGTCCGTAGTCGGAAGCACCGTCTAAGAACTTCTGCAGGTCACCAAGAAAGGGCAGGCTGCCAGCGTCGCATGATTCAACCATGAATGGGTTTCACCATTGCCTAGGTCACGCCTTCTGCAGGCTCGTTTTAAAGTGTTCCCATCCTCTCGGCTCTATCGGCAACTCTCTTTTGCCCATCTTGAGAACCAGATTCTTCTTTCTAGTGACTCGGCCAATTCTCACCAAGGACACGTTCCTACTTACCTTTTCCCAGAAGGCTTGCTTAACCGTTACCATCAACTCATATTCTTCACCGCCATAAAGACTCAGCTCAGTCGGGTCAAGATTATTGACGTTTGCGAACTGCCTCGCCTCATGTCCGATTGGAAGGCGATCTATCATGAATCCCACTTGACTAGCTCGAGCGATTTCATGCAGGCTCCAAGCCAGTCCGTCGCTGGAGTCTATGGAAGCGGTTACGGCTCCCGTCTGCGCTAGAGATAGGCCTTCTTTCAGTCTCGCGTGCGGCATCAAGACGCTTTCTGCCAGCGTTTTTCGCAGCTTTAATGGTGCAGACAGGCCTTGAACTAGTATCTTCAGACCAGCAGACGAGTTACCAAAAAAACCTGTGACCGCAACGATATCTCCTGCTCTGGCTCCGCTGCGCAACATTAAACGATCCTTTCGAGTGATTCCGAAAGCAGCGCAACTGATGATGATGTCTGAGGCTTCGCTTGTGTCTCCTCCCAAAACATAGGCGCCGTATTCCCTTGCACCTGCGTTTAGGCCTTTCCCGATTTGTTCAATGTTTTCTTGGTTAAGGTCTCTTGGAACCCCGACCGCCGTTAACAAAGCAGTTGTTTTTACTCCTTTAGCCGCCAAATCGCTGATGTTCATGACCACAGCCTTGCGCGCTGCTTGCCAGAGACTCATTTTGGGCGGTATGTCTGTTTTGCCAACGAGCATGTCCGTCTTGAAGACCCCAAGCTTTCCTTTGTCAAACTCTATTGCTGAAACGTCGTCGCCAAAAGGAACCGGCATGTGGGGCATTTTTTCTAGCTGTTTTAGAATGATCTCGATGATTTTGCGTTCTCCTAGTTCCTGAACGCTCTTCAACTCGTGGTCCTCGTACTCAGTATGTGGTTGAAAATGGCTTAAGTTTTTGCAGTAGGCTCAGAGCCTATGATTAAAGTTCTCTTTGGCGCACGTAGAAGGCCAGTGCGAAGAGCATGTATCCAAAGCAATAAAGTAGCTCTATTGAGTGTCCGTTGTAGTAGATGCCGTTCTGTTATGCTTTATGAACATGGATTAACTGCGCAGTATCATGATTCTGAACTACCAAACCTCTTAAAAACAGGCTTTGTCTCTCAATAATGCTCGATGCCCCGGTGGCTCAGCCGGTAGAGCAGCGGTTTCGTAAACCGCAGGTCGCGGGTTCGATTCCCGCTCGGGGCTCCATCAAGTTTCTCCTGAATCAGATTGAGTAAGTTTGATTTGGATTTAGAATTCAAGGTTCATAAAGCATAAGCTTATCGACGGCTCTTGGAGAAATGGTTGAAGACTATGTCGAAGAACGGTAGAAAAGGAACCGCAACTTGGTTGCTGAGCTTCTTTACGCTATTGGCTGTCGTGAACGTCTTTAACGCTACAATTCAACTGAACCTTAACGGTGCCGCGTCAACAGTGTTTTTCAGAGTTTTCAACGCAGATTTGGGCGGTTTGAACGCTGAAGTATACTTGTGGGCATCATTAATTGTAGCCTTCTTGCTCTTCGGAGTCACTTCATTCTCGGTATATCGAGGGCTGCCCGTAGATCCTCAAATGTTGCAGAGAATCGGCAAGGTTGAAGAAAACCTAGCCACCAACTCTAACATGATTGAAAACACGCAGATAGGCTTCTTCAGAAAATTGGAAGAAAACCAGAAGACAAACGATGAAGTCTTCAAGAAAATCAACCTAGGCTTAGACGACATGAAGAAAGAAGCATCGGACAACTTGGCCACGCAGAAGGCAGCCTTGGGAAAAATGGAAGAAGAGAGCAGAAGAAACGCCGAAGTCATGAAGAGACAAGCAACTGAATTGGCTAAGCTGAAAAAGCATGTTGAAAAATTAGGAAGAGAACCGACTCAAAGGCCGAAGCTTACGAGCCGAACGAGACTTGAACACGTTAAGAGCATACCGCCTCGACTGGCGACAAAGCTTAATCAAATGCAGACCACAAACGTAAGCGATCTGTTGGCCGCTGACGCCGTTATTTTGGCTCAGAGGGCCTCAGAGATGGTGGAAACCATAGCCAACGTCCAAGCTAGAGCTCAACTATTGATGGTCCCAGGAATAGACGAGGAAAACGCAGACCTACTCGTTAAGTATGGGATAACATCCAGAAAAGAACTTGCTAATCAAGACCCGGTTCAGTTGTACAGGGGCATTGTGGGAATCGCAAAAACCTACGTTGACCAAGGAAAACTGTCGGCTAACAAGGTTCCAGATGTTGAAGACGTGTCGTCGTGGATAAAGCAGGCTCAACTCTAGCAAACACGGAATCTGAAACGTTCACAAGACTTGGGCTATTATCACGATTAAGCCGACGGCCCAGCAATAGTAGGCAAACAAGTGCAGCCTACCGTTTAGAACAATAGACCGCAGCAACCTCAGAGAAAGGTATCCCACGACCACTGTTGTCACCAATCCAAAAACCACGTTCACATAGTCCAAGTCACCTGCAGCGAGGCTCGGCGCCTCTTCAGCAGTCAAGACCGTAGCGCCTACGACAGCCGGTATGAAAAGCAGGAAGGAAAACGTAAAGGCCGTTTGCCTGTCGATTCTTTTCATCAAACCGGTAGCGATTGTTATGCCGCTTCTTGAAATGCCTGGAATGAGCGCTATGCCTTGAGCCACTCCAATCAGAACTGAATCTAAGACATCTAGTGACCTGTTCTGGTTCTTTCTGCGCTCCGAGATGAAAAGGATTACACCTGTCACCAGTAGCGCGAAGCCAACAGCCGTTACATTGTTGAACAGTGACTCAAATGCAGCTCTGAAAATGAAACCGATAATAGCCGTTGGAACACTGCCCACCACAATAAGCAACGCGAGCTTGCCCTCGTCTGATTTGAAGTCGAGGCGGCCGACAGCCTTCAGAATCCCGAGTATTTCCTTTCGAAATACGATTAGAACTACTAGCAAGGAGCCAACGTGCAACGTCACGTCGAAGAACACAGGAAGACTCAGACCCATATATTTCTGGGCAAGAACTAGGTGACCTGAACTTGAGATCGGCAGCCATTCAGTTAGCCCTTGAATAATAGCCAGGATGATGATTTCGATCAGGTGTACCGTGACAGCGTTACTCTCCTTTTCCTAAGCCTGTTATTCTTAGTTGCGTGTTTATATTCTCTGATGGCATCGTAGTAGAAGAAAATCGAGCGTCGATGTCTTGAATTTCCTTTCTAGCGTTGTTGTTGCGGTTTAGAGTTCTTTCGTATGCGAGTAAAAGGCTAGTGCGAAGAAGATGTATCCCAAGTGGAAGAATAGTTCAAGCGGGTGACCCTCGTAGTACATGCCGTTTAGGTTGGTATAGCTCAAGAGTAGGTCGCCGAACACGTTCATGACGATTCCCGCGTTGAGGAGCAGCCATGCGGTTCCAACTCTTCCCTTAAGCTTGGTTGTGGTGAAGACTAAGAGGCCGAGCATGGCTTGTCCCAGCAGTAAAAGGTCGAAGATAGGATATGCAATACTAACAAGCATGGTAGCTGGGTTAACCTGTGACACTCTTACTCTCGTCGCCAGCAGGATTGACGGAACTATGCCCGCGCTTGTTGGCAAAGCCACGGTTACGGCTGCTGCGACGATCTTTTTCGATATAACAGGCTGGAAGATTCCCATGTACACAAAGATAGCAGCAAACAATGCGCTGTAGCCCACAAGCCGGTACACGTCTGCGATTGATGGATAGGGATTGCGCACATTGAAGACAAGAGTCTGAATTGTCCAGGCGAGCTGGCTCAGGAACCAGAATGACATGCCCACGGTGAAGCAGAGCCAGATCCGGGATAAGGTGCTCTCTAGGTTTACCCAATAGTTGCGAAGCGCTAGGCACGATGAGAATAGGGCTACGCCAGCAATGACAGAGCGAAGAACGTCTGAGAAGGAAGCAAGAAAACCTGATTGCGCACTGAGAAAGTAGGTCGCAGCGACGCCAACAATGATGAATAGAGCTAAGAAATAGATTGCGCTCAAGCTCCTGTCTAGGGTTCTTGGCATTTGATCACCAAGCGCGGTTGAAATCTTGATTGAATCAGAGTGTGGAGTTCCTTCTCTGGTTCATGGAGGGTTTAATTGTTCTGATTGCCAAATCGATATTTCAAAACTTGATTCGAGCTTCGGAGACCGTGTAATAGCGTAATCGGCTATAGAGCGCTGAAGCACACATAGTTTGTCAGTGTTTGATTACTGGTCAGACAAGTGCGGGGGGTGGGATTTGAACCCACGAACCCCTGCGGGACAGCCGCCTCAGGGCTGCGCCTTTGGCCATGCTTGGCAACCCCCGCTTGGCTGCATGGCTACTTCAATTCTTGAATGGTTTCAATTAAATCTTGCTTGTTCTTCAGCCTAGACTAGTCGAAAGTCCTCTTTTATCGTAGTTAACACTACATGCGTGTTGCTTCGTTCTACGTATGGCAAGGCTAACAAACGTTTGGCAAAGGCGCTCAGGTCTTCTCTACTCTTGAACTTGGCTACTACAAAGGCATCTGTTAGACCGGTTACGTCGTAGACGGCGCAGACGTTTGGCATCCTTGCGATTTCGTTTTCCATTTCTAGGAGGCGTCCCTTTGAAACGGTTATTTCAACGAGCGCTGTCAGCTGATAGCCTAATTTTTCGTGGTCAACGACCGTTGTGTAACCCCGTATGACTCCTTCCTTCTCCATTCTTTTCATGCGTGTAAGTACTGTGCCGATGGAAACTCCAGCCTTTTTTGATATCTGACGAGAGGAAAGACGAGCGTCAAACAACAGTGCCTTCAAAACCTTAACATCTGTATCGTCCAGATTCATCTCTCATTCACCTCCATTAGACATTCATCCACTGAAAGACATACATTTCTCAACATTTGTATTCTATTTGACTGGGAAAGTTTATATTTCATTAGAAATAAGTCTTTCTGTCGAAACTTTGAGAGGACGGGGAGAATTCTGATGAACGGCGAGGATTTTCAGGCGAAAGAAAAGACGGCGATACAATTGTCCCTAATCAAACACGCCGATCACATAATGCTGCACTTCGTAGACCTGCTAGGCGCACTAAGAGGCAGGACAGTTCCAGCGGCGGAAGCAGAATCAGTCTTGAAGGAAGGAGTCGGTTTTGACGGGTCCTCGATTTCGGGCTACGTAAGCATTCATGAAAGCGACATGGTCATGAAACCCGACTTGTCAACTTTCGCGGTTCTACCCCACTACTTCTACGACAAAGCTGTAGTAAGCTTCCTCTGCGACATTTATCAACCAGACGGCAAGCGCTTCGAAAGCGACCCGAGATACATATGCAGCAAGAAGGTCGAACACGTTAGGAACAATGGTTACGAACCCACCGCCGCGGCAGAGCTAGAATTTTATTTGGTGGAAAAAGACACAAGCAACGGACTGCTCCCCGTTGAGCACCGAATAGGGGACAACCCTGGCAGATACTTTGACATTTCGCCTGACAGAGATGTCACGGAGACTTTTCGCATGGATCTTTCCGACACGTTGTCGTCAATGGGAATTATCGTTGAAAGACAACACCACGAAGTTGGGTCAGCTCAGAACGAAATCACATTTCAATACTCAAACCCGGTAACCACTTCAGACAACATCACGCGCTACAAGCTTGCAGCCAAGGCAGTAGCAGATCGGAAGTACAATTGGACAGCCACTTTCATGCCCAAACCATTGTTCGGCAAAGCGGGAAACGGCATGCATGTGCACCTAGGTCTCTTCTCTGCTAACAATGGGAAGAACCTGTTCTTCGACCCTAAGGGCTACGCCTGCCTGTCACAGACGTGCAGATACTTCATCGGCGGCCTACTGGAGCACGCAAGAGCCTTGTCCGCGGTTGTGTCGCCCACGGTTAACAGTTACAAGAGGCTTGTTCCAGGCTACGAGGCACCGGTCTACTTGGCTTGGAGCAGAAAGAACCGTTCAGCATTGATCAGGGTGCCCGAGTATTTTCCAGGTAAAGAGAACGAGGCGAGACTAGAATACCGGAGTCCAGACGCCTTATGCAACCCTTACTTGACCTACAGTGTTCTACTCGAGGCTGGCCTAGAGGGAATAGAAAAGAAAATGGAACCTGGAGACCCAGTTGACGAAAACCTTTATCATCTCTCTGACTCACGCCGAAGAGAACTAGGCATAAAAACCCTGCCAGCAACGCTCAAGGAGGCATTGGGAGAGTGGAGCAGCGACGACATATGCGTCAGAGCTTTGGGCAAAGAGAACGCTGAAAAATATCATGAGCTTAAGATGGAAGAATGGAGAGAATACGAATCCTCAGGGCGTGCGGCTGCAAACAGTGGTAAGATAACGAAATGGGAACTGCAAAAATATCTTTTAGCCTAGACAATGGGAGCGTCAACGAGACTTGAGCCGCAGAAAGCGAAGAAAGTTCACGAAAGTGTGGGAGTTTGAAGACCTAGTAAAAGAGCGGTTGAAGGCATTGGGCATAATTCAGTGAAACGCAAAGTATAAGATGACGTCTTGGATACTCGTTTTGAACCCGAAATAAAGGATTCGCTTGAAATGAGATACGATACTATCCTCGTGCTCGACTTCGGCGGGCAGTACTGCCATCTCATCGGTCGACGGGTACGCGAGCACAACGTCTACTCAGAAATCGTGCCACATGACATCACGCTTAATAAAATCGAGTCCTTGAAAGAGAAGTTCAACGTAAAAGGCTTGGTTCTGTCAGGTGGACCCGCCAGCGTCTACGAAAAGGATGCCCCAAAATGCAATCCAGCTCTTCTTGCTCTGAATCTCCCGGTTCTAGGCCTGTGCTATGGGCATCAACTTATAGCGCAAATGGTCGGCGGAAAAGTCGAACCAGCCACACATAAGGAATATGGCTTAGCAAACGTTGTAATCGACAACCCCGTGGGTGTGCTCAAGGGACTTGGACCCAAAGAGCGTGTTTGGATGAGTCATGGTGACACGGTCTTTGCTCTGCCAGATGATTTCCAAGTCTTGGCGCATTCTGAAAACACTCCGGTGGCGGCTTTTCGAAACGTGAAGAAACCCATCTATGGTTTACAGTGGCACCCGGAAGTCGTCCACACCGAGCATGGAGACCAGATGTTGCGCAACTTTCTCTTCGAGGTATGCAAATGCGAGCCCAACTGGCTCACGGAAGACTTCATAAAGACAACAGTTGACGAGATGAAACGAACAATCGGTAGGGGCAAGGCTATAGTCGCCTTGAGCGGCGGCATAGACTCCAGTACAGTCACCGCGTTGGCGGCTAAAGCGTTGGGAAAAAATCTGACCGCTGTGTTTGTCGACCATGGCTTCATGCGCGAGGGTGAACCTGAGTTTGTCATGCGCACCTTCGGAAGCATGGACATTAGTTTTGTCTCCGTTAACGCGCGAGACCAGTTCATGCAGAAACTGAAAGGTGTAGTTGACCCTGAGGAAAAAAGGAGGATCGTCGGCAGGGAATTCGTGAGAGTTTTTGAGACCCAAGCGAAGAAAGTGGGCGCCGACTTCCTGATTCAGGGCACTATCTATCCAGACCGCATCGAATCCGGCTTCAGAAAATTCTCGGACAAAATCAAAACGCATCACAATGTGGCTGGTCTGCCAACAAAAATGGAGTTCAAAGGAGTGGTTGAGCCTCTCCGTGACCTCTACAAGGACGAAGTTAGAAAAGTTGCTGGAAGATTAGGTCTGCCAAGAGAGATTGTCTGGCGACAACCCTTTCCAGGCCCAGGATTGACTGTTCGAGTGACAGGGGAGGTCACAAAGGAGAAAGTCGAGATTCTGCGAGGAGCCGACAAGATAGTGACTGAGGAGATTGAAAAAGCCGGCTTAAAGGATACTTTGTGGCAGTACTTTGCAGTCTTGACCGAGACAAAATCCACCGGAGTGAAAGGTGACGCAAGGGCTTACGGCGACACTGTTGCAATCAGAGCCGTAGAAAGCCGAGAAGCCATGACCGCCAGCTTCGCCAAGATTCCATATGATGTCCTAGAAAAGATCTCTACCAGAATAACCAACGAGATCCCGCAGGTTGTCAGAGTCGTCTACGATATCACACACAAGCCGCCGGCAACAATTGAATGGGAATAGAAGACTCTGAGGACACCGTCAGTGAACTTAGTCATTCTAATTGATTTCGATGGTACGATTCTTTACTTCGACACAAGCGTGGTTATTCTGCAGAAGTTTGCGAAAGAAGATTGGAAAATTTTTGATGACCAACTCGAAAGGGGAGAAATATCGCTCGAGGAATGCATACAGAAACAGTTTTCCACGGTAAGGGTCGGCAAGACACGAATGTTAAATGAATTAGAGTCTCTCATATCGGCTAGACCAGGCTTTGAGAAGTTGGTTCACGAATGCATTGTCGATCAGATTCCTTTGGTGATAGTCAGCGCTGGCTTGGACTTCGTCATTGAGCACTTCCTAAAGCTCAATGGCTGGCAGGGGTCACTAAAGGTTCAGGCTCCCAAAGTTAGGTTCATTGGGGACAAAGTCAAGTTCACCTTCCCAGAGCTGCTCGACAAGACCTCCGTTGATTTCAAGCAAGATCTGGTCAGACAATACAAGAAGCAAGGTAGCAGAGTGATCTACATAGGAGACGGTATGGGCGATTTACATGCTGCTCAAGATTCTGACTTTGCGTTCGCGATCAAGGGCTCAAAACTCGCCGAGTTGCTGAAAAAGTCGAAGATCCTACATGAGGAAATAGCCGATTTTCAACGAGTTGTCGAAGCAATAAAGGGTTCAACCCTGCAGAAATGATATGGGACTTCTGTGCTCTGATAAAACGTCTGGTCGGAAAAATTTTTTATACCGATTCACGTTTGATTCGTTCACTATGAACAAACCGGTAAAGATTCTGGGTTTTGCCGGTAGCTTGCGGAAAGACTCCTACAACAAGGCGATTCTGCGTGCAGCGCTGGAGTTGCTGCCCAAAGACACGACGCTTGAAATCTTCGACTTGCAAGGTATCCCGCCTTTCAATCAAGATCTAGAGACGCAAATGCCGCAAAAAGTCAAAAAATTCAAAGCAAAAATCAAGGCTGCAGACGCCATTTTGATTGCCACGCCCGAGCACAACTGTTCGGTACCTGGGGTTCTGAAAAATGCTATCGACTGGGCTTCAAGACCATACGGAGACAACGCTTTCGAGGGTAAGCCGGTTGCCGTGATGAGCGCTTCCACCGGCATGCTGGGAGGTGCGAGGGCGCAATATCACCTGCGGCAGATCTTTGTTTTCCTCAACATGTTTCCGGTGAACAGGCCCGAAGTGATGGTAGCATTCGCACAGGACAAGATTGACAAAGACGGCAGACTAAAAGACAAGAATTCAAGGGAGTTCATAAGACAGCTGCTTGAGAACCTTGTTGTCTGGACCCGAAGACTAGGAAAAGAGTAGTCATATCTTTGAAAGTATACTGACCGCTTCTGCTTTTGGCCGCATGCTAGAGTCTAGGAACTATCCTGGCAAGGGGTTTCTTTGCGATTCGGAAGGCTGGGTAGAGGCTAGATACACAGAGGAAACCTATTGTAATGAGCAACCATAATCCTACAGCGACAGCGTTACTCGTAGAAATTGTTGGCGACGGAATCAAAAATGCCAGCGATGCCAAAATCCCTGTGGAGATGCCGACGATTCCGCCAATGACGATGATGAGTATAGCCTGCATTATAACGATTGCCACAACCGTTGTAGGCTTGGCGCCCAGTGCCCGCATAATAGCTATTTCAGGCTCTTGCTCCGTGATATGAAGAGCCATGTGGGTGAAGAGACACAGAGCCACCGTGACTGAGAATAAAAGTGAAACAATTGTGAATGAGAACCAAATAGATTGGAAAAGTCTGCTGTATCTGTCCAATACGGGATTCAATTCCATCAATTGCAGCTCCGTGCCGTCAAGTGTTTCTTTTACCTTCTTCAGCGATTCTGAGTACGTTGAAGAGTCGATTTTCAGCAACATTAGGTTGTAGCTTGTTTGGTTGGAAGCCGTTGTCAAAGCATCCAGAGGCAAGTATGCGACGAATCCTGAGTTCAAAGGATCCATGGCCACGCCTGCAACATTGAAGTCTCTTCCTAGCACCGTGACTCTCTGGTCAAAGGGAGAAAAGAGAATGCTTGAGGCTAACGAGTCGTCCAAGACTGCTGAGTACGTGTCTGTTTTGTTTAGAGTCCTTCCTTCAATCAACCAATTGTTAGTCAGGAGTTCTGGGTTGACACCGAAAATTACGGATTCACTAGATCGGTCATCGCCTAACACAATATAATGCTCTTCAACAATCGTAATCGTCGGGCGTTCAAACACCATGGCTTCAAGAAGCAGACGAGGGTCAGCTTCAACGCTTGGGATCATCGTTAACGTGAGCACCAGAGCTTGAGGAATCATGTATTTTGAGTCAAAATAATCGATTGATGCTTCCTTTTCGGTTTGAAAGGGTTGGTAAACGAAATACATGTATCGAGTAGTGATGTCTTTATGTCCAATGAGTATGATGTTTTCTCCCAGCCCCCCGCGCAGATAGGTTTGAGTAGTTTCACTAGCAATCGCGGTGCCTGCTGCTGCTACCGTGGTTGATACCAAAGCTAACGAAATGCAGATTATTGTTGAAAGTGTTGCAGTCTTTCGGCGCATGAACGTTCTGTATGCCATTTTGAAAGAAGCACCAGATCTTGTCGATGGAGATTGACCGGATTTGAATGACACTCCACGCAAGTGATATGGAAAGAGAGCTTCAGCAGGCTTTCTATTCAATGCTCTGACTATAGGTTGTACACCTAAGAAGTGAGCCACGAGAGCAAATACTAGCAGGATTTCGAAGACTGACCACCAGTTGACTGACATTTGCGATGTAAACAGATTCCCGGGATTCAAGAAACTAAAGAAAAAGCTCAAAAGAACGCCGATGCCTGTTCCAATGATACAACTCGTAAAGACAAGCAGAAAAAGCTGTGTTACGAAGTATCCGAAGGCCTGATCGGGTATGCACCCTGTGGCTTTAATGATTCCAATGTCTCGCACTCGGGCTGACATGTTTGCGGAGACGAAGAAGTACGTCATCACGCCGCCAGTTAGAATGCTTAGATACGTGACAACAGTTGCAAAACCCGAGAAAATGTTGGTAAAGCCAACATTCAGTTTACCTGTTAAGATGGCTGCGATTTGAAGGCCATAATTTTGCGCGATGAGGACTGTTGAAACCATTGCAGCTGCGCATAGACTAAGCGCAAGAATGCTGAAAGCTGTGTGGAATTTTCTTCTCCTTAAGTCTTTCAGCGGGAACCCTATTTTGCTCATCTATTCCATAAGACTCCCATCGCGCAGAGTCAATACTCGATCGGAGAGCTCTTTGATTTTCTCATCATGAGAGGCAACTATCATTGTTTTTCCTTCAAGCTTCAATTTTCTAAGTAGCTTAACTATTTCGCTCGCGGTCTCAGCGTCCAGATTTGCGGTTGGCTCGTCAACAAGCACGAGAGGCGGATTGTCAGCTAATGCTCGAGCAAACGCGACCCGTTGCTGTTCGCCCCCGCTGAGTTGTGCCGGGAAATTATTAGCACGATGGGATAAACCTACTAGTTCAAGCAGCATTATGGGACGCTCCCTGACACGCTTGTCAGAGAAGCCAGCCAACTCGATTGGAAAAGCCACGTTTTCCAGTGCGGTAAGCGTTGAAATCAGATTGTATGATTGAAAAACAAAACCCACATTCACACAGCGAAAAAAAGAGAGGAAGTCTTCATCGCAGTCCTTAAGGTCATGGCCGAACACCATTATATCTCCCTCAGTTGGGACATCTAATCCTCCAACAAGACTGAGAAGAGTGGTTTTACCAGAGCCAGAAGGTCCTTCTAAGCAAACGAACTCGTTCTCCAAGACTTCAAGGTTTATGTCTCTCAAAGCTTGTACCGAAGCGTCACCGACTCGATACTTCTTGGACAAGGAAGAGGTCCGAACGACAATTTGCTTCTCGCCCATTATTGATTGACCCACATTCAAGATAGTTGTTCGGAGTTCGACAGATTTTAACCTTATTAGAACAATCTTTCACAAGGAATAGGCAGGAAAATATCATTCTAGAAAAATTGTTTCTACGCCAGATACAAAGAAGAACAAGTAAGTACTTCTAGATCGCCATGGTCGATTTCTTAAACCAGCGGCTTAGGGAGCAAGTCTTCCATCTTGGCTTTCTTTAACGCGTTGATGTGTCTCACTAGTTCCTCCACAGCCGCCTGAACGATCTCCTTTCCCTTCTCCACCGAAGCAGTCTTGGAGGTCCCCATCACACCGGAGTTAGTGAGATCAACCGTGTCAAGTCCATAACTGACGCCGACTGAAGCTTCAGGAAAGAGTTGCCGTTTTCTCTCGTTCACCGCCCTCTTCATGTCGACTAAACGAGGATGCAAGGCAAGGTTGACGGAAGTTTCCTCCGCTGCCGCATGTCTACGCTCCTCTAAACTGAAAATGCCGTGCAAACGTTGTCTAGCGGCTCTCCACCAAATGAAAACAGACACAAATATTCCCTGTCCTCTAAGCTCTCGGGCTAACTCCACCAGAGAACGAGTGTTTCCACCATGACCGTTAACGATCACAATCTTATGGACACCGCAATATTTGAGCGATAGACACACGTCACGCACATAGGCTTTGAACACCTCCGACTTCACGTGCACCGTGCCCCAAAACTGCCTGTGATGCGAACTCACGCCAAACGGCACCACCGGCAGGCACATAACCTTGGTTCGTCCAGCTGCTTCCTGAGCCAAACTACGCGCTATAAGATGGTCTGTTCCAAGAGGATTGTGCGGTCCATGTTGCTCGGTTGAACCAACAGGCAGAAGCACAACGTCGTTTGATCCAAAGTATTCTTTGGCGCTAACCCAACTCATTTCGTGCAGATTCAGCATCTGGTTTCCCCCTGCTTATGATGGAATCCTATTGATAACATTGCCCCGCCATTTAACACTTTAAGCCAAAACCGTCCATCAAGACCATCAAAAAAGCTTGAAACGCTCGCAAAACGCGGATTTTTTCATAAAGTTTTTAATTCGAGTCGACAAAGATAAAGTATCTAAACATCGGTGGCTGATTCGTGAAAGCAGTCATTATTGCAGGCGGTTTTGGAACTCGACTACGTCCATTGAGCTGCACCCGCCCCAAACACCTATTTCCAATAGGAGGCAAACCCCTCCTAGACTGGACACTCGAACGCCTAGGCAAAAGCGGAGCAGACGAAGTCGTTTTCGCAGTGAACTATCTCTTCGAGGCCTTTGTCAAACGATACGGTGACTCAGCGCACGGAATGAAACTCCACTACTCACGAGAAGCAAGACCGCTTGGAACCGGAGGCTGCGTCAAGAACGCTGAAAAAATAATCGGACACGATGAACCTTTCCTTCTCCTGAACGGGGATATACTCTCCAACACGGACTACAAGAAGCTCATAGCAGAGCACATGAAGAACGGCGCCACAGCCACAGTAACTCTGCACAAGGTAGACGACCCCTTCCGTTACGGCGTTGTCGAAATCGGTGAGAAAAACCGCATAAAACGCTTTGTTGAAAAACCTGAAAGAGGAAAAGTGCCGAGCAACCTCATAAATGCGGGCGTCTACACCCTGAGCCCCGAGATATTCAATTACATTTCCAAAGATAGACCAGTCTCAATTGAACGCGAAGTCTTTCCAGCCCTA
>Ga0315310_10001137_pt1 | contig 16747 bp, 14 predicted proteins | sample TDP5_MG_FD_203630 | JGI IMG/M metagenome (GOLD analysis project Ga0315310, IMG submission 203630) | Freshwater sediment microbial communities from Lake Towuti, South Sulawesi, Indonesia - TDP5 | ecosystem: Environmental > Aquatic > Freshwater > Lake > Sediment | place: Indonesia: South Sulawesi... | reverse complement strand
GGAAGCCTCCTCCTCCGGAAGGTCAGCAAGAAGGTCAACAGCCTTGTCGCGCGGCATCTCCTCAAGGATGTGCGCTGCCTTTTCCGCTCCTACAGTTTCAAGGAGCGAACTCTGAAGCTTGGGGCCAGATTCGCCAAGCGTCCTTCCAGCAGTCTCTAAATCAAAGGATTGAAACAACGCTGACCTCTGGTTGGTATCCAGATCCTGCATGATCTCTGCAAGGTCGGCAGGATGAAGCCTGGATATCTTTTTCTTTGTAACGCTCAATTTGATAAGCCCTCGCCGTAGGGAGCCTACTGAGACTGGCTGGACATACTTCCAGGAAATAAAATGTTCTTTTGTGAAATAACGAGCCCTGGGGAAAAAGAACCTTACGATCCAGTCAACCACCCTTCCCCAGCCGAGGCTTCTAAAGAACCCCCTCATTCCAACATCTACATGGACTACCCTCATCTCACCGTTTGTAAGCATAAGTGATACATCATTAACCCTGACTACCTTTCGCCCCCTCGTGTCCAAGATCTGGTTGTCAAGAAGTTCTTTCCTGAGGAAGAACTCGTTCTCCAGGGGAACAGGAGGAGGATTGAGGGATGAGCGTGGAACCTTGAGTGCTATCTCAGTTATTCTTGGCTGGTTGGGTATGGTTACATCTTTCCATTGAGCAACAAAATATTTTCTTCGCAATCTGCCGCACCTGATTAAAACTGTATTGATTATGGGGTAGATTTCTCCAACAAGCGCAGAGAGGTCATGGATCCTCCCAATAAAATTTCCCTCAGAATCTCTAACCCGTCTCCTCAAAAGCTGGGATAGAAAGAGAAAACGAGTTTCCTGAGCTTCGTTCACTTGATCAAAATGTCTTTTGCCTGATGGAGCGTATATCCATGGGCAGAATTGCTATTTCTATTCTACGGTTCCTTGCCCTGCCTTCCTCGGTAGAATTTGGCACAACCGGTCTGAATTCAGCATATCCAACCGCGGAAAGAAGAGCAGGATCAAGGCCCCATCTATCCACAAAATAATGTAGAACAGAAAGTGCCCTGCCAGTGGAAAGTTCCCAGTTTGTTGGAAAGCGGCCCTTGATAGATTCTCCTATGGGACGATCGTCTGTATGACCCTCTATTACAACCTGCTTTCCCCTGAGCGTCCTAAGGATAGTTCCAATCCTATCAAGAACGGCGTATCCTTCCTCGTTGAGATTAGATTCACCCGATGCAAACAGGATCGCATCCTTTAGCTTAATAAAGACCCTGCCACCTTCCTGGACTATCTCCGCATTCCCAGCCTCTATCTCTTCCTTGAGAGAGCCAAGAAGGCTGTTGTAAACATCCTTCATCTTGGCCAACTCCTCAACCAAGCCGAGCTGAGACGACTGAAGCTCGTCCACCTTGTTGATTGCTGCAGATACCATGTCCTGAAGCTCCGAGTTCTTTTTCGTCAGGGACTGGTTTTCGTCAAGCAACTTTTGATGGGTCTCTTTCATCTCTGTATACTCAGTAAGAAAAGGCAGGTATAGAAAGATGAATACAAAAGCACCGGCGGTTACAATAATAGATAAAAGAACAGCGAGGATAGGAACTGCCCTACTTCTCCTTCCATCACCAGACGATGAAATATGAACATGAGTATTCGCAGACATATCTTCCATCAGGCTATATAAAAATTATATGTAGTTACTGCTCTGGATTCAAGGATAATGCTGTGCAAATTTCCTGACTGCTTCCTTAACAATGAGCGACAGTTTCTCGCTGCTTCTATTTGCCATCTCCAGAACCTCATGGTGAGCATGTTTCTTGGAAAAATTCGATGCCCTATTGGCAATAAAGGACAGGCCGATTACCCTCATGCCATAAGACTTTGCAGCAATGACCTCGGGAATGGTGGACATACAGACAGCGTCTGCACCGAGTTTCCTGAGCATTCGCACCTCTGCCGGGGTCTCATAGGCAGGCCCGCGAACACCTGCAAGGACACCCAGATGCACCTTTATACCGGCATGCCTCCCAGCTCTAATCATGTCCCTTGATAGGGATTTCTCGTATGCACCGGATATATCAACAAAAGAAGGTCCGCTGAGTGGTGAGTCACCCATGAGATTTATTTGATCAACGACAAACATCACATCTCCTGGGGCATATTTTCTGTTGATCCCTCCTGATGAATTCGTCACGATAAGTTTCTTTACACCCATGGATGCCATGACAGCAACAGGGAAGGCAACATCCTTAGCTAAATACCCTTCATAAATGTGGATGCGTCCCTTCATTAAAAGCAGCTCTATACTGTTCACCTTGCCCAGGCAAAGAAGCCCTTGATGTCCCATCACAGTAGGGACTGGAAACTGCGGGATTTGTCTGTAAGGAATCGCTCTGATAACCCTGATATCAACATCAAGGCCAGAGCCAAGGATGAGCCCGATGGACGGAGAAGAGTTAATATATCTTTTCAAATACTTAATTGCGTCAGTGACGCTGGACTTCATTGAGATGAGAATACGAGACCAACAACCTTCCCTTCAGGGCCGAGAGATTCAAGCGGTTCATCGTTCAATGTCAGGGAAACCCCGCCGGCGTTTCCTATCCTTACGCTCATCCTTTCACTTGCCTTCCAAATATATTCTTCATCAACCTTGAGTGTGGTTTCAACAGGAGGCTTATCATCGGAACGCACCATAATCCATACATCCTTGATCGCTTTTGCTTTCAGAACAAGCCCCTTGCCGCTATGGCTCTTGATCACGGAAGGACCCCCCGTCTCCCCCTGAGGTTTGGAAGCTGGACTCACCTCTCCCTGCAGTGTTATGTTATCAACAGGAACACTGGAAGGAATACCTGGAGGAGAAGGAGGGGTATTTTTTTCTTTGCCTGTGAAAAGAAAGATTAATATGAGCGCAATAATAAAAAGTGCTGGAGGCAGAAAATACTTAACATTGGGCGGCACGATGATTCGAAACCTGGGTGCTTCGGATGGGACAGCAGGTTTCGTTTCGAGAGAAGTTTCAAAACGGAGGAGCACCTCCTCTGTATCAAGTCCGACGATATTGCAGTAAGCCTTGAGAAACCCTTTTACAAAGGCCTTGCCCGGGAGGACATGATAATTGCCGGATTCAATTGCCTGGAAAAATTTCTTGTTTATCCTTGTGGTTTTAGAAATTTCGTCAAGGGAAATGTTCCTGAACTCCCTCTCCCTTTTAAGATACTCTCCGAAACTTTCCATCTAAAAAACCTCCCTCACCCACCCAGCCTCTCTATCCTGTCGGTTACTGCAGGAGCTTTAGATACCCCCCTGCCTCCCTCGCAAAACGTCCATTGGGATCAAGCCTGAGGACTTCCTTGAATTCTCCGATGGCGTTCTTATTTTGGCGGACCTTAATATAGGATTGCCCGAGGAAAAGACGGGTTTCAGCATCGTTCTTGTTGAGGTTCCTGGCCTTCTCAAGTGTACTAACAGCATCAAGGTATTTCCCCGAATGATAATAAACTCTTCCGAGCCTTTTATAGACCTCGTATATCCTTGGATTCGTTGGGGCCAGCTCTGCTGCCTTCTTATAACTTTCTATGGCTTTTGTGTAATCATTTTTATTTTCGTAGGCAACTCCGATATTAAACCAAGAATTTTCAGGTGTTAAATAAAGAATGTCCGACATGGTCTTCTCAAAGCAGGAAATTGCATCGTCCCATTTTTCCAGGTTTAGATATACAACACCAAGATTATTGTATGCCTCTGAATTATGCGGGTCGAGAGCAACAGCCTTCTCAAGGTGCTGTTTTGCCCTTTCAAAATCTTTCTTAAGCCATAGGGTAAGGCCCAGGACATTCTGGAGAGTGGAATTGTCAGGATAGATCTTCTCTGCCTCAAAGAGTTCTCTCAGGGCCTCTGTATAATTGCCTTCCTGCATAAAAGAGACCCCCAGCTTTACATGGGGCTCTGATTTCTCTTTTAGGTTCTGACCCCCTGCGAGGCAAGACAATAAAATCAAGAAGGCGCTAATAATATATATGGAAGCTCGCTTCATTGTCAGAGAGAGGATAAAAATCTGAGGACAGTATTAAATTCTTTTGACATCTGTCCTACTTCAACGGCCGAAGACACGATCTGTTTAATCTTGATCTTCCCTATGACCCTCTTTCCAGCGGGCAACTTTGGCTCTTCTGCTGGAGGAGGAACCTTTGCACTTTCCTTGGGCTTTTCCTCAATCTCTATCTCAATCTGCTCCTCCTTTTTGGCCGGAGGAGAAACCTTTGCTTCAGGCTTGACCTCCCTTTTAGGGAGTATTTCCTTCAGCTCGATATCCTCTTCCTCCTTGGCCCTGGCCTCCTTTGGAGTGGGCTCCTCCGAGGGAATCTCCTTCAGCTCGATATCTTCTTCTTCCTCATCTTTTTTTAGTAAAGAAAGATCCTCCATGAATGGAGGAATGACATTAATAGTATTTGCCGTGACTTCGGCCTTCTCCATAATGAAGCCCATACTCTCCGTGAACTCCATTGCCTCTTCCTTGGCTAAGCTATAATTCGTTACGCTAATGGGATCTTTGTCAAAACAGTACATGAGGCCCTTGTTTGTCTGGGTGAGATGAAGATAGATATATATTGACACTTTGTCTCCCCCCCTCTTTATAGTACATAGGTAGGCACGCGTTGCCTCTGTGGTGTAACCATGCGGAGCAACATAAGGCGCATTCACAGAGGTAAGAACCTCTTCCACCTCTTCAAGAGAAGCCTTGATAAATTTCAGCTTTTCGTTCGGGGAAAACATCATTTTTACCTTAACTTTCCTGATATGAAAAGTCAATCCTTCGACAAGCTCAGGATTTACCCTTCGACAGGCTCAGGATTGACAATAACGACACCGAATAAGAAAATACCTTAGCATGATGAAACGCCATATCCTACCCTGTCTCATTGTCCTGGTCTTTGCATTACAGGCAGGCAGCTCCATCCCACAGCACTCCGTAACCATTGATGAATATACCCATGTTCCCGCCGGATATTCCTACTGGAAAACAGGCTCCTTCAAGGTTTACAGCCAGAATCCGCCCCTGATCAAGCTTTGGTTCACGCTTCCGCTGCTTTTCAGCTCACCCGAGACTGTGCCAGAAAAATATGAAGACGAGAACCCATGGGAATACGGAAGGGTTTTTCTCATGAGTAACTACAACGCATATCAATCCCTATTCAACCAATGCAGGGCCATGGTGCTTGTCCTTTCTCTCGCACTTGCTGCGCTCCTCTTTAACTGGGCGAGGGAACTCTACGGATTCACAGCAGGCCTGATTGCACTTTCCTTCTATGCCTTCTGCCCAAATATGCTGGCCCATTCACAGCTTGCCACACCAGATGTTGGATTCTGTCTCACAACAGCCCTGGCTTTTTACTGGTTCTGGATATTTTGCAAAGACCCTTCGTGGAAGAACATCTTTCTATCCGGATTCACGCTCGGCCTTGCACAGCTTTCAAAGTTTACTGCCCTTATATTCTATCCGGCCTTTATCTTGCTGATTATCCCCTTTTGCCTGGTTGAAAGAAGGCCCTTGAAGAACTATGTCGGCGGCCTTGCCATTATTTTCTTTTTGAGCCTTTTAATCATCAACTCTGGATACCTTTTTCAGGAACTGTTCTTTCCCCTGAGAAGTTTCACCCTGAAGAGCCGCCTTCTCACTGTCCTCTCCGGCTCTTTTCTCGGTTCCCTCCCCATCCCACTTCCCTTTCACTATATCAAGGGATTCGATATCCAGATGTTTGAGGCAGAGGGAGGCCAGATCGCCTTCCTTAACGGTGTCTTATCTACAAAGGGATGGTGGTATTATTTCATAGAGGCATTCTGCCTGAAGACCCCATTTCCTCTCCTGATCCTTATCGTATTTCGATTATTCATTCCTGTAAGAAAAGCAAGGGTTCAGGATACAATCTTTCTAACAATACCTATCCTCACCATTCTCTTCCAATTCTCTTTTCTCACTAATATCAATATCGGCTTGCGTTATATCCTTCCTGCATATCCTCTGATTTTTATATGGTTGAGCCCGTTCTTACCAAGCATCGCTTCAATTAATACTATTGGAAACAGAGACATGTATCGCCGAATCCTTTCCCTCATATGCGTCCTCATTTTGCTCTCCTACAGCCTGCCAGCCCTGTTAATCTTTCCGCACCATCTTTCCTATTTTAACTTCCTGGCAGGCGGGCCTGAGGGAGGATATCGCTACCTTATTGACTCAAATATTGATTGGGGACAGGACCTGTCACAGCTCAAAAAGTTTATGGATGACAGGGGAATCCCAAGGCTTTATCTTTCATATTTTGGGGAGGTTGCGCCTGAGATCTACGGTATCTCTTATGACCTGCCTCCGCTCAAAGAACCAATTCACGGTTATCTCGCTGTAAGCGTCAGCATCCTCCAGGGCAAGGGGCAATGGTTTTCAACGCTCAAAGGTCAGTGGATCTTCCTGCCGGAGAACGCCCTGACCTGGGTCAAGAAATACACGCCCATAGGCAGGGCAGGCTACTCAATCTATATCTATAAATTTCCGTGAAGAAAATGCTAAAAGTAAAGACCTGACCCCATTAGTCGCATTAGTCGGGGAGGACCTTGAAGACAACATCGCCCTCCTTGACCTTTTCTTTCACCTTGATCCCGATGTTGTCCCCTGGTTTTGCATCAGTGATGTTCTGATGCTCAATCTGCATAGACTCGATCACCTGTGAAAAATCATGCGTTTTCCCTTTGATGTGGATCGTGTCCCCGACCTTCAACCCTTCTCCGGTCACCTTGATCGCTGCCACCATGGGCTTCCCAAAAAAATGCGTTATCTCTCCTATTTTATCCTCTCTCATGTGACACCCCTCCTTTTATCTTCCCTATATTTATTTTGAGATCGCAAATGCTTGATTTAGTCAAAGAGATCTCCGGTGAGAGGCCCCACTCCACGCAAGCCCTTGCCGCAGCAGCCTTGCAGATGCTCTGACATGGGATCTCTTCTTTCGTAGAACAGGGACATCCTTCTATCTGAATATGGAGCGTGGCAGGTGTGCTTTCACTCACTGAATACCTTGCCGATTCGGGTCTTAAGGCAATAATATATGCTTCCATCAGGTATTGGACATGGCTGGGAAAAACAACCTTTGTCTGCTCGGCCACCTTTTCCATCATCTCCCAAGTCCTATCCCCTGATCCTTTGATTGCTGCAATAAGGGCCTCCATTCCTTTTGAGCCGAATGACTCAGGATCACGATTGGTGTCGGAGAGAAAAACATCAAGCGAATATTTTGAAGAAACATCCTTGATTCTACCCTCGGGAATCCCATATTCACGGACCTTGCCCGGCTCCTCTATGCGCAATAGTCGTGACCCGTTAACTTCGACTGCCTTTTGAAATCTTTTCCTCATTGAGGGAATGCGATTGTAATCGCTCCATGGGGGCACACCTTTACGCATTCCATGCACCCTGTGCAGGAGGCCCTGTATTTTGCATAGAGGCTGAAGTTCTCCGGGCTTGTCTCCCTGAACTTCTCCGTTTTCTCGTTTTTTAGCGAAAAAACCACGGTTGGGCAGAGAATGAGGCATTTCCTGCACAGGATAGGCGTGGCGCACTTTCCTCTTTCTATGCTTATGTCCGGTAGGTTCACCAGGATACCCTCAGTGATGGAAATGTGCCTCTCTCCTTCATCGTAATGGCTTTGGCCTTGCATGATGTTGAACAAAGGCCGCACCCGAAACATTTCATCATATCAATGTTGGCCTTGTCCAGAGAGACCTCTCTTTTCAATGCGCCAAACTGGCATCTTTCATAGCAAGCCCCGCACCCGCTGCATTTGTCTAAATCAATGCGCGCCACCCATTCCCCTTTGAGAAGTATCCTGAGGTCGTAATCAAGCCTGTTTCTTATCCCTATACATGCAGGATATTCACAGTTGCAGACACCGCCGATGTAGGGCGTGCCGAAGGTCCAGAATGTGTGGACCATTCCCATTTTGTTGACATGGGCAAGCCATTCCTTGGCCTCCTGGGGGCTCATAAATTGGACACCTCCCCTGTATGTCTCGGGCCATCTCTCCCACCGATACATCCCCACCCCGATCCCCATGCAGAAGAAATTCTCCTTGTCCGGCAGTCCCCTCATATTCCTCCTGCACACACAGGAAATCCGCGCAATAGGATAGGCGATGTCCATGATCCTCTGAATCTCCTCAAGGGTCACAACCTGGCCGAAGTGCATGCTCTGGGACATTTCCTCGGCCCTCTTCTTTAACTCAGGATACTCCTGAGGTTTGATGTCCCTGGCCTCTATGGCCTCCCTGATGATCTCGTCGGCCATGGCCTGGGGATTGAAATCGGCCATCCCGCCCTCGGCCTTGGCTTGCTTGCGGATCTCTTCTCTCTTTATGCTTACGAGCCTGCGGGAATAGTTCTTTGCATTGAAATACCACTTGCCTCCATCCCCGTGTTTCACGCAAAAATCACACATTGTTCTTTCCCTCGGCAACAAGTATCACACGAATTGCCCTCAAGCTCAATAGTTCATCTGAGGAGCTCCAGGAAGGCGCCCATTGCCAGGATCCCGATCACTGTCCAGTATTCAGCGGAAAGGGAGGACAAATGGAAAGCCCCTTTCCCAGTTCCTCCTGCCAGCTGGAAAAGCGATTTATACACGGGAAGAAAACGTGGAACCCTGGCGCAGTATGCCCTGTAATCCTCTCCAAACTTCCCCAGCAGGAATTCCTCTTCCAGGGAGATGATCGCAGAATACTGGACAGCAAAATAAATAATATATAGGGGAAAGACCCACCACAGCCCTGCTATGAAGCAGAACCCCAATCCAATGAGAAAGTTTCCAAGGTAGATAGGATTCCGTAACACAGCATAGGGCCCTCCCTCCACAAGTCTTTCTGCCTTTAGGCGCATTGAACGGGTTGATGCCCCTGCATACCCTACAGACCAAACCCTCAGCGCCTCCCCGGCAATGATTGATGCCCACCCTATAATTTCGAGCAAAATTGAAAAATGTTTCTCCTTCGTGAGGACAAAGCCTGCCAGAGTCAGGATGATGAAGGGGATGGGAAGATGGTTCCTGTGGCTGAAGATCCAGTTTTTCACGATTTCTTTGCTGACTTAAAAAATTCCTCAAGAGGAAGGGTATTCAGGACATCCCTGGGCTCAAGCCATCCCCTCCTAACAACTGATACGCCCAACTTCATGTAATCAAGCTGGTCTCTGGTGTGTGCGTCCGTATTGATCACTACCTTTATGCCAAGCTCCTTGGCTCTCCGGCAGGCAATGTCATTGATATCAAGGCGCTGGGGATAGGCATTGACCTCGAGGGCAGTCCCTGTCTGCCTTGCAGCGCTGAAAATAGCATCCCAGTCAAGCTCGTATGCATCCCTCTCCCCAAGCAGCCTTCCCGACGGATGCGCTATGGCCTTAATAAACGGGTTTTTCATGGCCTGGAGTATCCTCCAGGTGATCTTCTCTTTGCTCTGCTGAAATCCGGAATGGATTGATGCGATTGCCCAATCAAGCTCTTTGAGAACTTTGTCAGAGACATCAAGTTTGCCGTCGCTCATGATATTGACCTCTGCCCCGGAAAGGATCTTGAAGCCTTTGAGATTCTTGTTGAGGTTCTTGATCTCCTTATTCTGCTCCAACAGCCTTTTCTCATCCATACCCCTGGCCACACCAAGGCTTTTTGTATGGTCGGTAATAGCGGCAAAAGAATAACCCTTCTCTTTAAGAGCCTCAGCCATCTCTTTAAGAGAAAGGGCCCCGTCGCTCCAATCCGTGTGAAGATGAAAATCTCCTTTAATATCTTTGAGCTCCACGAGGTCAGGAAGCCTTCCTTCAAGGGCTGCCTCTACCTCGCCTGAGTCCTCCCTGATCTCCGGAGGAATAAAGGGGAGTCCAAGGACATCGTAGATCTCCTTCTCGCGCTTGCCACCTATTCTTTTTCTCCCTTTATCAACCCCATATTCGCTCAACTTCAGCCCCTTCTTCATGGCCATCTCTCTGAGACGGATATTATGGGATTTGCTGCCGGTGAAATATGCCAGTGCTGCACCCCAGCTCTCTGATTCGACAACACGAATGTCAACCTGGATCCCGTCTTTTGTGCGGATACTGGACTTCGTATTCCCCTTAGCAAGAACCTCTCTGACAATGGGAAGCGATACAAAGGCATCCATTACCTTTTCCGGCCTTGAGGAGTCAACGAGGATGTCAATATCCCCGATCGTCTCCTTCATCCTCCTGAGGCTTCCTGCGGGCTCCAGCTCCTTGACACCATCTACCCCCTTCAGGGCATTAACAATCGCATTGGCAAGAGGCCAGGCAATCCCGAGATGGGTCCGCCCCTTGCTTCTCTTTACAAACCCAATACCCTTGAGGATATTTTCCTCTGTCTTCTGCCTGATTCCCGGGAGCTTCTGGAGTTTGTGTTCCTTCACGGCCTCCTCAAGCTTCTCCAGCGAATCAATCCCGAGCTTCTTGTAGAAAAGCCATGCCTTCTTTGGGCCTATGGCTGGAATGTTCATTAAAGAAAGGACACCCTCTGGTATCTCTTTTTTCAGTTTCTCATAGTCATTTATTCTGCCTGTGGACAGATATTCCTGGATCTTTCCTGCAAGATCCTTCCCTATCCCCGGAATTTTATCGAGTTCACCCTTATGCGCAACATCCTCTATATCCCCCGGCAAACCCTCAATGTTCAGTGCAGCCTTACGATATGCCCTGATACGGAAGGGATTTTCATTCTTAATCTCAAGTATGTCTGCGATGTTGTTAAAGAGCTTTGCTATATCGAAATTCTTCATATCCCCCTCACCTGAACCTCTCCCCCAGATGGAGAGGGATAACCGTTGTCACAGTATAGACCAGGGCCTGGGAATGTGGATCTCCTCCCATCGAGCAATGGCATATCTATCCGTCATGCCCGCTATGAAATCGCACACCCGTCTCTCAATCGGATCCTGCGGCCTTGCATTGCTCGATTCCTTGTCAAAAGCCTCAGGATTCTCACAATAATATTCATAAAGGTTTCTGAGGATCCCGGCGCATTTCTCAAACTCGGAGTGGACAAGGTTTGTTTCATAGACATTCTCGTATAAAAACTTTCTCAGCTTCTCCATGGCTTCATAGACCCTGTCGCTGATGAAGATATTTTTTTCATCCTTCTTCATTGTTTCCCAAATAACATCGGTCACCATGGTATTGATCCTTTTGGAATATCTATCGCCAAGGACTTTTACAACATCTGAAGGAATTTCATTCTCTTCAATCACACCAGCCCTCAGGGCATCGTCAAGATCATGGTTTTCATAGGCGATAATATCCGCAATCCTAACAACCCTCCCCTCCAGGGTCACGGCAACCTTTTCAGGATTGCCTGAGATGATCTTTTCCTTGCCCTTTGAGTGCTTGACGATGCCGTCCCTCACCTCCATTGTAAGATTCAATCCCTTTCCATCCCTCTCCAGATGCTCTACCACCCTTAGGCTCTGGAGAAAATGCTTGAACCCCTCCGGATACAGCTCATTGAGTGTTGCCTCGCCTGCGTGTCCAAAAGGGGTGTGACCAAGGTCATGGCCAAGGGCAATGGCCTCTGTCAGGTCTTCGTTGAACCTTAGAGATTTTGCAATGGTCCGGGCAATCTGTGAGACCTCCAGGGTATGGGTAAGCCTTGTCCTGTAATGGTCGCCCTGGGGCAGAAGGAGCACCTGGGTTTTATACTTGAGCCTCCTGAATGACTTGCTATGAAGGATCTTGTCCCTGTCGTGCTGGAAGGCAGGCCGTATTGGACATGGTTCTTCCGGCTTCTTCCTGCCCCTGGTCCTGGAGCTTAATTGGGCCCCTGGAGACAGGATCTTTTGCTCCTGCTCCTCAAGCATCTCACGAATAGTCATTTATTCCCCTCACCACGGTGCAATCCCTTGACTCCATTACAGCTACACTATAAGTTAGATTTAAGGGCTATTTCAAGGCCGGGGTGGCGGAATTGGTAGACGCACTAGATTCAGGATCTAGCGCCTAACTAGCGTAGGGGTTCGAATCCCCTCCTCGGCACCAAGTATGTCATAATTGGCAATCACATATGCCTACATTATGGAAATTATTTGAAGAAAAAGGTTTCATGATATAAACACTCAACGGGATAATGGAAACCAAGCGAAAAAGGGTTCTTTTAACCTCGATATTCAAGCCCTGCAATGTAGATGATGTATACGGGAGGAAAGAGAGCATCACAGAGCTTCCTCATAACCAGCTTACACACTACCAGGGTATCTTCAGTCTCCGGGAACGATATCCGTCCTTAAATCTTCATGTTATTGCAGCAAATTTGGAATCGCCGACCACGGTTTTAGACTGGCCCACGCTTAATAGGTTTGCCAGGGAGCTGAAGCAGGGCTATGACTATGTAGGAATTGCCTTCATCCAGCCAAATTTTCTTAAAATGCAGAAAATGGTGGAGCTTACCAGGGAAATATCTCCAAAATCCAAGATCGTCCTGGGCTCATTTGGAACCATGATTGACGATATCGAGCATATTGTGGATGCAGATTATATCTGCCGAGGGGAGGGGATTAGATTTATGCGGAACATACTCGGAGAGCCGTCGGAGTATAAATATCGTCATCCTGCAGTCTTTGTCTATCATCTTGGAACTATGGGGGTTCCCGTCCATACCCTGGCCAGAATAAACGATTTTTTAGGGCTTAATGTTATTGAAAAGACCTTTGTTTCCATGCTGGCAACAGGGGTGGGATGCAATGAGGGCTGTGATTTCTGTTCTACTGGCCAGTTCTTTCAAGGGGGCCACATCCCTTTTATCCGATCTGGACGAGAGATTTTCAATCTGATGGCAAAGCACGAGCGGGATTACGGTATAGCAAGGTTTGTTCTGATCGGGGAGGAGAACTTTTACAAAGACCAGAAGAAAATCGAGGAACTGCATCGGTGTTTTAAAGAGGCAGGAAGGTCATATAATATTTATCTTTCTTTTGGCTCGGTTAATCACCTGGCACAGTATGATCCAAAATTTCTCTCTGAACTGGGCCTGGGAATCCTCTGGATTGGAATCGAATCCAAGTTTCATACATATCGGAAAAATGAAGGAGTTGATATCCCTGAGATGGTTCGTGGATTTCACCAATTCGGGATCAAAACCTGTCTTTCATCTATCCTTTGTTTTGATGAACATACCAAAGAAAATATCCATGAGGATATTGATTGGCATCTCTCCATGAAACCTGTTTTAAGCCAGTTTGCCCATCTTTCTCCAAACCAAGGGTCCAAGCTCTTGCGAAGGATGATCAAGGAGGGCCGAATTCTTCACGCCATACCACTCGAAGATCGCCATGCCTTCAAGCAAATTTGGTTTAAGCATCCGCATTTTACCTCCTACGAATCAGAACAAATCCAGAAAGAGGCTTATCTTAGAGACTATCTTGAGCTGGGACCCTCTATAGTCCGCTGGATTGAAAATGACTACTTGGCCTATCCACATCTCGTTAATTCTGGGAGCGAGCTTCTGACAAAGCGGGCCGCCCTGATCAAGAAAAATATGTGGTTCTGTAAGATCATCCTCTGGGCAGCAGAGAGGTTGGTTCCTACTGAAAAGATGGCTTTAAGGATCCGCGATCTCAGGAAAGATGTTGAAAGGGATTTTGGTAAGATTACTGCAAAGGACTGTTTCTTGGGCTCGGTTCTTTACCTTTTGGGGAAGAAAAAAGAGCTTGAGATCAAATGGTTCGGGGATGTGATCCAACCTAAGACAACAGTGACGAGATATAATTATCTCTGAGCCTTTGTAATTGACATATTTGTCAGAGGGTTTTGTATTTTATTCATAGTGTCTCTTGACTTTTCGTTGTATTTAATTTACGATAATTTTCAATGAAGATCGCCTTTGTATACTGTATTGAAGAAAACCTTGGAATAGAATATCTCTCGGCGGTCCTCAAAAAGGCAGGTCACGAAACGCACCTAATCTTTGATCCCAGGCTCTTTGACTTCAACCATAAGGCATATTCCATTAGGTTTCTCAAGAATATCTTTGATTTCCGTCAATATCTTCTTGATGGGCTTGTTAAAATTTCACCTGACCTCGTTGCATTTTCAGCGGTTTCACCAAACTATCAGTGGGCAGTTGAATTCGCAAGGCAGGTAAGAGAGAGGATCCCCACCCCCATAGTCTTTGGGGGCCTGCACCCGACATTTGTGCCTGAAAGGGCCATGACCCATCCCTTTATTGATTACATCATCAGGGGTGAGGGTGAATATCCGCTCCTGGAGCTCGCAGAAAGCCTGGAGCGAGGCTTTCCTGACCTCAAGATACCCAACCTCTGGGCACGATACAATGGAAATATCGTTAGGAACCCTATGCGCCCCCTTATTCAGAACCTTGACAGCCTCCCCTTCCCGGACAAGGATATTTTCTACAGACTCGGGCCGCCATTTGATGTTGCTCACATGACCATGGCCTCAAGGGGATGCACTTTTGCCTGCTCATTCTGTGGAGTCAATCCCCTGCGAAAGGCATATTTCGGTTCAAATAACATCCTTGACCCCAGTTTTCTAAGGCTCAGGAGTGTTGATAATATGGTTGCTGAGATCAAAATGGCCAAGGAAAAATACGGCAGTACTGTGGTGCGCTTCAATGATGATGATCTTGCTGTCAACGAAGAATGGCTCAGGGAATTCAGTCAAAAGTATCCAAGGGAAGCAGGGCTTCCGTACAAGTGCTTTGTCAATCCACTCTCAATCAACGAGAGGACAGTTGAGTATCTTAAGAAGTCCGGATGCCAGCAGGCACAGATGGGAGTCCAATCAATCAGCCCAGACATTAGAAAGAAGATTGGTAGACCGATGCCAACATCTGCCATCTCAAGGGCTGTGAATCTCATCAAAGAGGCAAATATCACATTGCTCACAGACAACCTGTTTGGACTCCCTGGAGAAACGGAAGACGACCTTAAAGAGACGGTGAAGTTTTACATGGAGAATCCAGTAGATTTCGCCAACATCTTCTGGCTTACCTACTTTGCAACTGCTGATATCATTGATGATGCAAGGAAGGAAGGCATTCTGAAGGATGAGGATATTGAACGAATTGAGAATGAGCCTTTCCAGGGAGTGAATCAAAACAGGGGAGACCTTCACCCCAAGACAGGGGTTCCCTACCAGATGATGATAGAGGTCATCAATCATTTCCCAAAATGGTTGGCGAAAATCATAATTGCATTGGGACTCCACCGCGTCTTTATATATCTGAACATCTTCCCTTATATAAAGGCTTTGCGCATCCTCAAGCCCAAGAAGGCAGACCATGTCCCTACTCCGAAAGAAGGCTACGACATATTTGCCCTGCGCTACCGCAGGCTAATTTTACATTACATGGCCAGGAAGCTCAGGATGGCATGGCGCGGATCGCCCTCATAAAATGTGATCAGCCCTCAAGGGGAACCGAGGGCAGGACCCCTCCCCTCGGCCTCATGATGATCGCTGCAATCCTGAGGGAAAAGGGGAACCACAGCATCCGCATCCTTGATGCCAGATTCCATGGGAAGTCCCTTCCAAAGATGCTTAAGGAGATTAATCCGGAGATTGTAGGGCTGTCTGCACTCACCATAGAAGCCCATTCCCTGCACCGTATAGCAGACACTGCCAAGGGCCTTTTCCCGCGCGCCACGGTTATCGCAGGCGGCCCCCATGCCTCGTTCTATCCCGAGGAAGTGCTTTCAAATCCAAACATAGATATTGTTGTCAGGGGAGAGGGGGAGAATACCTTCTCCGAACTTGTGGATAAAGAATATAAAAACATCTCTACTGTCAAAGGGATTGCCTTCCGGGATAACGGGCGTATTGTTCTGACAGAGCCCAGGCCCTACATCCAGGACCTTGATGCCCTTCCTTTCCCTGCATGGGATCTTATCGATCTAAAGCACTATTGGGGGCACAAAAGCATGGCAAGCCTGGGCCTGAGGAAATATATGGCACTGTTTACATCAAGGGCCTGCCCTTACAAATGCATCTACTGCCACGATGTCTTCGGAAAGAGATTCAGGCCGAGAAGCCCTGAGAATGTTCTTGATGAGATGGGGCTTCTCTCAAGCAAGTATGGAATCAATGATTTTGAGATCCTGGACGATATATTCAATTTTGATATCCCAAGGAGCAAGAAGATCTTCTCTCTTATCCATGAAAGACTCCCCAGGACCAGGTTGTCATTTCCCAATGGTATTAGGGGCGACAGGATGGACAAGGAATTCACCGAGCTCCTCCGCAGGGCAGGAACCCAGTATATCTCCATTGCAGTTGAGACCGCTTCGCCGAGGCTGCAGCGCCTTATTAAAAAGAACCTCGATCTTAAAAAAACTGAAGAAGCTATTAGCAGGTGTGTCAAGGAAGGAATTTTTGTCAATGGCTTCTTCATGGTCGGCTTCCCAACGGAAACCAGGGAAGAGATACTTCAAACTATTGAGTTTGCCGCCCGTTCGCACCTTCATACCGCCATGTTCTTCATCGTAACGCCCTTTGAGGGAACAGAACTTATGAAGTCCTATAAGGAAAAGATTCAAAGGTTCCAAATACAGTTTAGGGACCACGACTTTTTTACAGGATATTACAATCTAAGCAAGGTTGGCGACGAGGAGCTTTTCAGGCTCCAGAAATATGCCTTCAGGAAATTTTATCTCACTCGATGGAGGCCTTTGCGGATTGTCTTCTCCTATCCCAACACAAAAGAGCTGTGGAGGTATGT
>Ga0315310_10001136_pt1 | contig 16748 bp, 17 predicted proteins | sample TDP5_MG_FD_203630 | JGI IMG/M metagenome (GOLD analysis project Ga0315310, IMG submission 203630) | Freshwater sediment microbial communities from Lake Towuti, South Sulawesi, Indonesia - TDP5 | ecosystem: Environmental > Aquatic > Freshwater > Lake > Sediment | place: Indonesia: South Sulawesi... | reverse complement strand
GACGCAGTGAGCCTGTATGGAGCTGGCAAAGTCTGCGAAGTTGATGTTACGGGCAGAAGCGTCGAAGAGGTTGTGAAGGATATGGTTTCAACTCTGAACAACGAGAAAGAATGCCGGGTTGGATTGGTTGACTGGCTTGGAAGATTGGAAGATGAAGGAAAACTGGACGAGTACCTAAAACATTTTTAACTATCTTAATCCGAGTTTCAACTCAGACTTTGTGATCAGTTTTATACCTCGCCGATTGGCATAAGCCTTAGCGTGATCGCTGAATTTTTCAGATATCAATATCGGGTTCGAGTAACCAACATCACTGGAGGCCTTGTCTATGTTTATCACTATGTTGATGCCTACCGTCCTTTTCCAGTCTTTGATCCAAACGGGGTGACGCTCATTCCCCTTCAGGACAAGGAGATCAAAGTTTCTTAAGAGGCCGGAAAAACCTTCATGGTGCACACTTTTTTCAATCTCGTAGCCTCTTCTTCTGAAATATCTCATCGCGAGATCGGAAAGATTAGAACTAGCCATCTCCTCGCCTCACAGAAAGGAACCGTGTATCGACTTAAAAACTTTTCATCTACCCTTCTTTCGGTTACGGCTCTAACTCCTACTTAGCAGATCGCCTCTACCTGAGGGTATGAACCCCTGAATCTCCTCTATGGGTATTTGGAGTATCTCTTCTCGTTCTGTATTTGATGATGCTGTGGCTAACCTGTGCCTTATCTCCTTGGCGAGTTTGCTACTAGTATTCTTCCCGGGAACAATCTTAACGAAGAGGTCTGTTTGCTTGGCAATCGCATCTGTGGGTCCACCTATGATCTTCATTCTATCTTCCTTTTTCACTCCTATCGCAGCCTCGAGAGGCACGTTCCTCACATAGTTCCTCTTTCCATAGATCATGAAAGACCCTTTCGGCAGATACTCTCCTGAAGGTGGATGTTCACTGACTTGCTGCGGCGAGACCCAGTAAACGTTCGTTGTTGCTAGCATCTCCTTCCAAGCTCGGGAATATGACGCTGCAAGTTGAGCTGCCTCCCTAACGGTCTGTTCCGGAGGCAGTTTCCCATCAGTCTTAACCAGGACAAACGGAGCTCCAGGAATATCTGTGTGAAAGACTATGTCATCGGTTTTCATGTATCTTCTAACAAGAACTCGATTCGTCGAGGCGTCTCTTCCCCCGATGACAAGGAACCCGTCTGAGGAGTGAAACCATCGGAATTTTTCATACCATTCCCTCTTGGGCATTATTGATGGAGGTTTGCTAGCCCTCTCGCTTTCCTCGACCATCAGATTCCTTAGCTTTCCAATTTCTACTTGAGTCTGCTCTATTGCCTTCCCAACGCCGACTAGTTTTCTTTCCGCCTTCTTAGCTCCCTCATAATGGCTTAATGCATTCTCTTGAACTGATTTCTCAAGGTCGAGCTGAAAGCTCTGGTTTTCAACAGAGACTTGGAGTGTTAGACTTTCGGGTATCAGATGATCAAAGTACGTAGCCGGCGAACGGGAATCTTTCTTTTCGTCTTGGAGCTTCGCGATAATCTCTTCCCAAGTCCCTCCACTCCGCTTCTCACTCATAGTCCTCTGAAGTAGAAACTGCAATTCGTTCAGATGTCTATACATTATGTCGCCGATCTTTCTATCCAGCTCAGCTTTGTCTCTTAGATCTTCGAGAGCCTTCTCTTGATCGTGAAGTATGGTCGTTACTCTCTCCAGTTCCTGTTCAGCCCGTTTCTCAACCCTCTCAACTTTCTCTTGGGTGGAGGTTCTCGTGTAGTATTCATCCAATGCCTTGCTGAGGGTCCCGTAGGTTGAGTATTCGAGATGAGCGTATCTCTTTAGTGGCACGGGTGTCACGTCGATCCATCTTCCCTCGTAATCGATAATGACACGAGGCCTGACTTTGTCTTCAACTACCTCTGTGACGAGATCATGAAGTTTGGTGAAGATCGTATCTATCTCCTCCTTTTTAAGGTCCTTGCACGGAGTGTTTTTATCCACATCCGCTCTCAGAAGAACCTCTTCCGCATATAAACCGCCTAAACTTAGAAACCTCGTTAAGGCTTTTACGACACTTAATTGTCCGAATTCCTTGATCTGATCTAGGTCCTCGGGCCCTAGGTTTACGGGGTTTCTGCCGCTAGGCGGCGGATAAGCAAACTTCTGCTTGGGTATGACGTTTCGATCTCTCATCCTCCGGTATACAAGAGCTTGGACAATCTCATTTTCCGGTCCTACCAGGATGATGTTTCCTTCGCCAAAGAGCTCGGATATCAGTTGATATTCTCCGCCTCTTCCTCTTAGGCCAATAATCATGATGCGTTCAAATTCGTGCTGCTGAACCTTCGCGATCCTTGCGTTTCTTAAGTATTTACGAAGTGCCATGCAGAAAGCGGGCGGCTTCGGCGGCGTCGTAAAGCTGTATGAGGTGAGGTGGATTCTTTTCCCAGCTTCTATAACTAGCTGAGCCGTAGGTTGAGCCGGGCAGCGAAGCTTTAATAACAAGGTTTTAGGATTAGTCTGGTAAATATTGTCGATTCGAGCGTCGTTTAGAAGATGTTCGAGTTCAGTGGTGATTGCGGCGATGTCGAAACTCGTCATCTGTTCCTTCAACGGTCTTCACTTGGGAGGAATCTAAGTCGGAGACTCTCAGCCTCATCTACTGTATAAAGGTATGCTTGGGCATTTTGGCTGCAGTCATTTGTGTTCTATTAGGGATCAACAACGTATTTACGGGCATAGGAATAGGTGCGCTTACATTTGTTCTTTCCGACAAGTTTCTTCGACAGATATTTGTCAACAAGGTTGACAAACCGTCAACAGTCACGAAAACCGGGATAGGCATATACATAATCGCATATGTCTTCTTTTGGGTGCTTCTCTTCACCTTGCTTAACCCGCCTGCCCCGCCTGCTTAACAGTTTGCCTAGTTTTCAAGATGGTCCTTAGGAAATCTGCCCAAGCTGAGAAGAAACCGCGATCATATTCGGCATGGAAATCGCTCTTGACGTGTTCAAGGAGTTCGCGCCTGTTTCTCTCAAGCTCTTTCTCATCATTAAGATCAAGGTTGGTCAGGAAGGCGTACCTCTCCTCGCCGGATTTCTGAGCTAGAACTATCCCATTTAAAGCCCAGATGTATCCACGGTCCCATTCGTTTTTCCTTGCTTTCGTCTTCAATCTCTCAAGTATGCGTTCCGCTTCAGCGAATTGTCTCTCCAAAACCATCTGAAAGAAACGAATAGTGAGGGCGCGCGTCGTCGCTAGCGAAGCCTGAGGCTTTTCATTGCTTGTATTCTTCTTCGACATCCTCTATACCATTTTCTGTGATCTTGAATGTCCCTTCTCCTTCAGGCAAATATGGACTGGAGACGAGACGAGCAATTCTCACGGGTCCGTGGGCAGATTTGCGGAGAAAAACTCTCGTATGGCTTGTATGCCCAACCACGTGACCGCCGACTGGGCGGATGGCATCTCCAAAGAATACGTCTGGACTTGCCATGACTTGGTTTGTTACGAAGGCAACCGCGTTGAACGCTCTGGCGAGCCGAATTAGCTTATGCATATGTTTATTGAGCTTCTGTTGCCTTAACGCTAAGCTTTCTCTGCCTAGGTACTCGCTTCTGAAGTGCGCTGTCAACGAGTCCACAACGATCAGGCGAATGTTGTTTTCCTTAATTATGCGGTCTGAGTTTTCAAGCAAGAACATCTGGTGGTCGGATGTGTATGCCTCAGCAATGATGATGTTTTTTACAACTTCGTCGGGGTCCATCCCCAAATGTCTCGCCATCTGCACTATGCGTTCGGTTCTGAAAGTGTTTTCCGTATCAATATAGAGGGCACCACCATTTGATCCGCCTCTTTCAACGGGCAGTTGCACGTTGACGCACAACTGATGAGCCACCTGGCTCTTTCCAGAACCATATTCTCCGTAGAATTCTGTTATTGTCTGGGTTTCAATTCCTCTACCTAAGAGTTCATCGAGCTTTTTGCTTCCAGTTGTCAAACGTACGACGTTCTGATGCATCTTCAGCAGCTCGTCAGCCCTCATGAAGGACAAAGAGATCGATGATCTCGTAGCTTCGATTATTTCCAATGCCTTCTTTTCTCCTATTCCGGCCTGCTCGAGTTCTCTAACGGTTGCCATAGCTAAAGACTCAACCGTTTGTAAACCTAGTTCACGCAGTTTCTTTGCGGTTGAGGGTCCAATTCCAGGTACGTCCTCAATAGATTCGTACTTCTTTCTCGAAACAATCTCCTCTGTCATCTTTCATCTCCAATCTGATCAAGTAGATGTTAGGGCATGAATATATTTAAGCAATAACTTTTCTGACCTAGTTCTCGTCTGTCGCAGACGGCAAACGGTTGAAGTGCAGAGTTGCATCTACTCTCAAAGCCGCATAGAAGAGGTCATATATCCAAAGGCTTGCGTGCAGTTTCCCAGTCTTAAAAGCCTTCAGGATGACTGACCACTTGACAATCCTTCCCGTTAGCTTTCAGAATACTTCGGGTTATCTTTCACCACCGGTTTCCCATCTCTTTCAACAACAATCTTCGCAAATCCTTTCCTCTCTATGCTTCCGTAGTCGTGGCCCGAGTCCGAAGGATACACGGCGAAGAAGACAAGCGTGTCCGCGCCGGTATTCACGGTTCTGTGCGCCGTGTTTGGGGGGATATAGACGAGGAGATCGGGCTTAATAGCCACGCTTGCAACTTCTCCGCTTCGATTCTGAATCAGTATTAGGCCCTCTCCTTCGAGTCCTACGTAAACCTCACTAGTCGACTCCTTTTGGTGGAAATGTCCCTTCGTAAAGTAGTATTCGCTTCCAATCTTACCGGGATGTATGATCGTGCACCCAACATTCAAAGATCCATTGGCTGCTGGTTGAGGGATCTCGTAGATTTCGTAGATCTTGGGATCTTCGCCCCTAGACAAAATCTCTTTGACAAGTTTCCCATCCTGAAAATAATCGGATAAGTCGCTCAGCCTACGCTCAATTCTCTCTTTATAGGGAGATATGCCGGTTACGCCGCCTAGCCGTGCGGAAAAAGGCGCAGACGCCTCGGTCAATCAAGCTCATCCCCGTTTTTAAAACCTAGTTAGAACGGAAACCTATCAGATAAATCTTTTTCCTCGTCTCTTATGGCCTAGAGTATTCGCTCACGTATCTAAGAATGCTTTCAGCCTGTTCTTCTGGTATATGTTGAGAGGCTGAGAGGCTTCTAACGATCTCTGAAATGGTCGCTGCGGAGTAGAGCTTGTAACCCATCTTTTCGAGTTTCTCCTTTCCGCCTTGTTCTCTGTCTACAACAACAAGAACAGCGCACACCTTTCCGCCCAGACTCTCGATTGGCTTTATGCTTTCAATCTTCGAACTTGCATCCGTAACCACATCGTCAAAGAACAGTATCTGATCGCCAGGTTCGACATCTCCACCGGCGATTCTGCCGGTTAAGCCGTATTCCTTCGACTCCTTTCTGACCACGAGACAAGGCACATTTAACCCGCAGGATATGCTTGGAAGAAGTAGCGCTCCCTTCAACTCGATGGAGGCTAGCTTATCTACCCTGATCGATGACATGATACTCTGGGTTTTCTCAACCACGATGTCGACTACGCTTTTAAAGCTCTTCGGAGACGACAGCAACCACGACATATCTACATAGTAGGGACTTATGATTCCTGATTTGAGCTTGAACGAACCGAATTTCAGAGCTCCCGAACGAACCAATGCGCTTGCCAAATCAGAAACATTCTTGGAAACTGACATGTTATCAAACCGCGCAGACTTCACACATACCAATCAACATTGAAACCTAATATTTAGCTTTTTTCTCAAACTGTTTCTCGTATATTCTTTCGACTTCTTGTATTGTGTCAGCTTCTTCAGGCGACTTTTCATCACGGATGCGCGTTATACGAGCGAAACGTAGAGCCATGCCGCACCTGTATTTTGGGCTCTTCTGTATCTCGTTATATGCCACCTCAACGACTATCTTTGGCAAAACGAAAACCGTTTGCCCGTCTTCTCTGGTCGATATCTCTTTAAGCCGCTTGGTCATCTTGATGATCTCTTCATCTGTCAATCCCTTGAACGTCTTACCAACTGTAAGAAGGTCCCCCGTCTCTTCGTCTCGGGCCGCGAGGTAGTAGTCTGAAAGCCAACCGTGTCTTCGTCCATAACCGTACTCAGCTGCGACGATAACCAAGTCCAGAGGCTCTAGAATCTCTTTGATCTTAAACCAATGCTTACCTCTAACCCCCGGTGCATAGGGACTGTCAGGCCGCTTCGCTACCAGTCCTTCATGTCCTTCATCGATTGCCTTCTCTAGGAAGGATTGAGCCTCCGCTGGATCATCCGTAATGATCTGATCTGTTAATGGTATGCCTGTAACAGCCTCCCTCAGCCTCTCTCTCCGCCTGACATAAGGTTGGTCAATCAGACTTTCACCGTCGACGTACAGGATATCGAAAAGATACAGCCGAGCTGGAATCTGCTTAACCATATTTTCAATGTCATATACTCTTCTAAACCGCCGCATAAGGTGCTGGAAAGGAAGAGGATGTCCATCTGCTCCAATAGCTATGACCTCGCCCTCAAGGATGCATTCGTCTGCTTTGATGTATTCTCGAATCATCTGTACAATGTCAGGCAAACTTTCTGTCGTATCTGTAAGCCTACGGCTGAAAATTCTGACCTCGTTGTTCGATTTGTGAATCTGGATGCGTGCACCATCCAGCTTATACTCAAAGGCGGTTTTTCCCCCGTGTTCTCTTACAGCCTCGTCTGGGTCTTCAGCTGTCTGAGCTAGCATCGGTTTGACTGGTTTGAATATTCTGAAGCCAAGTTGTAGGATGCCTTCTTCACCTTCCTTCTTGCATATGGATGCTACTTCGCCAATGTCTCCGGTTAGTAAAGTTGCTGAGTGAATGAAACTTAGGGGAATATTGAAAGCCTTTGAAACAGCCGCCTCCATAAGTCCCTCTTGGAAGCCCATCCTCATCTCTCCGATTATGATCTTGACAATGTATTTTCCTTCGAGGGGGCTAGATCTCCCCAAAAGCGTTTCGATTAAGCGTTCCTTCCTCTCTCTCGAACCTTGACCTGAAGATTCCGATATGGCTTCTAGAACTCGTCTCACTTCAAGTATCGTTAAAGGCTTTTCGAAGAGGGTTTCCTGTTTTCGGATCTTACTCCTCTGAAAAATCATCTGAACGGTCGACCCTATATCGCCTTCGTCTCTAAAGATCTTAGAGAAATTCTGCTCATCAAACTCGGTTAACCCCTTAATCACATTTGCCAAGGTTGCCCAGCTAACATCAAGTTCTCTCTGATCCCACTTTGGAAAACCGCGTCCAAGAATCATCGATACAGCAGGTTCAGTCTCATTCTCACCCAATCTTCTTATAAAGTCCGCTGCTTTGTCGATCATCAAGTTGCGTCTAGTGGTTGCTGTGACCTCTTCACAAAGCTCCGCTAATACTCGGAAGTCCATAAGCATACTTTACCCGTGAATTCAAAGGAGCCCTTAGTCATCAAGATGTCGGCAAGGCTGGGATATCTTTGAGAGCCGCCTAGGTCCAGACCTTGTCTATTTGTTCCTGAATCTCCCGTTTTCTTCTTTCGTATTCTTCTATTGAGATTTCGCTGACTCTATATCTTGCTTGAAGGGTTTCGAGCTGTTCCCTTAGTGTTCTTTCCTTTTCTTTCCGATCCTTGATTATGGAGTCAAAGAATCCTAGCATCTTCTCTATGTCTGGTTTGATTTTATCTAATGCCTCAGTTGCAAGTTTGCCTTCTGTAGCAAGTTTTCCGAGAACGTCATAGCAAGATCTTGCTTTCGTGTCAAGGTTTAGAACGTCGCGGGGAGTCTTTCCAGTAAGCGGCTTCTCCAGTTCGTCAAGGTTCATCTTGGTCTCTTTCACGAGGATCTGAAGTCGACTCCCTTCTGTTTTTAGCATGCCCATTCTCTCGTTGAACCTCTGGTCTTCCACCTCACCTATTTTATGCCTCACCTCAAGTTCTTCCGTAGCCAGATTGATGTCTTCCAAGCGTCTGTTTTTCTCATCGAGGTCCCTTCTAAGCTCCTCCGTTTTCTGAACCCGGAGATTCGAAAGTTCGTTCAATTTCTGGGCATATTCCTCATGCAGTTTCAAGAATACTCTTTCAGAAACCTCTCCTGAGCTAAACATGCCAAGAAGAGAAACCTTTCTATCATAGTATCCGGTAATGCCGGACACTAACTCGAGAATTTCGCTTTTGACCGTGGGTGGAGCCGCAGGCGGAGGAGAAATCCTGACTGAAGGGGGAGATGGGGGCATCTTCGGGGCCTGGGCTGGCGGCGGCATTTGAGTCGGTGGTGCCTCAACTTTCTCTGGTGGGGTTATTCTTGGCAACTTTGCTCCACAATATATGCAATAAATCATCGCGGGAACTAGCTTGCCGCAGTTCGGGCAAGTCATGGTTCTTTCTTCCTTCTGACTAGACAAATTTGTTCCCCTCGAATCACGATATACACATACAACACTATTATTAATCTAATGCGATTTATAAGAATAATTGTGGATGATTATTGAGCCTTGCCTTAGATATGTTGTTCAAGGCTAATAAAAGACTAGTACCCTCTTCGAACTAAAGTCAGCATCCGGAATACCGTAGCCGTGTGACAGATGTTGGCGCAATACATGAAAACCCGCCCAGTTTCTTCTGGTATTCATATACCAAAAGGAGGAACGTACACGCTGATAGTATCTGTGCTCTCTGAGAGAAGTATAGAGATCGGAAGGATAGGCGTTCGAGAACTTCCGAAGGGGTATTATTCTTATACGGGGTCCGCCTTAGGAAAAGGCGCTCTAAGCTTGGAAGGTAGGATTTCGAGACATCTTGAAAAGAACAAGAAGAAGAGTTGGCACATCGACTTCCTCCTAGCAGATAAAGATGTCGAAGTAATCTTTGCTTTGATAGCCCCAATCAACGAAAGAATGGAATGCGAGATCAATCAATATCTACAGGAAAAAATGCATTCAAAGGTCCCAATTCCAAAATTCGGCTCCTCCGATTGTAAAAGAGGATGCAAAAGCCACCTTTTTTACCTCGGTCGCAATGAGGATGTTGTTGAAAAAGTAATCAAGCTGTATAAAGAGAAGGTAGGAGATAAACTCATTATCCTAAATCTCAGAAGAGCTGGCGCCTAAGATCAAATGGATAGTCGGCGATTTGCTTGAAGATTGGCACGCGTGAAGCAAAGATTGATGACTTGGATAGGCTTTACGTGATTGAACTTGAATGTTTTGATCATGAGGCGATTACAAAAACCCAGTTAGCATACTTTCTAGGATCCCCCGGATTCGTGAGTCTAGTCGCAGAGGTGAACAGTGATATCGCTGGCTTCATAATCGGCTCGGTTGAATACCACGAAAACAAAATTTACGGTCACGTCTACTCGCTAGACGTTTCGCGTAGATATAGAAGGATGGGAGTAGCTTCTAAGCTTCTCGACGAAGCTGAGAACATCTTTGCAAAGAATGGAGCTGAAGTGTGCTTTCTTGAAGTCCGTACTGATAATGTTGAGGCGCTGAGGCTATATAAAAGCCGAGGCTACATAACAACGGGGACTCTTGAAAATTACTATGGCCCCGGGCTAAATGGATTTAGGTTCAAGAAAGAACTGTCACCTCAATAGGCAAGATCTCTATTACCAACTAAAGGCATTCTTGTTCACAATTTCTTTCTAAGTAAAGCTTATATATTCTCATTTGTTCAGATTAAAACCAACGTTTGATGATAGAAGGAGGATGAGGGATAAATATGGCGTATCTGACACAAACTCAAGCTGGGCAACCTGTGCTTATTCTGAAGGAAGGAACATCAAGGAGCAGAGGAAAGGAGGCGCAGAGAAACAACATAATGGCTGCCAGGGTAATCGCTGAATCTATAAGGACGACGCTTGGGCCCCGAGGTATGGACAAGATGCTCATCGACAGTTTAGGCGATATCACTATTACTAATGATGGTGCATCGATCCTCGACGAGATCGATGTTGAGCATCCGGCCGCCAAGATGATGGTTGAAGTAGCGAAGACCCAAGACGATATGGTTGGAGATGGAACAACAACCGCGGTTGTTCTAGCGGGAGAGCTGCTGAAAAAAGCGGAAGAACTGCTGGATCAAAACATACACCCAACAGTGATCATCAGCGGGTATAGAAAAGCAGCTCAAAAAGCCATGGAAGTCTTGGACAAGACAGGCGTAACAGTGGATCTAGACGACAGAAAGGAGTTGAAGAAGGTTGCGGTAACATCGATGGCAAGCAAAGCAGTGGGTGCGGAAAGAGAACACTTTGCTGAGATAGCGATCAACGCTGTGAAGCAGATAGCTGAAAAGCGTGGAGACAGATGGCTTGCAGACATTGACAACATCCAGATCATAAAGAAAGAGGGAAAGAGCCTGCACGACACCGAGCTCGTGACAGGTATAATATTGGACAAAGAGGTCGTTCACGCAGGCATGCCTAAACGTGTGGAAAATGCTAAGATCGCCCTCGTGAACGCTCCACTCGAGGTTGAGAAGACTGAGTTCAGTGCCGAGATCAGGATACGAGACCCGTCGCAGGTGAAGGCTTTCCTAGACCAAGAGACTAAAATGCTGAAGGGAATGGTTGAGAAGATAGCTTCGAAGGGCGCTAATGTTATGGTTTGTCAGAAGGGCATTGACGATATGGCACAGGCCTTCATGGCGAAGGAGGGCATCATGGCAGTTCGACGTGCAAAGGAGTCTGATATGGATAAACTCTCAAGAGCTACTGGCGCGAAAATTGCGACGAACTTAGATGATTTCAGTGAGAATGATCTTGGTTATGCTGCGCTTGTTGAGGAGCGGAAGATTGGAGACGACAAAATGACATTTATCCAAGGGTGCAAGGATCCAAGATCTGTTTCAATCCTGATCCGCGCAGGTCTAGAGAGGATGGTTGACGAAGCTGAACGCGCCATGCACGATGCCTTATCAGTTGTGGCTGACGTTATCGAGAAGAACAAGGTCGTTGCGGGAGGCGGAGCAGTGGAAGCTGAGGTTACCAAGGAACTCCGCGACTACGCGGCTAAGGTCGGCGGGAGAGAACAGTTAGCCATCGAGGCCTTCGCAGCATCCTTGGAGATGATCCCTAAGACATTAGCTGAAAACGCTGGTCTAGAACCTATTGACATCATGGTTGGATTGAGAGCTGCCCACGAAAAACCAGATGGGCACCTGATGGGTGTCGATGTCTTTACGGGCAAGGTTGCTAACATGTATGACGAGGGAGTCATTGAACCGTTGAGCGTCAAGGAACAGGGCGTAAAATCGGCTGTGGAAGTCGCCTCGATGATTCTAAGGATCGACGACGTCGTTGCTGCTACAAAGCCCAAGGAAGGAGCTGGGGGGCCCCCGGGGAAGAAGGAGGAAGAAGGCGAGTCTGCGTCTGAATTCGATTGACCGGTAGCGTACCAGAAGGATTTCTGACATAAGAAATCCGGGACGTGCCTACGAGGCTCGTTGCTTCTAATGTAGCATGCGTTAGCGTAAAAACCCATTATTCTTCATTTTTTGGCTGTTTTCGATCGGTAAATGAATGTTCTTGAGGCTATACCCAGATTTGTCCTTTGTACTTGCTTCTTTGCATAAGACTACGCAGGTATGCGATGGCTCATTTCATATTCACTTGCACTAATAGCAATTAAGAGATTGTCTTATGGGCAACAATATGTTCATGTAGGAAGTCTCAGCCATTTTGCTTCATCATGAAGCCATCGGAAATAAGCCTCGTCATAATCTTCGCTAGTGACGACGTATCCTCTGATAAATTCGGCATGAGCCTTCGCAAGTTCAAAAAGTCGACAATCGCTCATGGTCAAGCCTTTAGAGCGCTCCTTTCCACACTCACGAACTAAGATTTCTAAGGGAGTGAAATGATATGGCAGAAAAATGTAATCTAGGCCAGTATCCAATCCGCCTCTTTTCAGCTTCTCCTTTAGATCTCTGCCATAGAAATCCGAGATACAGATGCTGAGTGCGTTAGGATCAAATCTTTCCATAATGTACTTTGCCTCGTCTTCTATCGCATCGCTAGATGCTTCAACAAAACCTTGAAGAAGATTCCGCCAATCTCTTGAATACATCTTACCCGTGGAGATTAATCTAAAGACAAGTCTGGCAATCTTCTCCGCCAACTCCGCAGTGAGCTGAGCGAAACTGAGTTGCTTATAGCACCAGACTTTGAAATTCGGCCTCTTCTGCTTGAGTCCCCTCACGACCGTCAGGATAGGCTTAGACCTGTACTCCCAAGAGCTTATCGGTTCACGGAGTAACTTCAGCTCTTGTAGCCGATCCATGAACCACTCGTAGGGCGCTCCCTCGGCTAAAGCTTCCACAAAACCCTCAAGGTCTCTTTGAAGGTTCAAGAATAGAACATCGAATTCTGTGTTTCTTAGTAATGCCGCAGCCTTTTGAGAAGCAACCTTCATATATGTAGGCAAAACCCAGATCGTGAAATGACCTTGCAACATTCTCCTACTTCATAGAAAACCAAAGATTTTGCATGCAAAAAATAAAAAAGGAAGTTTGGGTCATGATCAATACTCTGGTGGCATGCCTCCGTAACCACCTGGGCCGCCAGGGGGCATCTTTGGCGCCTTCATCTTTCCAGCTGCGATCACATCGTCGACCTTAAGGATCATCGTGGCAGCTTCAGCCGCAGATTTTATGACTTGTTTCTTAACGACTAGTGGTTCGTAGACCTCTAGATCTTTCATGTCTTTGACTTTTCCTTCAAAGACATCAACACCAGCCCATGTTTCACCCTTCTCGTGGGACGCTCTGAGCTCAGAAAGTATGTCTATGGGATCTAGGCCCGCATTCTCACCCAAAGTTATCGGAACCATTTCCATAGCATCAGCGAAGCTCTGTATAGCCAGCTGTTCCCTCCCTGGAAGAGACTGAGCATAATCTCTCAGGGATCTAGATACCTCCACTTCAGGCGCTCCGCCGCCAGCCAACACCTTCGGCTCCTGCACCACATCTCGGACTACGCAGAGGGCATCGTGAATTGAGCGTTCCGCTTCATCAACGATGCGTTCAGTTCCGCCTCGGATAAGAATCGCCACGGCAAGTGGGTTCTTGCACCCTTCGATAAAGGTCATTTTGTCGTCTCCGATCTTCCGCTCCTCAACAAGCGCAGCATAACCGAGATCATTCTCAGTGAAATCATCGAGGTTTGTGATCACTCTTCCCCCTGTAGCCTTAGCCAGTTTCTCCATATCAGACTTCTTTGCGCGTCGGACCGCCGATATGCCTTCCTTTGCTAGGAAGTGCTGTGCCATATCGTCTATGCCCTTCTGACAAACCATAACATTAGCGCCCTTTGAGGCGACCTTGTTAACCATCTCTCGAAGCATACCCTCTTCTTCATGAAGGAATGCTTCCATCTGTTCCGGTGTCTCAATGTTTATCTTTGCGTCGAACTCAGTCTTCTCAACCTCTAAGGCGCAATCCAGAAGGGCGATCTTAGCGTTCTCCACACGTTTAGGCATACCCGGATGGACAACTTCCTTGTCCAAGACTATGCCTTTGATGAGTTTAGTCTCAGTTACAGATTCCCCGGGCTTCTTCTCCACCATAATATCGTCCAAATCTGCTCTGAATTCGTCCCCGACTTTTTGGGCCACATTTAGAATGGCGTCAACAGCTATCTCGGCCAATTGTTCCCGATTCCCGGCTACCAGCTTGCTAGCCATAGCGGTCATGGCAACCTTTTTCAGGTATTCCTTGTCTGTGGGCTTCACCGGAATCGCTATCTTCTCAAGGATTTCAAGAGCCTTATCCGCTGCTTTACGGTATCCATCGATTATAACAGTCGGGTGCACATTCTTACCAATCAGATCTTCAGCCTTTTCTAGGAGCTGCCCGGCCACGATGACTGATGTTGTTGTTCCATCTCCCACTTCCTTGTCTTGGGTCTTCGCAACTTCAACCATCATCTTCGCGGCCGGATGTTCGACATCCATCTCATCAAGGATTGTGCGTCCGTCGCTGGTGATGGTGACGTCGCCTAAGCTGTCTACCAGCATCTTGTCCATGCCCTTCGGCCCTAGTGAGCTCTTAACCGCCTCGGCTATTATCTTGGCAGCGGTTATATTGGCGCGTTGGGCATCTTTGCCCCTTGATCTTGTGGATCCTTCCTTGAGGATCAAAACCGGTATTGCAGCTTGTCCTCCAGGTGCAGACATAGCTATCCCTCATCATTTTTATCATCAATTGAACCCAGTTATCTTTATATACTTTTCGTCCACTCGAACGTCATAAGACCTCGCAGTTACTCGGTGAATAACGATGAGACGATGGCGCGGGATGAATGGCAAGGCTGGTTCGAGCACAACATAGAAGAATATCAGGAATTGATCATGTCACGACTATCTGAGCTGAAAAGATGGGGTTGCGACAAGATGGGTACATTCCTTGATTGGAAAAGATTTTAAAGGCAAAGTAATATTAGCTTGATTGACACCGTTCGATCCAGGGTATTTAACGAATTGTAGGTTGTGGGGTTGGTTCTTACATGATAATTGAGGATTTCGGGCGAGACATAAACGAGTTTGAGAATCTGCTTCAAAAGATAGCAACAGATATGGCGAGTGGAGTCATTTTTGAAAGGTTACCTCCTCCAGAAATATGGAATAGATCGGAGAGTTCAGTCAATTCGCTTCAAAACTTGGCTAAACAGATCAGGGAGACAATGCTGCTCCTTAAACCCGAAGAAACCTCGGTGACAGAGAAAAGATTCAAGGCGGTTTTAAACCCTATGAACGTTTTTAAGGAAACGTTGTTTCAAAAGACCGACGACCCCGTGAGCAACGCAAGACTTGCGCTTGAACAGCTGAGAAAATCGGTGACCGAAGGTTCTGACTTTCTGAGGCTAGCGAGGAGCATCGAAAGCCGTCCCTCTGAAGTCATTACTGAGATTCTGAAACTGAGAGAAGTATATGGAGCAAAGGGCTACCTTTCTGATATACTCGTTCCTGAAGCGGTTCATGCTAGGTTTATGGTTTTGAAAGAACAGCTCGAAAGCCTTAGGTTGCATATGTCAGATCTTGAGAAGGCTTTTGAAGAGATCAGACCGCACATGGATATCGTTGAGGAGGAGATTAGGAAGTTCCTTCAATCGCCGACTGCGCTGGAGGAAGTATCTGAGAAGAAGGAAGGTCAGGAGGAAGGTGAGCCGGCGGTCGAGTCTTAATTAATACGTGAAAGCTAGGTTTCCAGGTTTCAGAATCGGTGTCCGTATGTCTATGGTTGATATCACGAGTAAGCCTGAGGTTTATCGGGAGGCAACAGCGGAAGGACGGATTAGACTGAGAAATGAGACTGTTAGCCTAATTCAACAGGGAAAGATCGCGAAAGGCGACCCAATTTATGCGGCTAAGATCGCTGGCATTCTCGCTGCAAAGAATACAAGTTCTCTGATTCCGCTTTGTCATCCGATCCCGTTAACTAGCGTGAACCTTGATGTGAGGATAGTTGATGAGTGTACAATCTCGGTTGAGACTACCGTCAAAACGAAGGCTCAGACCGGTGTCGAGATGGAGGCCCTCGTAGCAACCGCTACGGCTTTATTGACAATTTGGGACATGACAAAGAAGTATGAGAAAGATCAGGACGGCCAGTATCCGTACACACGTGTCCAAGACATACGCGTCTTACGCAAGTCGAAGGGACCTGAATAGATGAGTGAAACCTCGATTGAACATAAGGCTGAGGCTCCTAAAACAGTAAACTTCGCTCTAATTATGTGCAGTTCTTCACGTTACGAGAAGCTCACAAAGGGCGAACACTTCGATGATCCATCAGGCGACCTAATAGTTCAAACGCTTAGAAAGAACGGACAGAGGGTTGTCTTCCGTAAGGTTCTCTCGGATGACAGAGACATGATTCAACGAACGATGATGAAAGCCTTGAAGTCTAGGAAGGTAGACGTGGTCATAACCTGTGGGGGAACGGGCATAAGTCCAAGTGACGTTACGATTGAAGCTGTCAAGCCTCTCCTTGAGAAAGAGATCGAAGGCTTCGGCGAGATCTTCAGGTTAATCAGCTACGAAGAGATTGGGTCGGCAGCCATACTCACAAGAGCGTTAGCAGGTATTTCCATGAAGAAGGTTATATTCTGCATACCTGGATCCCCACAGAGTGTGGCTCTATCTCTTGAGAAGCTTGTTCTTCCGGAAGCTGGACACATCTTAAAACATGCACGTGAGGAATAGTTCGTGATCTATGATAACTACGGTCGTCCTACTCTAAACTTAAGGATAACAGTAACTCAAAAGTGTAATCTGAGATGCCCCTACTGTCACAAGGAGGGGGAGGTGGGCAATGTCACAACTGAGATGTCCTTGGGTGAGATTCTTCAAATATCACGAATAGCTGTAGATTTGGGTATTGATCGGGTGAAGCTGACCGGTGGCGAACCGCTCATTAGACCTGACTTCCTTGGAATCGTTGAGGGTATATCTAGAATTCAAGGCGTAAAAGATCTTTCATTGACGACTAATGGGGCTCTTCTGGCACCTGTCGCAGAGAATCTCCGAGTCAGTGGCCTAGACCGAGTGAACGTGAGTATACCTACATTGGTTCCTGATAACTATAGGAGTTTGACTGGTGGTAGCTTAACTGATGCGGTGAACGGTATTAAAGCTGCTGTTAAGGCGGGATTATACCCTGTTAAAT
>Ga0315310_10001134_pt1 | contig 16783 bp, 15 predicted proteins | sample TDP5_MG_FD_203630 | JGI IMG/M metagenome (GOLD analysis project Ga0315310, IMG submission 203630) | Freshwater sediment microbial communities from Lake Towuti, South Sulawesi, Indonesia - TDP5 | ecosystem: Environmental > Aquatic > Freshwater > Lake > Sediment | place: Indonesia: South Sulawesi... | reverse complement strand
AATCTTCAACCGTCACTCGGTCCAAGACGCCAAGGCTTCTCATGTCATTCCACATGCTATCATCGAATGCCGTGTCGTGTATGTTGTGCACGTGATCTGCTCCAGTTGGCGATACTGCGTAGCCTAGTCCCAGAGCACGTTTCAATCGAGGCTCATGCATCGGGACTTCCAGTCCTTTCACATGTATGGCAAGTTTCCTAGCTTCAGGTCCAAGTTTCTCAGCCGCCCTCTTCACTCCTTCTGCCAGCAAGTCTCCGATCCCCTCTCGCCTCGCTATCAACGATACCAATTGGAGCATCGCATCGGCATTCCCGAAGTTGAGTTCTATCCCTCCAGTGTCCCTTCTCGTGAGTAATCCTTTCTCGAAGCATTCCATAGCGAACGCAATGGACGCTCCGATCGAAATCGTGTCTAATCCGTAGCGTTGACAGAGCTCGTGGCCTTTGCATACTGAGGCCAGATCATCAATCCCGCAGTCTGAGCCTAAGGAGGCCAGGGTTTCATACTCAGGTCCGCCGAATGTCGGGTCAACCTTCACCTTGTCTTCAATCTTCACAACCTTCTTGCACCTGACTGTGCAGGCGAAGCATGTTTCCATCCCAATGCTCACAGTTTTCTTGATTGTCTTTGCGTCTAACGCATCGGGGTTCGGGAAGTTTCCGTCACGAAAGTTGTGATAGGGCAGGTTTCCTGACTCAGCAAAAGCATCCATAACGGCTCCTGTGCCATAGTTGTGGATGTTGGGACTGAGCTTCGGCATGTTTTCGTTGAACCATGCCGTCAACTCTCGAATCTTTTCCGGGTCTGCAACTTTCACTCTTTCACGTCCTCTGGCAGCAATGGCCTTTAGGTTCTTGGAGCCCATCACTGCCCCCATACCCGTCCGACCCGCGGAGTGCTTCAAATCATTGATGACACAGGCGTATCGAACCAATCGTTCTCCGGCAGGGCCGATCTGAGCTGTCCTGACTGTCTTGTCCTGAAGCTCCCGTCGGATCAATTCCTGAGATTCGCCTGTATGCTTGCCCAAGAGATGCTTAGCGTCTCTAATCTCTGCTTGACCGTCATGGACCCACAGGTAGACAGGGCTCCTCGCTCTTCCTTCAACAACTATAGCGTCAAAGCCTGCGTGCTTAACTTCCGCTCCCCAGAAACCGCCCACCTCGGCGTCGCCATATGCGCCTGTTAGCGGAGACTTAGCGCCCACGCTGTTTCGCCCGCTTCCCGAGAAGGGAGCTCCCGTAAGGACGCCTGTTGCGAAGATCAATTTGTTTTCAGGGCCCAGAGGGTCAACTCCGGGGCTCGTTTCCATGAGTAAGTAGTATGCAATCAACGCTCTTCCTCCGAAATATCTTCGGTAGAAGTTCTCCTCTGGAGCTTCGACCCAGATCTTCTCGTTGGAGAGATTTACTCGCAAGATCTTTCCGACGTAGCCAAAAGTCATTTCGACCACACCAAAGGCGGAGTTTTCCTGATAGGTGATAAGGCAGATTATTTGTCTATCTGTCGCGGAAGTAAGAAAAACTATAATTCTCACTGAGAACTAGGCCAATACGGTAGAGTTGAGCGCACGATCAGAAAAGTTGAGGAAGCCCTTTGAGGAGGTTCCTTTCAGGAAACCTCTTGAGCCGACGCCCATACCTCCTCCGATCGAGCCGCAGAGAATCATTCACTACGCCCCAGACGAGACTCAAAGACTGCTCAGGGAGATCCTTGCTAGGCTCGACGCGATAGAGAAACGTCTCGGTAACATGGAGAAGATTCTATCCGCCAAGCGGATGACCTGATCCTGAGAAGGATCATGGGTTGATGTCGAAGGTCATAGACAACCCGGCATTTAGGAACAGGACTTATGTCTTTAAGGACAGGATGCATGCGGGAGAACTTCTTGCAGAAGAACTGCAGAGACGCATTGGTCGTGGTGACATAGTTCTAGCTCTGCCCGCAGGAGGTGTTCCGGTTGGCCACGCAGTTGCAAAGCGTCTAGGCATTCCTCTGGATGTGTTGGTAGTCAGAAAAATACAGATACCGTGGAATCCTGAGGCAGGATTCGGCGCTGTTGCTTGGGACGACTCTGTGGCACTGAACCAAGTCCTCGTGACTGAGTTAGGCCTAACGTCACGTCAAGTTGAGGAATGTGTCTCCCGCACAAGGCAAGTCGTTTTGGAGAGAGTTCAGAAGTTCAGAGGCAATAGGCCTCTTCCTGGTCTTCGGAGCCGCGTGGTCCTCATAGTAGACGACGGATTGGCTTCAGGCTACACAATGGCAGTGGCGGTCGATTCGATCAGGAGGGAAGAACCGCAAGAGGTTATTGTAGCCGTTCCTACAGGTTCAATGGAAGCTGTCCAACTCATTTCCTCCAAAGCGGATCTCCTTTTCTGCCTGAACATTAGAGCAGGTCCAGTATTTGCTGTCGCTGATGCTTACAAGGAGTGGTACGATCTGTCTGACGAAGAAGTGATTCACCATCTACACGAATGAAGTCAAACCCTCATATAGAATCACTGAGGCCAAGTCGAGTCATGATGACGGTTATCTTTCGCATGCAATCTTCCATGGGAAACCCCTCTCACGGTGAGCTGCGATAGTTCTTTGAATGTGTCTAGCTCATTCTCTCCTATGGGGAGCTGACTTCCAACGAGAATCGGAGCGCACCTCTCAATAGCCGGATCCATAGACCGTGCGGTCGACAGGGCTATGGAGAAGAAGTGCGAAACCTTCCAGATCTTTACTCGCAATCCCAGAGGTTGGAAGTTCAAACCTCTGGATGAAGAGGAAGCCGAAGACTTTGTCAGAAAAGTTCGGGAGTCGAAGATAGACCCGGCTGTCAGTCATATGCCCTACCTTCCGAATCTAGCTTCACATCACAAGGTTATCTACAGGAAATCGGTCGAGACGCTTATCGCGGAGCTTGACAGGGCAGGAAGGTTAGGCATACGTTTTGTAGTAACTCATCTTGGAAGCCACATGGGTGCAGGGATGGAAGTTGGCTTCAGACAGATAGCTAACGCCTGCAACAAAGCCCTCTTCGCTGTACAGAACGATGTTCAGTTGCTCTTGGAGAATACCGCAGGAACAAAGAACAGTATGGGAGGAGGTTTTGAAGACATAAGACGGATTATCGATGGCATTGACCAGCGTGATCGCGTTGGAATCTGCTACGATACATGCCATGGGTTTGCCGCGGGCTATGATGTACGGACGCCCGAGCAGCTAGAGATGACGCTTGGACAGCTCGATCTGATGATCGGGATGGATCGATTGAAAGTTGTTCACTTGAACGATTCGAAGGGAAAGCTTGGCAGCCGCATAGATCGACATGAGCACATAGGGCTCGGATGCATTGGGAACAAAGGATTCAGAGTCATTCTTCACGACGAGCGGATTAGAAAGCTTCCGTTGATACTAGAGACTCCGGTCGACATTCGTCACAATGACGAATGGAACCTCAGAAAAGTTCGCCGACTATCCAAATCGTAGTCAGCCTAAATCTTGACACACGCCGAGGGCTTCTTCACTGGTTTCGGCAAGCTATCATCCTGATAGAAGTAGAAGATCTCTGGTGCAATTGACGCTGAAGCAGTTTCGCCTTTTCTGCTCATGGCAAGCACATTCAACCCTCCCCCCAGAGGGTCGTTCAATTGAAGGATCCTCCTGATTCCACTAACACAAGCATCCTGCACATGCATCTCCTGTCGCATCAGATCAACCACATGCTTGGCAAGACATATCCTAATAGCAAGCTCCCCGCGACCCGTGCACGCAGCAGCTCCTGCCGCATTGTCCGCATAGTTTCCAGCACCTATGATCGCGGAGTCCCCGGTTCGACCCGGAAGCTTCAATGCAAGGCCGCTCGTCGATACTCCGACAGCAAGATTTCCTGCTCGGTCTCTTGCTATGAGGTTGACTGTTCCGTCGTGGTCCTTTGTTGACTCGATGTACGTTCTGTACCATTGCAAAAGTTCGCCGTGGATTTTGCGGTAGGTTTCTGTGTACAACACGGCCTTCCCGTCTGCCAGCTCCTCATACTGCTTCTTCGCATCAGATGTTAGAAGGTCGGTTTCCTGAAATCCTTGCAGCTTGGCGAACCTGTCAGCGCCTTCACCGATGAGCAGGAGATGAGGTGTCATCTCCATGATTTTACGAGCAATACTTGTGGGATTCTTGAAGTGCCGTACGCCAGCGACGGCACCCGCTCGCAGGGTTGAGCCATCCATGATCGAGGCGTCAAGCTCGACTTCTCCGAGAAGATTTGGTAGGCCTCCGTATCCGACGGAATGATCGCTGGGATCGTCCTCGACTAATTTGACTCCCTCCTCTACCGCGTCGAGAACACTGCCGCCGCTTCTCAGAATCCGCATTGCTTCTCTGACCGCTCCTTCACCATTTCTCGAAGCAATCACGACGATCATCGCGATTAACCAACCTTGAAACTAGCCAACTATAATGTAAGAAAATAAGTCTATGCGATGTCGCCCGCAAGTGCGCAATGCTAAGGATCCAACTGGATGTGCGATGGAGGGAATCAACTTTGGCCACAAACGCGGACCGATACATCAGGCAGGAGGAGCGCTTAGATCTCCCTTCGGTAAAGGTCCGGGGCGCTTATCTACAACTTCAAGAATACCGAGCAGAGGTGTGCGAGTTGACACGGAACTCGTCAGCTTCATTTCGTGAAATATCGAGAAGAAGCATCTCTCAGGCGATGAAGCCTCAACTTCTTATGTTCTATGGCGCTGTTGCCATAATCTTCACTGCTTTTTCCTTTGTCGTTTCCTATCAGACCCAAGTCTATATGTCCATAGCTGCCGGAATAGCCGTGGCCCTTCTTCTTCCCACATCGATGGTTCTATCTCGCGGCTTCGCATCATCGGACACGATTTTCATGGGCGGGATTCTCTTTCTTCTGATGGCACTTTTCAAAAGCGACCTTCCCATGCGGGCAGTGCTTGAGAATATCAGACATCTTTCTCTGATCCTATCTGTGGTCCTTACTGGACTGTACGTTGTCTTGCGCGTCTCGAGAAGGGGCAATGTCAAATCACATACGGTATCTGTGAAGAGTCTTGGCGACTTTTTCATGGTTTGCAGCACCACTCTTTCATCCGAGCTATGCTCTTGTTTGCATCCTGTGCTGTTCTTGGAGACATTGGGAATCTTGGCATTCCTACCGAATCAAGTGAGGCTCGGCTTTGTAATTATGATGACAACTCTTGTCCGCCAAGTCCTCCTGACCTATGAATCGTATGAATCAAGAAGACGGGACTGAATGGTTTACCAGAGGTGTTTGAGATACACGGGACTCTTGAGACCTATCGATCATAAACCGTCGCATCAGAGTACTTGCGGTTGTGTTCCTTTCTGGCTTGCAATCGTTCTTCCAGAGAAGTTGAGAACGAACTGTTGCTCAAAGGCTTCCCAAATCATTCTTGTCGCCAGAAATCCAGTGCAATGGCAAGGCGAAATCAGCTTCGGTCGGTAAGACCTCAATGCGTCAATGACGGGCTTGATCTCGCCTTCTTTCTTTGAAACAAGATGAAACCCTCCAATGATTGCATGAACTGCCAGAGACGGCGCGATGCTCTCAAACCTCCGTAGGGTGTTTATGATCCCTGAGTGCGCGCAACCCGTGAGAATCCAGGCACCTTGGTTTCGAACATTGACAATTAGCGCCTGATCGTCTAGTATTTGGTCGCGCTGTGGCCTGCGACCGAGGATTATGTATCTCCTTCCTGGAATCTTCTCAAATCTTGTCACTCTTGGTATTTGGCCCGTAGTAGTAACGCCTGGAATGATCTGATAGGGTTCCTCTGTGAGCACGAGTTTCGCTCCTATCTGCTCGATATCTTTCTCTCTTTCTCCTTTGGGCACTTGAGAGAGTCTCTTCTTTCCGTTTCTCGTGAGGACGAACCTCTTCTTGAAGGTGTGCGGGTGAGCAATCACCTGCACTCTCCGTCTTGATCTTCTTGCAAGTTCCACTGTTGCGGCGGTGTGATCTCTGTGTCCATGACTGATGATTATGGCTTCGAGAGGTGATAGATTGATTCTCAGCCGATCAATATTGAAGAGTAACGCATCTTTCACGGCGCCTGTGTCAAGGAGAAGAGCATGCTTCCTGTCGTCTAGGTCTGTAACTTCGACTAGGAACGATAGGCCCCATTGGCCCAAGAGGCTTCCGTGGAATGTGAGGTTGTCAGCTAGAGTTGTTACTTTCAGCGCCTTGACAGATTCCAACCGCGGCTCAGCATCCTAGATTCTGGGGCCGTTGCTTGTGGAAGCTGGATTATCTTCCAGCGATCGACATTTCCCGCACACGGACTGAAGGTGAATAGAAGTTCGCGGCGTTTCGAGTGTCATCTGCTATCAAGTCAATCTTATTGCGGATCATGTCGAAGAAGCTTCCGGATACTATTACGCCTTTGACTGGGTTCGATAGTTCGCCATTCTTCACAAGGAATGCGTTCGTAACGGTTGCGTTTAACATTCCGCTCATTGGGTTCGACAACCACTCTCCAATTGATGTGACGACGTAGAGGCCGTCTTGGGTTTCTTCAATCAACTCGTTTCTCTCTACGTCGCCTGGCTTCAGGACGAAGTTCGTTGGGGCAGGTGTAGGTGTTCTAGTGTACGAGTTCGCCAAGCCAAACATGCCCATTCCTCGCCGTGTAGCGTTCCCTGTTGACGCAACCTTATCCTTAGCTCCGGTGTACGTATCGTAAAGATACGATTTCAGCACCCCTTTTTGGATTACTGTGGTCTGTTGCTGAGGCATCCCCTCATCATCGAAGGCCCAAGTCATAAATCCCCTTTTCATCACTCCATCGTCAATAACGCTGAAATCCTCACTCGCAATCTGCTGGCCATTCTTTCCTGTCCAAGGTGATCTGCCCTTCTGAACGGCTTCAGCGTTTATTGTGCGAGTGAACATGACGTTCAATATTTGGGCGAAGAGATCACTTGCAAAGATCACTGAAGTTTTAGTGTTCGGGATAGGTGAGGCGTCGAGCATCTTTATCGCTCGCTGTGAAGCCTCCTCAGTAAGCTTCTCGAATTCTATTTCTCTCCAACTGCGGGCCTGCCAGCCTTCGTCACTGGTCCCCTTCTTTCCCGCGTCTTCCGCTTTCACCCTTATTGAAAATGCGGCATAGGTTCCCCTCTTGGAGAGTTCAGACGCATAACTGTTCACGATAGCACAGGTAACCGTGCCAGTCGTAAGGTGGCCCCTAGCCAGAGCTAGTCGACTATCGCAATTCCGAACAGAATCGATAACCTCCACAGCCTTTCTGACCAGAGTATCTGTCTCAATCTCCGCAGTTCGCTTGTCAAATGTTCCAGCAACTCTAGTCCTTCCGGTTTTCTTTGGAAGGGAAAGCCAGTCTGGGTCTGCCTGAGAGGCCTTAGCTATCCCCACAGCTATTCTCGCAGTATTCTCGACATTTTCTGATCCTGCTAAAGAAGACGATGCGAATCCAATCCTCTTGCCTACGATAGCTCTCACACCGATGCCTGTGAGTCGTGACGCTTTTCCTGACTCGATTTTTTCATGAAATGTTAGCAGGTTTTGAACTGTTTGGGATAGGTATGCCTCAGCCTCGGTTGCGCCCAACTTCACCGCGAATTTGACGGCTCTCTCGCCTAACGACAGCAGCTGAGCCATCTATGCATGTCCTCCCAACGTGATCTTTCCTATTCGGACATGAGGTCCTCCATAGCCGACTCTCACCATCTGTCCCCCTTTTCCGCATCCACCGAAGGCGCTCGTTGACATCTTGAGATCCTTGCCGACGGCATCTATAGTCTGTAAAGTTTCGAGAACCATGCCGCTTACCGTGGTCCCTCTAACCATCTCCTTGACCTCTCCCTTTTCTATCAGAAATGAGGGGCCCACGGCGAAGGTGAACGTTCCTCCTCCTACGTCTACTTGCCCGCCCCCAGCTCCTCTCCTCTTTATGTAGTATCCTGTCTCGATTCCTTCCGTCAGCTCTTCAAGTGAATAGTCTCGGGGCTTCATGTAGTAGTTTGTCTGCCTCACTATGGGGTGGTTATCAAAGCTCATTGCTCTTGCGTTACCGGTAGGCTCCATGTGCATCTCCATGGCAGTCTGCCTAGACTGCAGATATCCTCTCAATATTCCATTCTCCACTATGGTTGTCTGAGATTTCGAGATTCCCTCGTCATCGTAAGGAACGAAATATCCTCCTTCGACTATGCCTTGATCGTATATCGTAACATCGGGGCCTGCAAGTGTGGTTTCCAGCTTCCCTTGAAGAACAGATTCCTTGGTTGTCACGAGATCTCCTTCAGACGCGTGGCCGAAAGCTTCGTGTAGCATCAGGCCTATAAGATCGGGGTCGACGATGACTTCGAATGTCCCGGGCGCCGGCGTATGGGCGTCCACGGCCTTAGTCGCAAGTTCAGATATCTCTCTGCAGAATTTTGTCCAATCTTTTTCTTTTATGAATTCGAATCCGGCACATTTTGACTCCCCGTCCGAGACGCGTTCCATTTTGCCCGCCGAGGCGGCGACTGATAGTTGCTGCAGTCCGGCCATTGATGATTGCACTTCTATGCTGCTTCCTTCACTACTTGCGAAGAGTCTCCTATCAGTAAATGTGCCCAAGCGCGTCGTCGCGTTCTTGATCGTATCGCTGATCATCGCAGCCTTGTTTGCTTCTATGGCAATTCGTATCTTTTCCTCTGGAGGAACTTCGTGAGGCTCTATTCTTGTTTGAACTCTAGCTCTGTCTCGGATGGTCCTTTGCGTGCCGACCTTGGCTTCTAGGCCCCTCTTCTTGGACGATCTCGCTATCCTGATGGCCTGTCGAACAATCTTCTTGAGTCGCGAAAGCCCCAATTCACTGGAAGAGCAGTATCCCCACGATCCTCCTAGAAGGACTCGTACTCCAACACCTCTCAGGCTATCCGACTCGTAAGTTTTCAGCAACCCATTCTCAACAGTGATTGCCGATGTACCCACCTCCTGGAATCTCGCTTCAGAATAGGAGGCACCTAGCCTTCTCGCTTCGTCAACCAATTTCACTAGAACGTCTTCCATCCACAGAACCTCGTCAAATCCGTACCGACCTAGGAGGTACAAGATTTGAAGCTTGTGAGAAATACTCAGAAACGGTGCCCTTAATTCATGAGTGAATAGCTCGAACTTCGCAATCAAACATATATTTCACGGTATCTCAGTTGCGCAACATTGATGTTTGGAGGCCGATCTGAATGGGAAAGTGGTTAAGGAGCTGGCTGTTTGGCATGGCCTTGCTGGGCCTAGCGATCTTCGCCTACATGGCTCTCTCACCTCGCGAAGAAGAGCCATCGTTGGAAGAGGAGATCGAAGAGGTTGACTCGTCTCTCATAAGAGAGCGAGGACGCCGCTGAGCAGTCAGCACTGGGTGACAGGCGCTACTCAGGAAGCGCCGTTATTACAAGCCATATGAAGGCGACGCCAGCGCAAAATAGCGCAAACTGAGCCAGAGACTTACCGAGATTTGCTTCTCTTCTGATCTCAGGAACAAGTTCAGAAGCAGACAGGTAAACGAAACCCCCTGCCATGAATGCGAGCGCATAACCCAGTCGGTTCTCTGTTACGCTGAGAAAGAGGTACGTGTATATGGCGCCAAGAATTGAGGTAGCAGCTGTTAGGAAGTTAAGCCATAATGCTCTCTGTTTTGTCATTCCTCCATAGATTAGGATCGCGAAGTCACCGATCTCTTGGGGGATTTCGTGAAATATCACCGCGAGAGTTGTCGCCAAGCCTGCCGCTATCCCGGCGAAGAAGCTTGAGGCAATGACGATGCCATCCATAGCGTTGTGGATCGCGTCCCCGAGCAGGTTAAGGTAGACATATTCTTTCACTCCTGTCCGCTTGTCTTGGTAGCTTATTCGTACACTTCCTGTTTCCTCGTGGCCGTGACCGTGGAACCAGTAAACCAACCTTTCTATGAGGAAGAACACGATGAACCCGGAAATCTGTAGGGCGAGAGCCTGGCCACTTTCTATTAGACGGATCGCCTCGGGTATAAGATCGAAATAGGCAGCTCCCAAGATGCCTCCAGCGGCGAAGCTCATGAACACGAAGAGGAAGTCATCAAGGATTTTCTCTCTGAGAGTCAACATGAATACTCCAACCAAAGACAGCATGCTGACTAAGATGACTGCTGCAAGAGAGTAGGCAATGTTAAGCGCCATTGAACATCAATCCGTCGTAATACTTTAAGGCCTCATTTAAGAAGTCTCCATGACACAATCGAATCAGCCAAGTGATATGACAGATCTGGAATGTGAAGAATTGACACTGCAGATAGATGACGCCGGCGTCGGGGATCTCCTCTCCGGAGCAGTGATCGGGATCTACCGTCCGGAAACTGATCGCTTTGAATTCGAGGTTATAGACGTAGAGCACTTTCAGAAGCCAAGATTCGGACAGAAAACGTATCTCCACGAGGCCGCTAAGACCGTCCTTCGGCTGGTAGAGAGGCTGGGTCCAGCTGAAGACGAGAAGATTGAGATCTGCTCGGGTTTTGTTCTAAGTGAAGCCGTGAAACTGCTGAAGAAAAAGTATGGCAACTCTAAGGTAACGATCGTAAAGATTGTGGGCGCAGCCCAAAACAGGACGGAGGACGCCTATCTGAACGAGCTTCGGAAACTGGGATACAAGCCCATCTTAGACAGAGATGCAAGGCGTGCACGAAGCTTCTTTCACATGCTTCGATGGGTAAAGCAGGATTGTTCAAGGCTGAGGTACGTCAAGACGGGTTGGCCTCGTCTGCGAAGATACATTCGATTCTGACCACAGGATTTACTCGTAGGCTGTCTCTTGGGTAATGTATCAGAGCGACCGTACTCACCGAGTCCTATTATAACTTAGGTGTCCAGCTATGTTCATGGAGCATGGAGACGAGAGGGCTCTAGGCGCTGTAGCTCTAGTACTCCTAGTCTTGTTGCTTCGGGCCATTCCAGCCCAAGCAAATGCTTTCCGTGTTGCGCGCGTTTCGGAGATATACTATCCCATGCGAGTAATATGTAGGCAAGAGTTCTCTGTAACCGTGACATTTGAGTACGCCAGCAGAGTTCTGGTTGATGTTGGCATAGTTGAGGAGGAGAGCCGACGAGTTGTTCAGAGTCTCACTTTGATAAGTGGTTTCTTTGGTCCAGGAAACGCTACGTTTGTCTTTAATCTGACAGCACCTAATGCTCCGGGTCTCTGGCGTCTTATAGCCACGACTAGGGCCTGGTGGGCAGATTCTTGGTTTTCTGATCCGAGCCAGGGTGAGAAGGCGTTTGCTGTAGAAGTCGTTTCTGGAGACAGGTTCTGGCTAAACGTGACTTCAGGCTATGCGTTTCAAGTCGATGGTCTGCTGCACGAGCCTAGAAACGGTCGAGAAGTAGGAATCCTGCTACCGCGTGGCCAACATACCGTATTCGTTGAACCGTTAAGACCGGTTTCCCAAGGAGTTCGTCATGTCTTCGATCGATGGGGCGATGGTGTTCAATCCAACCCGCGAGTCGTCAATCTATTTCACGATGTCAGGTTGATAGCCCTCTATCGCACTGAGTATCTTCTGAGCGTTGACTCCGAATACGGTGATCCGACTGGTGAGGGTTGGTACGGTCAGGACAGGACTGTATGGTTCGCAGTCTCACCTGAAGCGAGAGCCGCGACGTTTGGAGTTCTAGTCACCAAGAATGCCTTCGACAGGTGGGAGGGAGACTGGTCGGGCGATGCGCCAATTTCTGCAATCAGGATGAGCGGCCCGAAGAGAGTTCATGCCGTCTGGAGGAGAGAACTGGAATTCGCTCTTGGCCCCTTAGCCCACTTGGTCACTTCTTCGATGATACTTGCGTCACTTTTCCTGTTTATTCGCAGGGCAAAGAAGAGACACATAGGTAGGAAGCTGGTATGCGGAGTCTTCAGCAAACGAAGGATCACGCTAGTCGTGGCCGTTTGGCTCGTGGTGAGTTCGATTGCTATCACACCTTTGTCGGCCGGTGGAGGCGACACGACCGTTAGAGTTGGGGGAACCTACTGGAGACATTGGAAGAACCTTGAGAGTGACATGTGCGTGATTTGGCTCGGCGGAGGGATCGAGGGTCCTCCTCTAATCATAAATCCCTATTGGCTTGAGTCATACAACACGATGCAGTTCGTTCAAGATCTTGCCAAATACTACTCCGTTCTCACACTCGAGAGAGGATCAAGCGCGATTTATCAGACAGCATTGAACAGGATCATACAAGCTGAGTTCTATCCTAGCATGCTGGTTCATGATGCAAAAGTCTGGGCAACGAGTGCAGGGTACCGCTACGTGTATCTAGTCGGCTACTCTGTTGGCGGGATAGCGGCGGCCAGGGAGGCAACGATCACAGACCCGGAGGGCTGGTCAAGCCCGAATGGAATTGTCCTGATAACCGTTCCGATGGATCAGTTTGTGCCATACGCAAGAGCTCTGAAAGCGAACCACCTGATCCTCTTTGGGGCCGAAATGACTAAATCGTACGTAGATTCCGGCAGAAGCTTCTTTGAATCAACTCCGGCTAGAGGACAGTATGACAACTGCTGGCTGAACAAGGAATTCAGAGTAATCAATAGTGTCGCACACGAAGTCTGGACTATCGCAAGAACCGGGCAATACGACTCCGAAGCGACTGCAGTCACCGTAGGCTTCATTGAGCAATCAAAGACTTTGGAGCTGGAGAAACAAAAACTCCTCCTTCGATACTCCTCAGTGAATCAGACCCGCTCCTTGCCGACAAACACACAGGCAAGAGTAGAGTTGACTGAGGTGACTATTCCCCATATAGTACCTTCTGGCGAGATTTTTCGCGTTTCAGCAACGGTTCGTTGGCAGAAACTTGACAATGCTCGAGGATGGGTCGCGCTCTATTCTCCTGACACAGATACCATCGTATCGGTTAGACAGGTATCAAGCCTTGAGAACGTATCTGAGAGAGTCTCTCTAATCGCTCGAGCGCCGAGCGAGGACCTATGCCTGCGTCTCAATCTCTTAGTCTTATGCGATGACAACGATCGGTGGACTTTTCCGACAGGCAATTTCTCGTTATCCTTGAAGATCTTGGTTTCTGAAACAGTCGATCTGATAATCAAGACAACTGTGCCCGGAATTCAGGTAAGGGTCAATGGGGCATTACACATCTCCAACGAAATGGGACTAGTAAAGACAGCTGTAGTTCGAGGTCACAGCGTTGTGGAGGTGCCCTCCATCACCTACTTGACGAACCACAAGCGAGCCATATTCGAAGGATGGAAGGATGGCCAGCAATCTGCCAAGAGGGCCATAAGCATAGTAGAGAGTTGTCAGATTGAAGCATTCTTCAGATTACAGTATTACGTATCGGCCTTTTCAGAAGTCGGGCATATCGTTGGAGAGGGTTGGTACGATCAAAATGCCACTGCTACGATCATAGCGTCTCCTCCGATAATACAAGACTTGGTGAACGGCACTTTAGTAACCTATAGGTTCGACCGATGGTCTCTGGACCCTAACGAGCGGAGCGTGGTCCTAACTCTCGTTGTGAGAGGGCCGACAGGAGTCCAAGCTCGCTGGTTGAAGGTCGCACATGAAGAGCAGGACCCCACAGTATACGTTATAGAAGTTTTCGTTTCGCTTTCAATTCTTGTCATTTCACTAGTTTTCGCGAGAGGCAGGCGTGATCTGGCGAAAGACGAGAGACATGCTAGGCAAAGAGAACAGCGCCTATAGGTCTTTCAAGGAGACTCTACTCCTGGGACCTTGGGGAAGGGGACAGCTTCCCATATTGCTTCGAGTCCGCATATCCATCTAGTCAATCTTTCCACTCCAATGCCAAAGCCTGCAGACGACGGTACGCCTCGCCTCAGCATTCTCAAGTACCACCGGTAGTGTTTGGGGTTCTCTCCATTTCGTTTCATTCGGTAGAGCACCTTTCGATAAGCGTATTCCCTTTCTGCTCCGGAGGCAGCTTCTCCATACCCCTCTGGATAGTAAAGGTCGAAGTCGAGGAGGGTGCCGGGCTTGTAGGGGTCCTCACGGTCATAGAATCCTCTGGCTGTAACTGGATAGTCTGTTATGAAGAAAGGCTCCCTGAACTGGGCTGAGAGATATTCCTCAAGAGACCAAGGTATCTCTTCCCCTTCGGGCACTTCGAGGCCTCTATTTCGGAGACATTCGACAACATCTGGGTAACGCAGACGCTTGAACGGCTTTCTCGGCATCTTGAGGTCCCTTTTCAAATATGAGAGTTCGGTTGCGCATTTCTTATGAACATCTTGGCATACGTAGCTTACCAGACCCTCAGCAAGTTCCATCGCATCAGTGTACCTCCAGCCAGATGCCTCAATGTCTACTTGCCGGAACTCCGCCAGATGTCTGCCCGTGCGTCTCGAAGCAACAGGTTCGAGCCTAATGTTCGGAGAAACTGCAAAGATCTTGTCGAGCGACTGTACGGCCATCTGCTTGTACAGAATCATGCTGCTCATCACTTTGAATCTCCAGCCGTAGTAATTGATGGTTGCTTGCTTCGCACCTCTTATTCCAGGATCAGTTACCGGTCCCACGATCGGGGCAAGAATTTCCAGAAACCCCCTCCTTCTCAGGAAGGCTCTGACGGACGAGAGAAGCATGTCCTGTATCTTGAGCATGCTAATCGTCTTGGGTTCTTTGATTGTGTCGTACCTGTTCTTGAGGAGTCTTAACGATCCAAGACTGGTACTGGGGTCAACGCTAATGTGTCTGGGCATGGCTCCTATCCCGAACTGGCACCATCTCTTAAATTATTTGCAAGAAACCTCGAAAATCTTCCAATTTCGGTACAGATTTAAGCAAGCGAGTTGCAATAATTACAATCATGAAGCTCTCCCTTGATGCCAAGGACGTACAGATTCTCAGGATAATTCAGGAAGATTGTCGTCTGACGGCAAGGGAGATCTCAAATCGAATAGACATACCTGTGACAACCGTTTTTGCCAAGATCAAACGGATGGAACGAATGGGCATAGTCAAGCAGTACCGCGCTGTTCTGGATTCGGCAAGACTAGACATGGGAACCACAGCCTTCGTTCTCGGATCCTTCGCGTATAGAACCGAAGATGGAGAAGTTCTGTCGCAGAAAGAAGTTGCAAAAGAGATTGCGAGATTTCGTGAGGTTCAAGAGGTACACATAATCTCTGGCGACTGGGACATCCTTATGAAAGTGAAAGCCAAAGACGTAGAGTCCATAGGCAAATTCGTAGTTGACAAGCTCAGGCTCGTAAAAGGAATAGAGAAGACACTGACCTGTCTCGTATTCGAATCCCAAAAAGAAACAACGGCAATAGCGCTATAGCCTGTATCATTCGAGTCGTCGCCTAGGCTTCAGGGATGATTGCCAGCGGAAGCATCCTTCTTGTGCAGTTCCTTTCCAAACCGTCACATCCCTGTCCTCGATGATTCCGCGCCCTTCAAGGATGAAGTATTCTAGGGGCTTCCCGTCCACACGATTATATTTTTGTTGGCAGGTCTAACAGTTGCTTCAGACGTCGTGGTGGAGAAAGTGGAAAACAAGTTAGTATGTGCCTTATTATTCGGGGAGGCCGATACCAGCGAAAGAGCCCGACAGATAGCAGAACGCTATAAGAATTGCCCGTACATGAATCTCATCGCAACCAAAGAAAACCAACTATTCGCTGCGCTTTTTCTTCCACAAAGACAGAGATGGTGGATCGAATACGTAGGAGAAAAGCCGAGAGAAACCTTTGGGTTAGAAAGTGCGAAAGTCACTATTGTAGACCATGTTCAATACCCTGACCAATTGAAGATGCGACTACCCGAAAGTCCGAAGCATATCTCTCCTTGTGGTTCGAACTGCAAAGCTTGTCCTTCCTATGAGAAGTGCGGTGGGTGCCCAGCCACAACAGCCTACAGACATAAGTGACATGACAAAGCTTCTTGACGTAGACGTGGGGGCCGTACGGATGTCTGTGTTTCCTAGAAGTGTCTTTAGGTCTGTCCGCCCTTTCCTGCATCATGGATCAGGATCTTTCTCAGGCTCCTTCGTCTGTGGAAATGCCATACCTCTGCTCTTCCTCTGTAAGCCTCGGCCCAGCCTTTGAGGATTTCTTTGTCAAGTTCACTTACTCTGCTCTTCCCGCTCTTCACTTGAATCAATAGGGTCTGTCCCTTTCTTCCTGCAAAAATGTCTACCGGTCCATGAGATGCTGCACTTCGGCTACACAGCCACCCCTCTTTTCTGAGAGTCTGAAGAACCCTGTACTCCCTGCTACGGCCGCGCGTGTACGCAGTTGACACCATAGCCGGAAGACGTATCATACCCGTCATTAAAGGCCGTCGCACCCCTCTTCTCTCGCAGAGCTGTTCTTTCATAGGAATTGCGTCATTCGATAGGTGTCCTCATGAAACGCATTTTTGCAGTCGCAACCGAGCGTAATCGGCAGACGGGTAATTGATAAACCTACGAACAGCGCACTTAGTTATGTGAAGAGGAGGCGATAGGCTATGTCTGAACGTAGATTGCTGATGATTCCAGGATCAACTATTCAGGATCCCTCAGTCCTGAGAGCCATGTGTCGACAGTCCGACTCGCATCTAAGCCTTGAATGGGCAAAGAAATTCAAAACGGTGCTGGAAGATCTGAAGAAGATACTTCTAACAAAGGGAGAGAGCTTCATATTTGCCGGAAGCGGGACTCTGTCACAAGAAGCCGGGTTGTGCAGTCTCATCGAGCCAGGCGACAGCGTACTCTGTCTCAACAACGGGTATTTCAGCGGCAGGTTCGCAGA
>Ga0315310_10001133_pt1 | contig 16790 bp, 11 predicted proteins | sample TDP5_MG_FD_203630 | JGI IMG/M metagenome (GOLD analysis project Ga0315310, IMG submission 203630) | Freshwater sediment microbial communities from Lake Towuti, South Sulawesi, Indonesia - TDP5 | ecosystem: Environmental > Aquatic > Freshwater > Lake > Sediment | place: Indonesia: South Sulawesi... | reverse complement strand
CTTCAGCCTCCGGCAGAATGGCCACGGTCACAGTGGAGGTATGAATTCGGCCCTGCGACTCTGTGGCTGGTACCCTCTGGACTCTGTGAACCCCGCTCTCAAACTTCAGCTGGCTGTAGGCTCCCTTCCCTTCAACCAGAGCAATCATCTCTTTGAACCCTCCGACCCCGGTGTAGTGACGACTCAACACCTCCATGCGCCAGCGATGCTTCTCTGCAAACTTCGCATACATTCGGAAGAGATCAGCAGCAAAGAGCCCGGCCTCATCTCCCCCAGTCCCTGCCCGGATCTCAAGCAAGATGTTCTTTTCATCGTTGGGGTCCTTAGGAAGGAGCGCCATCTTCAGGTCCCCTTCCAGCCTTGCCTTCTCCTCCACCAATCGATTCAGTTCTTCCTTGGCCAATCGCTTGATCTCCTCGTCCTCCTCATGAACGATGAGGCCTTGGCTTCCCTTTATCTCCACTTCCAATTTCTTGAGCCTCCGGTAAAGGTCGACCACTTTCCCCAATTCTGCATACTCCTTGGCGACCTTCTGAAGCTCCTCCTGGTTGTTGATCACCTCTGGTTGACCGAGAAGGTCGTGAAGTGTTTCGTATCGACGCTCAACGTCATCCAATTTCTCGAACATCTGCTACCCCCTTAAGACAATTTCAATTGCCAACATATAATTTCAGTCATTCTGTAGACAAAACATTTCGAGCCTTCACATTTTTACTTTCGATGACCCTCCAATTCCAGTACTGCCTGGAGGGCCCGGATTGCTACCTCTATTTGGGCCTCTGTGGGTTCGCGAGCGGTCAGCCGCTGAAGCCAGAGACCGGGCTTTATGAAATATTGGATCCCTCGATTCTTCCTCCTTCCATCGGCAAATCGGATGATCTCATAAGAGATTCCTGCAATAAAAGGGATGAAGACCACCCGGGACGCCACCTTATATCCGAATGAGAGGTGATGAGGGATGAGCGCGAAGACCAGGATGCTCACGACCATCACGATGAGCAGAAAGCTCGTTCCACACCTGGGGTGAAGGAAAGGGAAACTCTTCACCCGATCGGCCATCAGCGCCTCACCGGCCTCGAAGGCAAAGATCGATTTGTGCTCTGCACCATGGTATTGAAAAACACGACGGATCTCCTCAAAAAAGGAGATGGCCCAGAGATATGCCAAGAAGATGACCAATCGTATCGTGCCGTCGACCAGGTTGAAGACGAGCCCGCTTTCAGACACCATGGGAAAAAGAAACCGTAACCACTTCGTTAAGAAGAGAGGGACCAGGAAGAAGAGAAAGATGCCAAAGGAGAGAGCAGCAGTAAACGTGAGGCTCATGGCCCAAGGACTCATCTCTTTTTCTCCTTCGGAGTCGGAGAGGGCCTCATTCACTGAGAAGTTAAGGGCCTCAATCCCTAAGACGAGGGCTGAAAGCAGAACCAATACGCCCCTGACCAGAGGAAGTTTAAAGATGAAGGCCTTCTCTGAAAAGAAGGTCAGCCCCTCCTTTTTTACAACGATCTCTCCATTGGGCCTTCGGACCGCAACGGCCATCGATCCAGGAGACCTCATCATAACCCCTTCAATGACAGCCTGCCCTCCCACTCGAAGGGTTCTCCCTCTCTTTTCAAGGACACGAGTGATGTTGCACATATTTAACGCTATGTTTAAAATGGCGCCCCCTGTTGAAACCCTCCAAAAGATTCCTATCCAATATAGCCTTATTTTTGTGCTACACCACGAGCACCAAATAGAGAAATTCCCTGGACGGGAACCTTTCTTCCAAAGAACATTTGAATCCTCCAAACGAACTAATGCTGAACGCCCACTTTCAAAAGAAGACAGGGCAGGATGGAAGGGGTGTGATCAGGACCCTTTCGGGTAGAGCAGTGCAGTCGATCAAAGCATATTGATCGGAAAACGGAAAAAGGAATAGATGAGGTGGGATCAATCCTGCTTGTCACTCTTCTCACCATATTTCTTCTTAAACCGCTCGATCCTTCCAGCAGTATCCAAGAATTTCTGTTTCCCGGTAAAGAAAGGATGACAGTTGGAACAGATCTCTACATGGATCTCTTTCTGCGTACTCTTCGTCTCAAAGGTCGCTCCACAGGCACATTTGATCACCGTATCAAAAAGTTTGGGATGAATCTCTTTCTTCATCGTCATGGCCTCCAACTTCTATTTTACCGATTTCTCATAAATTTTCAACATCCTTAAAATGTCGGTGATGAGTGATAGCGTTTTTCATACACCCTGACTACCACCCACACCCCTATTGATTCATGGAATCGAGGAACTCCCGATTGTTCTTGGTGGCGTGCATCTTCTCCAACAGAAATTCCATGCTCTCGACCGTGTTCATGGGCTGGAGCACCTTTCGCAAGAGCCAGATGCGATTCAGGTCGTTCTTGTCCAATAATAGCTCTTCTTTTCGCGTGCCGGAGCGCTGAATATCGATGGTAGGAAAGACCCTTCGGTCGAGCAAGCGGCGGTCTAAGTGTATTTCCATATTTCCTGTCCCTTTGAACTCTTCGAAGATGACCTCATCCATCCGACTCCCTGTATCGATGATGGCCGTGGCGATAATGGTAAGACTTCCCCCTTCCTCGATATTTCTTGCGGCACCAAAAAAACGTTTCGGCCTTTGCAGGGCGTTGGCATCAATCCCGCCCGAGAGCACCTTGCCACTTGGCGGGACGACCGTATTATAGGCTCTGGCAAGACGAGTAATGCTATCCAAAAGAATGACCACATCCTTTTGATGCTCCACCAAGCGCTTGGCCTTCTCGATCACCATCTCTGCGACTTGGACATGTCGTTGGGCTGGTTCATCAAAGGTGGAGCTGATCACCTCTCCATCAACAGAACGTTCCATGTCCGTCACTTCCTCGGGTCGTTCATCGATGAGGAGCACGATCAGAACAACATCTTTATGGTTGGCGGTAATGCTGTGTGCGATCGTTTGGAGCAGCATCGTCTTACCGGTTCTTGGGGCAGCGACGATGAGGCCTCGCTGGCCTTTTCCAATAGGGGTGAGGAGGTCCATGACCCGCGCAGAGTAATTATCCCATTGGCCATCCATCTCCAAACGAATCTTTTCTTGAGGATAAAGGGGCGTTAGGTTGTCGAAGAGGATCTTATCCCGGGCCACCTCCGGGTCTTCGTAGTTGACCATCTCCACTTTGAGCATCGCAAAGTATCGTTCATTATCCTTGGGCGGTCGAATTTGACCCGAGACGGTGTCACCCGTCCGAAGATTGAACCTCCGAATTTGTGACGGAGAGATGTAGATATCATCCGGCCCAGGCAGATAATTGTAATCCGGCGCCCTTAGAAAACCGAACCCGTCGGGAAGGATCTCCAGCACCCCTTCTCCAAAGATGAGGCCATTCTTCTCTGTCTGGGCTTGGAGGATGGCAAACATCAATTCCTGTTTCCTCATGCCGCTGGCACCCTCCACATTGAGCTCCCTGGCGATCTTCGTCAGTTCACTGATCTTCAGCTTTTTTAGATCCTTGATATTCATAACCCTCTTTCTCCTCCCTACTCTTCTGCTAATGCTTCAATTTTTGAGTCTGACTCGCCATCCTCTTTAACTCCTCGAAGACCTCTTTCGCCCTCCTCCGTGTCTCCTCAAAGGAACCCTCGTTGCGAATGACGAAGTCGGCCAATCTCAATTTGTCCTCAAGCGGAATCTGCGAGGCAAGAATCCTTTGGGCCTCTTCCTCGCTCGCCCCCTCGCGGCTTCTCAGCCTCTCGATCTGCTGCTCTTCGGTCGAGGTGACGACAATCAGTCTATCCATCTCTTTGTAATGACCCGTCTCCACAATCAGAGCGGCATCGATGACCACGATCGCATCGAGGTCCTTTTGGCCGATCTCTTTGGCTCTTCGGTTCATCTCCGCCCGGATTCGAGGATGGAGAATCTGATTCAGAACCTTTCTCTGCTCGGGATCTGAGAAGACCTTCGCAGCCAATCTCTTCCGATCGATGGATCCGTCCTCTCGAAGGATTTCTGTCCCGAAGACCCTTCTCAACTCCCTCCAGGCGGGTGTTTGCGGTTGAACCAATTCCCTGGCGATCTGGTCTGCATCGATGAGGTAAGCGCCCTCTTCTCTCAATATCTGTGAGACGGCCGTCTTTCCACTTGCCACCCCTCCCGTCAACCCAACGACGAGCATCCTTCCTGAGGTCTCCTAAATATCGAGGCGGTGAACAAAGAGGGCGTTGTCTTCGATGAAATGGCGCCTTTCTTCCACCTCATCGCCCATTAAGATGCTAAAGATCTCGTCGGCTTCAATGGCGTCTTCTACTTTCACTTTGAGAAGGGTCCGAGTCTCTGGATTCATCGTGGTCTCCCAGAGCTGTGCAGGGTTCATCTCCCCCAATCCTTTATATCTCTGGATGGAAAGCCCTTCCCTGCCCAAGTGATTGAGCGATTGAAGCAATCCCTCCTCCTGATCGATGGTCACCTTTCTCCCCTTCTCCATCAAGGTATAAGGTGGGGATGCCATCTCTTTAATCTCCTGATAGACCTGAGAGAGATGACGATACTCGACCGAAGCAATGAGATCCCAATGGACCTTGCTTCGCTGCTCCCTTCCTCCATCCGTCTCTTGAACTTCGAATCCATAGAGGTTGTGTTCTTCATCCCAGTAAAGATCGAAGATCTCGAAGCCACTCTTCCTCAATCGCTTCTGAAGGTCGGCGATCTTTGTCTTCTCCTCAAACGTCGATTTGCTTCGGACGCCATTTTCAAGCAGAAAGTTGAGAAGAGATCGAGGATATCCCTTTTTTCGAATCCTCTGAATCAACTCGTCATAAATAAATATCTTTTCCAAAAGGGAACTCAGTTTCTTCTCGGTCAGTCGTCTACCCGTTCGCTCGACGATCACTTCGCTCTTGGCAACGGCCCGGTTCATCAAATAGCGATTAAACGCCTCTTCGTCCTTGATATAGATCTCGTTCTTCCCTTCGGCCACCTTGAAGAGAGGGGGCTGGGCGATGTAGAGGTGTCCTCTCTCGATCACCTCTGGCATATGACGGTAGAAGAAGGTCAGAAGTAACGTCCGGATATGGGACCCATCCACATCCGCGTCGGTCATAATCACAATACGGTGGTAACGAAGCCGATGGATGTCGTAGTCGTCCTTCCCAATCCCAGCTCCCAATGCCGAGATGAGAAGACGGATCTCCTCATTCGCCAACATCCTATCGAAGCGGGCCTTCTCCACGTTCAGGATCTTCCCCTTGATCGGAAGGACAGCTTGAATCGACCGGTCCCGGCCCTGCTTCGCCGACCCTCCGGCCGAATCGCCTTCCACGATGAAGATCTCGCTCAACCGAGGGTCTCTCTCCTGACAATCGGCCAATTTGCCTGGCAGGAAGTCTCCTTCCAGCCCCCCTTTTCGTCGACTCAGTTCCCGTGCCTTTCGTGCGGCTTCCCTGGCTCTGGCAGCATCGATGACTTTGGAGATGACCTTTCTGGCGACCGCAGGATTCTCTTCGAAATAACTTCCCAGTTTCTCATTGATGAGCGCCTCCACCAACCCCTTCACCTCACTGTTGCCCAGTTTCGTCTTGGTCTGGCCCTCAAATTGAGGTTCTGGAAGCTTGACGCTGATCACCGCGACCAAACCTTCTCGGATATCCTCTCCGGTGAGATTCTCCTTGCCCCCTTTGAGAAGATTGGCGCTCGTGGCATATTGATTGATCGTCCGCGTGAGAGCCGTTTTGAACCCGACGAGGTGCGTCCCGCCCTCATGCGTGTTGATGTTGTTAGCAAAGGAGAAAAGGCTTTCGGCATATCCATCGTTATACTGAAAGGCAATCTCCACATCGATCCCGTTCTTGATGCCCTGGATATAGATGGGTTTGGAATGGAGACAATTCTTATTCTTATTCAAATATTCGATGAAGGAGATGATCCCTCCCTTGTAAAAGAAGTCATGTCTCTTGCCAGACCGTTCATCCTCGATGCTGATGGCAAGGCCCTTATTTAAGAACGCGACCTCTCTCAGACGCTGAGAGAGAAGGTCAAAACTGAAATTTGTCGTTTCGAAGATCTCACTGTCCGGTTTGAAACGGATCTGCGTTCCTGTATGTTTCGTCTTTCCTGTGACCTCGAGTTTGGTCTTCACTTCCCCCCGTTCATAAATTTGATGATAGACCTTCCCATCCCTCCTGATCTCGAGGTCAATAAACTCAGAGAGGGCATTGACGACCGATAGACCGACGCCATGAAGGCCCCCGGAGATCTTATAGCTCCGGTTGTCAAATTTACCTCCGGAGTGCAGTTTCATCATCACCACTTCCACAGCAGGACGCTTCTCCTTCTCATGGATATCCACGGGGATGCCTCGTCCATCATCCCTTACCGTGACGCTATTATCCATATGGATGATCACGTCGATGCGATCGCAATATCCGGCCAGTGCTTCATCGATGCTGTTATCCACCAACTCGTGAACCAAATGGTGAAGACCTTCGACCCCTGTGTTACCAATGTACATGGCAGGCCGTTTCCGAACGCCGGCCAATCCCTCCAGGATCTTAATCTGTTCCGCCGTATACTGTTGTTCCACCGTTTGCTTCGCTCCTCCTTTTCATGAGCGATTTGCGCATGAGAAGTCCCTGCTCCGATGCATAAACACGATCGATCTAAATCCTCATTGGCATGATGATGCAGACTTGGTCAGGCGGTTCTACAGAAGACACCGGTTTGATGACGCCGGGACTTCCTTCATCCTTCAGTTCCATCAGGACCTGCTCCGTATCGATTGCGTTGAGGGTTTCCATTAGATATCTTCCATTAAATCCGATCTCGAGCGGAGGTCCTTCGTAGACGACTTCGACCTCTTCCTTCGCATCTCCGAAGTCCTGATGGTAGGAGGAGAGCTCGATGGCATTTTTCTTGAGAGAAAGCTTGATCCCCTCTACCCTCTCACTGGCCATCGTAGAGACTCTCCTCAGGCATCCATATACCCTCTCCTTAACCATCACCAATTTCTTATCGTTCATCTTTGGAATCACCTGGTCGTACTCGGGAAATTCACCATCAATGAGCCGGATGATGAGGAGCGATCTTCCGATCTTAAAAAAACCATGCGTCTGATCAAAATAGATCTCCATCTCTTCCTGCCCATCCCGATCGCCCACGATCTTCTTGATCTCCAACACGCCCTTCTTTGGAACGATAATCCCCCTTGCAATCCCGTGGATGGTCTGGCCTTCTCGATCCACGAGAGAAAGGCGGTGGCCATCCGTCGCCACCATCCTGAAGAATTCCCTACCTGCTTGCTTACTCTGGACAAAAAGGACCCCGTTGAGATGGTATCGTGATTCCTCGTTAGAGGCAGCGAAAACAGTCTTTTCAATCATCTCCCTTATGAGCGATGTCGAAACTTTCGAAAAAAATCCTTCCTGATATGCAGGGAGAGAAGGAAATTCGTCAGGGTCTAAGCCGGCAAGGTTGAAGAGTGATTTGCCACATCGAAGGGTGATCCATTGATTTTCCCTCTTCTGAATATGAATCGTTTCGTCAGGAAGTTCTCTCACAATTTCATACAACTTTTTTGCTGAAACGGAGGCGTTCCCTTTCGTGTGGATCGTTGCGGTCATCTCTTCACGCATCCCTGTTTCCAAATCGGTTCCCGTCACATAGAGGGAGTTCTCTTCACATTGGATGAGGATATGGGAAAGGATGGGAAGGGTTGTTTTCCTTCCAGCAATGCTTTGGATGAGACCCAGCCCTTTTAAGAACTCCCTTTTCGCTATTTCAAAATTCATTATTTTCCCTCCTATGAATATTTTCTATTTCACTTATTCGTCATCATCATCGTTCTCTGTTGAAATGAGGAAAACGACATTAACTCAAAAAAATAAAAGTATGTTTCGTTGTTGAAAATGTGTCACGAGCCGTTGGGAGATCTTATATTTCTTCTCCTTTCACCCCTTACTCCCTTTCTTTTTATTCATTATTCAAAATATTTCCACTTGATTTACCCCACCATGTTCACTTCAAATTATTTTGACCTACCTATCCTCATATCATTTTTTATGGGCTATGATCCCCTTCCCTTCATGAATTGAAGTTTAAGACTTAATTCGACTATGCAAATTCTCCACCATCTCTTTAAAGGACGGGTCTTTTGATATTCTTTCTTCGACCTTCTTGATCGAATGGAGGACAGTGGAATGATCTTTACCTCCGAATTTTTCTCCGATTTCGAGCAAAGAGGCATTCGTTAATTTGCGGGAGAGGTACATAGCAATCTGTCGCGGGATGACATAGCCCTTGTATTTTCGCTTCACTTTAAAGTCTGAGACTTTCAGGTTAAAAAAATTGCCCACCACCTTTTGAATGGAATCGATCGAGATCAACTCTTCCTTCGGTTTGATGATATTTTTCAAGACATCTTTCGCCATCTGAATATCGATGGCTGTCTTCGTAAGCGAGGCGAACGCACCGACGCGGATGAGGCAGCCTTCTAACATTCGGATATTGGAATCGATCTGTGATGCCAAAAAGAAAGCAACGTCGTTGGGAAGGAAGATACTCTCATTTTCCGCTTTCTTCCTCAAAATGGCTACTTTGGTCTCAATATCGGGCGGCTGAATGTCGGCAATGAGGCCCCATTCGAAGCGAGACCGGAGTCGTTCTTCAAAATTCGGGATATCCTTTGGGAACTTGTCGCTCGTCACAACAATTTGTTTTCGAGCTTCGTAAAGCGAATTAAAGGTGTGGAAGAATTCGGCCTGAGTCCTTTCTTTCCCCGAGATAAATTGAATGTCATCGATCAGTAGGATGTCCATCCTCCTGAACTTGTTTCTAAACTCGTCCATCTTCTCGTAACGGAGGGAATTGATCAATTCGTTTGTGAACTCCTCAGAGGAGGTATAGCAGATCTTCTTCACCTCCGGCAGGATGCGGTGTTGCACGATGTGGTTGCCAATAGCATGAAGGAGGTGGGTCTTTCCCAACCCCACCCCGCCATAGATGAAGAGCGGATTGTAATTCTTCGCTGGGAGATTGGCGACTGCCAAACACGCAGCATTGGCGAATTGGTTACTTGCACCCACCACGAAATTATCAAACGTATACTTTGGATTGAAGATGGGCTGGAAAGAGTGCGCAGCCTGTACGTCATGACTTGGGAAAGGTAAAGAGATGGACTCTCTTTCATTCATCTTTTCAGTTCTGATGCGGAATTGGAGATGACAAGGTTTTTGCGTCAAGAGAGAGAGTGCCTCTTTAATATGGGGTGCATAGTGTTCACTGATCCACCCCCTGAAAAATCGGTTCGGAACTTCTAATTCCACAAACTCTCCATCCATGGAGATGAAGTGGATCGGTTTGATCCAAATGTCGAAATTCTGCTGACCGATTCTTTCCTTTAAAGAATCGATCACCTTAGACCATATTTCTTCCATGAACTGGACCTTGATGGCTTGGCGTGTTCAGCAGAGGTAATGTGTGGGATGAGAAAAAAGGATCCCAGCAAGAGAAACCGTTCATTTTCAAGTACTTATAAATCTTTTTTCACAACGTTTCCACAATTGTGGAAAAATGAAAATAAGAATTAAGAGGAGGAAAATATCTGAGGACGAACTCTAACCCACTATGCTAACAAAACATACACCTATTTTTTAAAAAATTCAAGTCTTTTTTTCAAATGTCATTTCAAAGAGCGAACGATTACTCCTTTTCTGCTAATCTGGCAACGGCGACGACACGCTCCCCCTCGTCGAGGGTGATCAATCTCACTCCCTGTGTCGTCCTCCCTTGAGTGGGGAGGTCGACCGTCCGGAGACGGATGATCTTTCCCTTGTTCGTAATGAGCATCAACTCATCCTCATCGGTGACGGTCATGATGCCCACCACATCGCCCGTCTTTTGGGTCCTCTTCACGGTGAAGATTCCAGACCCGCCCCTATTCTGCATGCGGTATTGAGAAGCCTGCGTCCGCTTTCCATAACCATTTGCCGTGACTGTCAGGATCTGAGTGTGAGGGGAGACCACTTCCATTCCCACGACCTCATCCCCTTTTGAAATCTTTATCCCCCTTATCCCTCGAGCGGTCCGACCCAGTTCTCGAATTTGGGTTTCGGGAAAATGGATGGCCTTTCCCATCTTCGTACCGATGAAGAGGTTGTGCTGGCGGTCCGTCAGCTTCGTCGAGATGAGCTCATCCCCTTCATCGAGGTGGATGGCGATGATCCCGCCGGCTCGTGGATTGCTGTAAGCTTCAAGAGCCGTCTTCTTGATGACCCCCTGTTTGGTCACAAAGGTGATGAACTTTCCCTTCGCAAAGTCTTTGAGAGGAAGAATGGTCGTCACCTTCTCTTGGGGGCCGAGGTTGAGCAGATTGACGATGGCTTTGCCTCGGGTGAGCCGGCCAGCCTGGGGGACTTCGTGAACCTTCATCCAATGGACCTTCCCCGCGTCGGTAAAGAAGAGAATGTAATCATGCGTGGAGGCGATGAAGAGATCCTCAACAAAGTCCTCCTCTTTGACATGAATCCCGACCTTCCCTTTTCCACCGCGGTGTTGGCTCCGATAAAGGCTGATGGCATTTCTCTTAATATATCCCGTGTGGGTGATCGTCACCACCATATCTTCTTCAGCGATGAGATCCTCGATCCGGATCTCTGGAGCAACTTCCACAATCTCGGTGTGTCTCTCATCTCCGTAAGCGTCTCGGAGGGCGATGAGCTCCTCCTTGATGAGATTGAACATCAACCGTTCACTGGCCAGGAGGGCTTTCAAGCGGTTGATCAGTTTGATCGTCTCCTCATACTCCTCCACGATCTTCCGCTGTTCAAGGTTGGTGAGCCGTTGGAGTCTCATGTCCAAGATGGCCTGGGCCTGTTCTTCCGAAAGGCTGAACCGTTCGACCAAACGCTCCCTTGCCTCTTTAGGCGTTTTCGATGCCTTAATCGTTGCAATGACGGCATCGATTTGGTCGATGGCCTTCTTCAGGCCTTCGAGAATATGGGCCCTGGCCTCTGCCTTCTTTAGGTCGAAAAGGGATCTTCGGGTGACTACCTCTTTTCGATGTTGAACGAAGAGTTGGAGCATCTCCTTCAGAGGGAGCAGCTTCGGTTGATTCTGATGGATGGCCAGGAGGATGATCCCGAAGGAAGTCTGCATTTGAGTATGTTTATAGAGCTGGTTGAGGATGACCTCGGCCACTTCGTTGCGCCTCAGCTCGATCACTACCCTCATCCCTTCGCGATCCGACTCGTCTCGGACGTTGGCGATCCCCTCGATTACTTTCTCCTCCATGAGTTCGGCGATCCGTTCGATAAATTTTGCTTTATTGGTCTGATAAGGAAGCTCTGTCACGACGATAGATTCCCGTTCTCCCTTGCGGTCCCTCTCAATGATCGCCCTGCCACGGAGTTGGATGACACCCTTTCCGCTCTCGTAAGCGGCCCGAATCCCCTCTCTGCCATAGATAAATCCACCTGTAGGGAAATCAGGTCCAGAGACATGGGCCATCAATTCCTCAGTAGAGATTTCAGGGTTCTCGATCAAGGCGATGAGCCCGTTTATCGTTTCGGCCAGATTGTGGGGAGGGATATTGGTAGCCATCCCGACCGCAATTCCAGAGGATCCGTTGACGACGAGGTTTGGGAATTTTGATGGAAGCACCGTGGGTTCGAGAAGGGATTCGTCATAGTTTGGGATAAAGTCGATGGTTTCCTTATCAATGTCTTCCAATAACTCCTTCGAAAGCTTGGCCATGCGGATCTCTGTGTATCGCATGGCTGCTGGAGGATCGCCATCGATCGAACCAAAGTTTCCTTGGCCGTCGACAAGAGGATATCGAAGAGAGAAATCCTGTGCCATTCTGACGATGGCATCGTAAACAGCCATATCACCGTGCGGGTGGTATTTGCCAATCACATCGCCGACAATTCTTGCGGACTTCTTATAGGGTTTATCCCAATCGTTACTCAATTCGTTCATGGCGTAAAGAATTCGACGATGGACCGGTTTAAGACCATCCCTCACATCTGGGAGGGCCCGTCCGATGATCACGCTCATGGCGTAGTCCATGTAGGACTTTTTCATTTCATCTTCGATATTGACGGGAATGCTTTCGCGGGTGATCTCCATGGGGACTCCTGAATAATTTGCGGATTTTATTACAAAAACTTAATATAAAAGCCTTTCGTCTGTCAATACAATTCCGGAGCGGCGCTTGACAAATGCAGATCAAATATGATTTAAATAAAAAGTTCAATTATTTCAAAAAAGAAGCTCATCGAAAGGACAGCCGCCAGTGAAAAGAACATACCAACCCAGCAATGTCAAGCGGAAGAGGACACACGGATTTTTAAAGAGGATGAGCACCAAGAGCGGTCGAAAGATATTACAACGGAGGAGGATGAAGAGCAGAAAGAGGTTGGCTGTTTAAGGGCTGAATCGAACCGTGGGGGTTTATCGCTTTACAAAAAAGGAGAGAATCAACCATCCCCAAGATTATAAAAGGGTGATGAACTTAGGAAAGAGGCTTCGGTCCAAGAACCTCGTCCTTTTCATCCACGAGAATAGGTCAGGGTTCCATCGGTTGGGTATGGTGATTAAAAAGGAGATCGGGTCAGCTACCTACCGAAATCGGATGAAACGGTATTTTCGAGAATTCTTTCGCCTCCACAAACATCAGATCGAAGGTTCTTTCGATATGATCATTATGGTAAGAAAGGGCTGTGACCTGAGCCGATACGGAGAAGCGGAAGAAGAACTGAAAAGGCTCTTGACCGTATGAACAGAGTCGGATGGCTTTTAAGAAGAGGGGTAATCTTTCTAATTCAACTCTACCAGACCACCCTCTCAATTCTTTTTGGTCCTTGCTGCCGTTTTACGCCCTCTTGCTCAGTATACGCTTCCATTTCGATAGGGCGTTTCGGAATTGTGGAAGGAACCTGGCTTGCCTTGAAGAGACTCGTCAAATGCCATCCTTTCCATTCCGGAGGATACGATCCAGTACCCGAAGACCCCGCAGTCCATTCTTAGGAAGGGGACATAAGACAATACAGATATGGAAAAGAGAGCTATCTTTGCGATAATATTAACATTTTTAGTGATTTTCTTATGGGGAATTATACAATCAAAGTTCTTCCCGTCAGAACCCCGCAAAGAGGTAAAGAAGGAAGAGATTGCTCCTCCTGAGAAGAAGATCGATCTAAAAGAGGCAAAACCCCTTCCCCCCAAGGAAGAGAAACCCCTTCCAAAGAAGAAGGTTCTTTCGCGAAAGGAGGTCTCTGTTGAAACTCAAAATTACTGGGCTGTTTTCACCTCCGATGGGGCAGGATTGAAACATTTCAAATTGAAGGCATATGAGGACAGAGTGGAAGAGGCGGCCATCACGATTAAATTGGTGCAGTTTGTGGAAAGCCTCTTTGGTAAGAAAGAGGAGAAAGAGGCAAGACCGCAGCCTCTCGACCTCGTCAATACGAAGGAGGCAGAAGGACTTCCCTTGGGATTGACCCTCCGTCCATCTCTTTTGTATGGGGACTGGGAGGTGGAGAAGGATCAGCTCCGTCTGCTCAGTCCTGGGGAAAAGGGAGAGATCATCTTCGTGAAGAGTCTGGAGAATGGGTTAAAGATTTTCAAACGATATCGATTGATGTCGGAGAGGAACACCATCGACGTGGAGATCGAGGCCCAAAATCACTCCTCAAAAGAGGTTGCCTTTCAATTGGGGATGGAGTGGATTGGAAGGGTGGAGCTGGAGAAATTGGCGGATGACGGGAATAAGGATTATGGCCTGAAGTACGTCTTTATGAAAGATCAGAAGGTGGAGAAAACAGAGTTCGGAGCGGCCGGCTCCTCAGGCTGCACCCCTGGCTGTGGAACTCCAAAGAAGAAAATCGAACCTTTTGAATCGTCGAATCAGGGCAATATTCGATGGTATGCCTTCGAAGGAGAATATTTTGCGACCGTATTGATCCCACCTCCCTCTGAGAAGAGTGTCACACTCACGGTGAAAGGGGATGAGAAGAACATCCTCAGAGCCACCCTGATAAGTTCACCGCTGTCGATTCCACCGAGGGAAGGAGTTAAGATTCCCTACCAAGTCTACATCGGGCCCAAAGTGGTCAAGCCTCTGAGAGAGTTGGGTGTCGGTGCGGAGCAGCTGGTCGATTTTGGCTTTTTTACGATCGTTGCCAAACCCCTGCTCTGGTTTCTCAAGCTCACCCACCTGGTCACAAAAAATTATGGCATCGATATTATCATCCTCAGCATTCTGATCAAAATCATCTTTCTGCCTCTGACACAGATCAGTTTCAAATCGATGAAAGAGATGCAGAAGGTTCAGCCAGAAATGACACGGCTGAAGGAGACCTATAAGAACGACAAAGCCAGGCTCCAGCAGGAGATTATGTTGCTCTACAAGAGGCGGAAGATCAACCCCATGAGCGGGTGCCTTCCCATGCTGATTCAGATCCCTGTCTTCATCGCGCTTTATAATGCCCTTCAGAATGCGATCGAGATGAGGCATGCCCCATTCTTTTTCTGGATCAGGGATCTCTCCGCCAAAGACCCGGTCTACATCACTCCCCTCATCATGGGGGCGACCATGGTGATTCAACAGAAGATGACGCCCACTGCAGCCGACCCAACGCAAGCCAAGATGTTCATGCTGATGCCGATCATGTTCACTTTCCTCTTTCTCAATTTTCCGTCTGGGTTGGTCTTATATTGGTTGGTCAATAATGTCTTATCCATCGCCCATCAATACTATCTGAACAAGAGGGGGTGAGATTTAGATCTTGGAAGAAGGGGTTGAGATTGCCAAGCAGCTCACGGCGGGATTGCTGGAAAGAATGCAGATGAAGACTGTTCTGGAGGGTGTTTTGAGGGAAGGAAGTATCCATCTGGAAGTCAGGGCTGAAAGGGAAGGGCTTCTCATTGGGAAGCATGGTCGTACCTTGGAATCCCTTGAATTCATCATCAATCGAATGGTCCGCAAACGCCTGAAGGAGCCGGTCAATGTGGTGTTGGACATTAATGACTACCGAAAGAGGAGGGCAGAAAGCCTGAGAAGGACGGCTGTTCAGTTGGGCGAGAAGGCCAAGACGAAGGGCCGTGGTCTGACGATCGGCCCCTTCAATGCCCATGACCGCAGGATTATTCATATTACCCTCAAGGAAGATCCTCTTCTCAGAACGGAGAGCCTTGGGGAAGGGGAGATGAAGAGGATCAAGATCATCCCAACGAAGAAAGAGGGCGGAAGAGTCTGACCCCTTGAAAAGGACCTCCTTATCTGACTCGCAAAGAGTCGTCCCCCAAGAAGCAGATACAATTGCGGCCATTTCGACTCCCTTTGGGGAGAGTGGCATAGGAATTGTGCGTCTCAGCGGTCCCTTGGCTGAAGTGATTGCCCAGAGGTTATTCAAGCCCAAGAGAGATCATACGCACCTGACTTCCCACTCCTTCCATTACGGGGAGATCGTCGACCCTCAAGGTCATCCCATTGACGAAGTCCTCCTTGTCCTGATGAAGGCTCCAAAGACCTACACCCGAGAGGATATCGTGGAAATCCATTGTCATGGAGGATACTTCATCCTCCAGAAGGTATTGGAGTTGGTCCTAAGAGAAGGGGTAAGGATGGCCCATCCTGGAGAGTTTACAAAGAGGGCATTTCTCAATGGCCGCATCGATCTTACCCAAGCTGAGGCCGTGATCGATCTGATAAGGGCGAAGACGATGGCGAGCCTTGAGATTGCCAACCAACAACTAAGGGGATTGCTGTATCGAGAGATGGTCTCTCTCAAGGAGGACCTCATTCAATATTTGGCCCTGATCGAAGCGCAGATCGATTTCCCAGAGGAGGAGATTGAAGCCATTTCCTTAGGGAAAATGAAGCAAGATATGAATGAGATGATCCAGAACTTAGAGCAGTGGGTCTCTTCTTATGACGAGGGGAGGGTTTTTCGAGAAGGGATCTCCTGTGCCATCATTGGAAAGACCAACGTAGGAAAATCGAGCCTTCTCAATGCGTTATTAAAGGAGGACAGGGCCATTGTCACACCCATTCCAGGGACGACGAGGGATGTGATTGAAGAGGTTCTCAATATTGAAGGGATTCCGGTGAGATTGATGGATACCGCCGGTTTGAGGAGGGCAGTGGATTCTATAGAGCTCGAAGGCGTGAAGAGGACGAGAGAACGGGTTGAGGATGCGGACTTTGTCCTTTTAGTCCTCGATGGGAGTCGCGGCCTCGATGCGGATGATTTCGAGATCTTCCAAGAGATCGAAGGAAAGAAGAAGGTCGTGGCCATTAACAAGAACGATCTTCCACTAAAGATCTCGCTTGAAGATCTAAAGAGCCGGTTTCAAGGGGACCCCTTTGTATCGATTTCCGCCGTGAAAAACGAGGGGATCGACAATCTGAAGAAGGCCATCTATCGTTCTTTGATTCATCGAAATGTGCGCTCATCCCCAGAGCATCTTATTGTGGCCAATATCCGGCATAAGACGGCTCTTGCCCAGGCCAAGGAGAATCTCACGAATGCGTTGAAAGGCTTGGAAGAGGGGACATCCCTCGAATTTATAGCCTTCGAAATCCGCTCTGCCTTGGAAGCCCTTGGAGAGATGGTGGGAGAGGCGGCCACCGAAGAAGTATTGAACCGCATCTTTGAACAGTTCTGCATCGGGAAATAATGCCCGCTTTTGCCCCTCCAAAAGTCTGGCTCGGGTAGGCAGGGGAGGTGGGGAGGGATTAGGTGTTTCACGTGAAACATTTCAGGAGAGGCGCGTGGGCATTACCTTCTTGATTCGTGGG
>Ga0315310_10001132_pt1 | contig 16804 bp, 13 predicted proteins | sample TDP5_MG_FD_203630 | JGI IMG/M metagenome (GOLD analysis project Ga0315310, IMG submission 203630) | Freshwater sediment microbial communities from Lake Towuti, South Sulawesi, Indonesia - TDP5 | ecosystem: Environmental > Aquatic > Freshwater > Lake > Sediment | place: Indonesia: South Sulawesi... | reverse complement strand
GTTCCGCCACTTAAAATTTATAAAAAAATACAAACCCCGGCTAAGAGGTGTTGAAATGGCTTATTATAAGGATAGATTAAGTTATAAAATTGCATTAATGGCAATAATAGCCGCGTTATATTCTACTTTGGTTTGGTTTTTTGCGTATATTTCATTTGCCCCAGGGCAAGCGCGCATTGCGGATTGTTTGATTCCCCAGACTTTTATTTTCGGGTATCCTTGCGTAATTGGACTGACAATTGGAGGTTTTCTCGGTAACTTCATATCTATGTATGGGCCTATTGACCTAATAGTTGGACCATTGGCCAATTTTTTAGCGGCTTTATTTGGGTATCTCATTGAAAAAAGGAATCACTCTACAGGATTTCGACGCGTATTAAAAACGCAATTTGCTATTACAATTCAGACTTTGATAAATACATTCGTAGTTGGAACTATATTGGGGCTATATCAGACAAATGGAATATTTGATTTATCTGTTTTATCTATTTGGTGGCTTGGACTTCTCATTGGGTCTCTTATTTCTATGAATCTCCTAGGATTCTTGATTTATGAAGCGCTCAGGAAAACAAATCTATTTCAAGTTGAGAGTAAATCAGCAAATCTGGATGTTGCTATGCAATATATTTCTAAAAAATTTTCCTCGCAATAATAATGAATTATTATTTAAAAAAATAAAATCTTTTTAAAGGGCTAAATCCAGACAAAAGGGTAGCTGTTTAATCTTAAGCACTTTAATATAAGCGGCAGATGATTCATCAACCTTATTTACAAAATCAAATTTTCCCAAATCTGGTCTGAATCTAATGAAACGTGCGGGTTCTTTATTAAAACGGGCGACTACAACTATAGGCAACCCATTAAGCGCGTAAAAATCGTGCAGCACAATCCAATTAAAATAAAAATGCTCTTCATTGCGTTCCAAATGGTACACTTGTAACTCTTGATTAGTATTCGAGACAATCATTTGCAAAAGATCTTCAAGTTCCTCGAATTCTAATACTCGAACTTGGGGTATATCTCCCACTTCAAGGGATACCATTGGCTGTTCTGCTTTCGATTTATTTATTAAATCCATTTTAATTTACCTCTTTTCCATTTAATTTCACAAAAACTCATCATTTTTTCATAACTCAATCTTTCAAAAATAAATGTGAAGAATACTATAAAAACTTTTTAATTAAATAAATTTTTATTTAAATAAATCTTATCTAGATTTTTATTGGTTAATTCAAAAATGAGTTAAAACTCAATGGCGCCCTCACGCGCGTAATTTTAGAAGGTGAATTTCCCTTTTTCTCTGCTTTCAAAATTCATTAATTTTCCAAAGATAAAGGAATCATCTATAATGTCTAAACACAAAATTATTACATCTACCTTCTTTTTGGTCATAATTTATTTCTTTTTTCAAAAATTGTAGTTATAATCACTAAATGGGCTTAAGAATAACCTTAAAAATTATCTAGAATATTCTTTCAATATGCAAATTATCAGTCCAATTATAACCGATCTTTGGAACAAGAATGAACATGTTTCAGCCATCACGATTTTGACGAGTTCCAGGAATGAGATTATCTATCAAACTGACAATTGGGATATTAGCTATGATTTAGGGAATATCATGAGCACATGGAATACGGAGGGTAGTTCCATTGAAATTCTAGGTATTCGCTATTCAACGCTACAATGTACACCCGAACGTTTAGTAGCAACGAATGTCAGAGGGCAAGGGCACATCGTAGCAGCCAAGGACGGGAAAATTATAGGATTGGTGTATTTGCTCCCCGATGCTGATGTCGGCGGCTCTTATATGGATGTTGCCCGCTGTATCGGTGAAATCAATAAGCAAGTAGGCAGTCAATATTAAAATTGCATTCTTTATAAAAAAGGAATGAATATTTTTTTCATAAAAAAGGTATTAAATTAGCCATGAAATATAATCCCAAGAACCACGATTAAAATTATAATAGCGACGACGATGCCTAGAAATAATTGAAATTTCCAAGGCATTGGCTGTCCTGGAACGGGTTGTGTTGGGGGTGGAGGTTCTGTAATTCCTATAACGGCTCTAAATGCATTAACGCGCCCAGCACCTTGGGTATTAGGATCAAGATGGAGATTGATAGCAGTCTGCATCAATTTTTGCTTAATAGTATCAGGTGTGAGCCCTTCTTCTGCCGACAGCATTAACGCGACGACTCCTGCGCAGTGGGGTGTTGCCATACTAGTTCCACTGGCCGATGTATAAGACTCATTCACGGGATAGCCCAAACTGGTGTTCTTGGCACGGGGGGCTACTATATTCACTCCAGGTAGAAGAATATCGGGCTTCACGCGATTATCCTTTGTAGGACCACGAGAACTGAAAAAGGCAATTTGATCCACTTTATCTGAAGCCCCCACGGTAATGACTTTCCTCGAACAACCTGGTGTTCCTACAGTGCTTGAAGCCGGTCCTGCATTCCCGGCGGCTATGCACATGACAATTTTTTTATCCCATGCGGCATCTACAGCTTGACAAACAGGATCCGTGCCATCGCAGCTCCCTGCTACATCCGCTCCAAGGCTCATATTTATGATATGCGGTTTTTTCCCGGTTGCCCATTCCAAGCCTGCAATAACTCCCGAGAAAGACCCACTTCCGCTGGAATCTAGGACTTTTGCGGCAATTAGATTCGCTTTAGGTGCAACTCCTTTGTACTTTCCATTTGAACCTGCTCCAGTGCCGCAAATTGTTCCAGCAACATGCGTACCATGTCCATTCCCATCGAAAAATCCTTCCTCCGTGAAATCTTTCGAATCTATTAATTTCCCTTCTAAATCTGGGTGCTCAACATCGACCCCAGTATCGACTACACCGACTATAACGCCTTGGCCTTCTGATCCTTTTGCCCAAACCTTCGGGGCATTTATTAACGGCACACTTTCACTTAAAAACATCTTCACTTTGAGATCTTCCCAAATTTTTGTCACTTCATCAGTATCCGAGAGATCGAGCAGGATTTGGGGAGTAGCTTCGATTGTTACTGCTTTAATTAAATTATGGATGAAAACCACCCTTATACCCTTTTTTTTGGCTGCTGCTGCGTAAGCCTTCGGATTATCAACGAAAATTATCGCTTTTACAGCAGTATCGGTCTCTGTCATTTCCGATAACTTCTCATAGAAACCAAACCGACCACTTTCAACATCCCTTTCTTGTGCAATCTGAGATTTAGGGAAAAACTTTTCTTCACTTGGCAAATTCAATCACCCTTAAAGTCCAATAATTTTCCATTTGTGTATATTTAAGATTTTATTATTTTTCAAACTAATGTGAAAAAATTATATCCGAAAGAATAATTACATTTCGATTAAAATTCAATAATTAACTTCATATAAGTAGTTCTAAAAAGTAAAAAATACTAGTATTGAATTCGTGGATTTGAAAATTCTAATGCGATTGTGAAAATATGGCAATCAATTCATCAGAAATTCTTGAAAAAATGACAACCGAACAGAAACGTTTGTTATATCTGATAGGACTCTACACTGAAATAAATGGACAAGTCGGAAAGCAATGGATAAAAGATCTATCATTGAAAGCAGTGCTAATTAAGGGGGTGCGTGCAAAAGTATTTGATTGGGACTATGCACCTTCCAGCGTTATGTACATGGGCACTCGGAAAATAATAAATGTATCTCAGGAAGGGCAAAATGATCTCAATAACCTACGAATATTTCGATTAATTTCACGTTTGCGGCTAGGAACTATTCGGCATTTCTTCTTCAACGCCTATGGACTCACTCCCTTCGGAATAGAGATATTCAAATTAATTAAGAAAGAAGATCGTGAGCCCGTTGATAAATTAGTTCATTGTAATAAATGTGGTAAACTGTTAGAAATTATCCCTGAGCACAAAACAGTATATATAATCTGTCCAGCATGCAATCAAAAAATCGATACCGAGGTGAGTGATATTGAATCCGTTCAATATGTGTGTGTGCCAAAATGGCTGAAAGTTAAATTGGAAAGTCAATGGAAACCAGTAGTTAGAAAAGGAGGAGACTGAATTGGATGAAAAAGATAAATATTCAGGTTTAACAACAATTAAGGATGAATTACAAGAATTAACTTTCCTTATCGATCCGAACATCTTTATATGCGAATATATTCCTTTTGGAACAAATCAAATTATTGCCTTTAATGATGAATTGGACAGCCTTGGTGCTGTTGAAGGTGGGTTTCTCACATCTATCATTGATAGTGAACCTGAAAAATGTACCTTTAGAGTTACCGAAGATCTAACCAATGTTAAAGTCCGAAGATTCGATCCCAATGATTTCATTCAGTTTGAAGCAAATATTTCCTACGAGAATGTAGGGGGTATTCAGCAAATAGAGGATTTCGGGATTCATATAGATACTTCGGGGCGGGTAATATATGGATGTAGTTTATTGGAAATCGTCGGAAAACGTGATAAATTCTCCTTGGATAATATTTCGAGAGTAATGGCTGATCTTTTCTCTGATTCATCGCGGTTGATGAGTAATTTGCTAACAACTTACCAGCGCCGTTTGTTAGATCTCGTATTTTTTGGCGAACCTCTCAGCCGAAACAAGTTCTTCATGCTAACCGCCAGAGGAATTGAACCAGAGCTGGATACTGTGACTTTCGTAGAAAATGAAGCCTTTCATAATGAATTGAATCAAATTGTAAAACAAATTTATTATAATAAAGATTTAATTGATGGGGGAAGATGCTTTTTTGGGTCAGAAGGACTTATTTTAGTTTCAACAAAATTAGAGCAATATGAAGAGATACTGGCAGTCATTGGATTTTTCCAGGGATTAGATATATTTCAACGGAATTATTTCTCTAAAATGTTCATGCTCTGGGACGAGGTTAAAGATGCCCGAATTTTGATAGACAAAGCTGGAGTGGATCCAAATGCTATTGGCGAAGCACAAGTCATTCTCTCCCGTGTATCAGCAGCTGTTGTTTTGATGACCGAATTATTGCAATTTATGCAGGCAGCCATCAATAATATCACCTATGAATTCCAAGAACTGCAACCGATGAGTGAAGTCCAAGAAGAATTAGTAGAGGTTGTTCAGTTACGTGATACTCTCACAAAAGCTACTATCCGTATCGAAGATGCCAGTCTCATAGTGAAAGGACTGAAAGATGAAATTGAAGGTGTTAATGGAATCATTGCTACTCTTAGTGAACGCCAAATGCGACAAATGAATGAGGCCTTGAAAGATAGTATCACGAGTATGGATGAAATGACACGCTCTAACGAACGGACAGGCGTTGCCTTAAATGTCCTTCAAGTAGTCCTATCTGGGTCCATCGCCTTTTCGGTTCTTGCTCTTTTTGTAGGGCAATATAATTGGCTGCCGCTTTCTGATTGGCTTACCAATGGACCTGTGTGGAATGTTCTTATTTGGGTTGCTATCTCCCTTTTCTCATTTTTCCTCACAGGTTTCGGTATCCTAAAGTTAATAAGACGTTTAGAAGCAAGATCCGAGCCGAATCTTCGTACGGTTTTAAAATTGGGTGCGATTTATAACCCTCAAAACCTCGAAAAATATATTGCCTCTAAACCCATAAAACAACAAAAGTTGACTACGCGTATTGGGACAAATATTCATGAATATACATGGGATGATGATTCTGAGAAATGGATTGGGAATGAAGCAAATATAACTTTCTATATTGATACGACAAATCACATAATATTATCAACAACTGTGAATATTGATGCCCCTAAAAACATAACGACAGAAAAAGCATCGCAAATTATTTTAAAGGAACTAGTTGATGCAGGCATTGTCTCTAAAACCACTCTAGAATTTATAAAATGATTTATTACTTAGTTTTTTTAAATTTATTTTTTCTTTTTATCCCTTTTTTTCTATTTTGCTATTTGGAATTCCGAATCCTCCCAAGATAGGCGTTAGCACCATCATCAGGATTCCAATAATTAGTATGATGTAAAAAAACACAATATTATACCGATAGAGGAATTCGAGAGTCATAATAAGGAAAACTAACCACCCATTCAACGAATTCAAAAAAACCAACTGCATGCAATTATTCAAAGTGATATTGTGTGAGTAATAGAAAGTCAAGCAAATTAACAAAAATCCAAGCCCGATGGTAATCCCAAGATAGAAATAGCTCAACTCAGTCATCAAGAAGATTATAATTCCAACGGTCATGCAAGCTCCTGCGAAAATACCTGAGCAGATCAGCGTAATTCTTGGGCTAAATCGTTTCAAAAATAGAGGCACCACTGTTTTACCATTTTTTATACCATGTGGTGGGCTATAGGCAAGAATATGAGCCGATTGCCAAAGAAAAACCATAAGATAGAGCAACCATGGGATAGGATCAGTCCATAGGGTTTGAGGGCTGAATGCAACATACCCTCCAACCGGAAATAAGCCAATCGCAAATGGTAAGGTAAGATAGCCGAATTTCTCCCTTAAATACCCCGTATAAACAGTTCCCCAAATGGTTGTTATTAATAATACGAGCACGCAATATATATTGAAAAAAATAAGAGCAAGAGCAAACCCAATTCCTATGCTCAAAAAACCGATTATTAATGCCGTTTGTGGCGTCATTGCACGAGAGGGAAGTTGGCGATTCGGCCAAAGAGTGCGATCACGTTTTTGATCGAAATAGTCATTGACAGTATGAACTGCTCCTATCAGCAGAAAAACCGTAAGGATCCCTGCAATTGCTTGCCAAATAGAAACCGGCAGAAACGTAATAGATAATGCAAAAGCGGCCCCTGCCATGGCAAAGGGGAGCCCCATGAAAATAACTGAGACTCGCGCTATCTCTACATAATTAAAGAACTTCTGCCCCACAGATATTAGTATTAGCTTAAAATCCAATGGAACCGACCTTATGATCTCGAAGATTGGAATAAGAAAAGATATCTTGAAACAAAACCTGTTATAAGTCTATAAATAATGGTTAAAATAACAGTAAAAATTAAAAATATGAGCACAAAATGGGTGAATCTATTTTCTTCCAATATTAATCCCTTAAATCCAAAATTGGATTACCATAATTGAATATATTAACATCGTAAAATCATTTTTTATCCATTTTGTAAATATAATAAACCCCGATCATTCAGTTTCAAGTTGGACGAACCTTTTATTTATTAATTTGATATAAAGATGAGCAAGATTGATTAAGAGAATTTAATTATGGGATGCGTCGCAATTTCATATGGACTCAATCTGATACAGAATATCGAGGAATGTATTAGCAAATTAGGTGGAATCAGCCAATTTATTCCGGAAAACTCAATTGTATTCATCAAGCCCGATTTAACTTTACCATTAGGTCCTCCTGTTACGGTCCAACCACAAGCTCTGGGTCATATCGTAAAGTTATGCCGTGATATGGGTGCTAAAGAGATTTATATTGGATTTAATCCCTTTGATGGAATATCTTCAAAACAAGTCCTTAAATTATTAGGGCTGAACTTTTACCTTGAAAAACTTGGTGCCTCTATTTTAACATTAGAGGATGAACCTTATTCCTCTATTCAAATAGAAAATCATATCTTCTTCAAAGAATTATTTGTTCCTGAAAAATTAATTCGAAGCGATGTATTCATCTCTATTGTCGCGCCTCGTACGGATGTCTTCGGCGAATTTGCCTTAGGTCTTAAAAATTACTTCGATTTATTGCTGGATACTCAAAAGCAAGAATTGTTTAAAAGTGGAAGTTTGAATGGCCTTCTGGATTTCTATAAAAAATATCCTCCCCAATTGACTATTTGGGATGCAATGACCATCGGCGAAGGGCAAGGACCGTTTAATCAAAAGGCAGTGCCCTATAATTTGATTCTCGCTTCGGCTGATTTACTAGCAGGCGATAGTATTCTAATCAAATTAATGGGTTATGACCCTTTGCAAGTTGAATTCATGAGAAGTGCTAATACAAATCAAATAGAAACTAATAATCTCGAAGATATTACAATAGTTGGAGAAAATGTAGCTAATCATTGCAAAAATTTGAAAAAAGCAACTAGCTCATCAAGAAATATATCCAGTTCATTGGATTTAATTGAAGAAAGACCTTGCCTTAGTTGCCAAATCTGCTTAAGATACACTCTTGATTTCTTATATCGTTTTCTAGAAAAGGATTTCAAAGAATTTGGAGGAATATCCATTTTTCTCGGAAAATTTCTAAACAAATTAACTTATACTATAAAAAATATCGGCATTCTTTTCGGTGATTGTGCAATATCCTCGAATTTACAAATCCAATTTGCCAACCCAAAGAAAAAGACTTTATTTAAATTTCCAGGCTGTCCTCCACTAAATTTACGATCCCTCGAAAAATTCTGTTTGGATTTTAAAGAAAATCTTCCTTTCCTTGAATTTATCGAAGAATTCATTCGGAGATGGACCCTTGGGCGCGTCTATAAGCAGTCCATGAGGAATAGGTCCTCCAATATGGAGAATTTATAATGGCTACAGAAAATCTAGTTTTGGAATGGCTAAAAAAGGATTTTTTGAAACAATGGAAGCAATTGATAGAAATTAATAAGAGTTATAATGCTAAAAATTCGATTCACAAGGACCAAAGAAGAATAATCTTTCCCTTCATACCAATTGATGTAGATGGATATGCATTACGGAACTTTCTTGCGTTTATTATGAAATTTTTATTTGAAATAAACCCGAATTCTTTCATTCTCATTTTAAACGAAACGAATGATTCATTAATTTGGGCAGCATTCCAAAAAGTCGAATTTAATTCAATTACGGGACTTATTGAGTTTGATAATAATCTTCAAATGTTGTCTCCCCTCTTATCCATTGAAAATAATCTTGACGGCTTTACATTCCTACAAGATTTTCTAGAGAAACAAGGAATCTCGTCCGAACTCGGTTTTTATCTCAAACTGAACATCTCAACTGTGTCAGAATTTAGAACTATTTACGAAGAATATTCAAATCTTCTAGATTTTTATTCAAGAATTTGGGATTGGCTATCAACTAATTTTAAAAACCAAAACATTCAATTTTTTCCTGAGCCCCTATTCTTTGAATTTCTCAGGAAACTTACCACACTAAATATAACCTTCAACGCTTTACAGTTCCAACAACTCTTCGGAAATTTATTACCCTCCCAAGATTTAATAATAACTTTCTTGGATAAGGACAATTTCTCGAGTATTGCATTTATCACAAAACCAAATTCATTACAAATTCGATTTCTAGATCAAGATGTTATTCAAAATTTTCTCAATAAGGTCAAGGATAAATCTAATAAAGGGTTGGAATTCTTCAACAAACTCATAAAGAATAAAGTAATTCTTTCGAAAGACCATCAAAAGGTCAAGCCTACCGCGGCTATTACATTCACTGAAGATTTTTGGAAAAGAATTCAAAATATTATGACCCAATACAGCTTTGAAAATATGATAGATCAATATTTTGAGATTATTAAGGAAGTAGAAGAAAAATGGACAATAGAACGGGAAATAATCTTATTTCGCCGCTGGGGAAAATCATTTATGGGATTTCAGCTTCAGAAATTAATTCCAACTCAATTTAGCTCAATTATGACTTCTATTATTAGGTTTTTTAATGAGTGCCAGACTCGAATGGTTTGGTTTGTTGTGAATGATGCACTCGAACTTATTTATATTTTAGAAACTGATTATAAACACGGATTATTTCAACGAACTTTTATGATTTCAGATCCGTACCTTTTTGAAATATTCAATTCTGAGCCCAATAAGGAACTAGCGGTAAAGAAAGCTCATTTTTATTTTGCAGAGCATAGAAACTGGATCAATCAACTAATTGTCATAATCGCGCAGGATTTAAATCATTTAGTTGCGTTCTTGCCTCTTCTTACAACAATCAAGGGATCCCTCAAGTATCTCAATATGATAGAAAATATTATCAATTATAGAATGTTCTTTTATCCGCCAAATTTCTTCGCCGATTTAATTGGTCGAAAAGGCGCCACCTATTTCTTTAAAAATATAATTTTCCCTGAAATCTTAAAAAAATCTGATTAGCCTATCTAAAGATCTGACTAATGTGTTTTGAGAGAAAAGATGAAAAGTTCTTGTGTGCATATTAAGCTATAAGGGATATCTATAAATGATCTAAATGAACAGATCATCATGAAATTTGTTTATTTTTTTCTAAGGGAGAAAAAATGAAAGATAAAATTAAAAAAATACTATTAGTTTCATGGGCAGGAGTTTCTATTCTAATTCTCTCTTATGCTTTATATTTACATCTATATTGGATTTTATATTGGCCCACGACGAAGTGGTGGGGCTGGGAGTGGGACTTTTATTGGATTCTTGGTTATTTTTGTGTAATAAGTTTCATTATTTCAATCTTATACTTATATTTTAATAAGGATCGCATATTATCACATTGAGAATAAATCATTTGATGAAGTTCCAAGTGTATATAAGCGTAACTACGCTTATATAAACTGAAACCCGATTGACTCTTCAATTAAATCCAATGGAACTCGGTGCAATTCCAATCCTAGCAATTTTGGCTCAATTCCTAAACTCAACCCTATCAGTTGTGGTAAAAATAGCATGGGTAGTTCTATTGATTCCTTAATTAGTTCCTCAACTTTTAATTGGAATAAATCAAATTGAATTCCACAAAAGGGACAGGTTGTCACAATACAATGGGCTCCAGCCCCTTTAGCACTCAGCAGTTTCTGCTTTGTCAGTTCTAACGCTAGCTTTTCATTTATTGCGAGGACAGGAGCCCCACAACATTTCAGTTTCTCTTGATATTGAATACTTTCAGCGCCAGTTAATTCGATTAATTCATCAATTTTTCGCGGTGCTTCGGAATTATCAAATTGCACAATTTTTGAAGGTCGAATAAGATGGCACCCGTAATGCACAGCTACTTTTAGACCCTCCAATTTTCTAGTCATTTTTTCTAATAATTTTTCCTTCGCATAATCGCTACATAAAATTTCTGTATATTGCTTTACTTCCCTTATGCCTTCGAATTTCAACCCTACTTCTTTTAAGGTACTATTAACTTCTGTTCTCAGTTGTTCATTTGTTTTGAGGATATGGTTGGCATCTTTTAAGGTACCATAGCATCCATTGCATAGGGTAACCACATCCATCCCCGTCTGTTCTACCAATGCAAGATTTCTCGCAGCAATAGTGATCCAACTCTTGAAATCTAATGAACGGATCGAAACTGGTGGACAGCAAGTAGCGCCCTCAATGGGTATTAATTCGATATCCAATTTATTCGCGACTTGCCGTGCCGCCGCATCATAACTATTTGCTCTTGCAGGAATAATGCATCCTAAAAAATATGCATATCTCATTCTCTTTCCTCTTGTAATTGATCTTCCTTCTCAACTAGTTTATTCAACCCAGTCCGACACAGAATTTCATGAATAATACTGGAATCTACCTTAGGAACCTCTGGCAAGCCAAGATCCTCTCGCTCTTCCATTTGAAATTCAGATACTTCTGCAGTTACCCCTAATTTGATTAGGTTTTCCGCTAATTGCTTTAGTCCTTTGGGAATAATATGATGTTGTGCTGCAATATTCTTTAAGGCAAAGAAAACATTAGAAATTTCAACGCCCTGAGGGCAACGCTCGTTGCACAGATAGCAACTTGCGCATAACCAAATTGTGCTGCTTTCCAAAACTTCTTGTTTCAATCCCAAAAGTACCATGCGAAATATTTGGTGTGGCATGAGTTCCAAAGCATTTAGAACTGGACAGCCCGCGGAACAGGTTCCACATTGATAACAATATAAAATTGTCCGTCCTTCGTACGTATTAGCCACTTCATATTTAAATTGCGATTCTAAATCCGAACTTTTAATAGGTTTCTTAAATTCTATCTCATTATCTGGCATGAATCATCCTTCCTCCAGAAGGGTTCTCATAATTTCAGGAAAATTCCAGTATTCACGAAAGGTTAGAGCACTATTTGGACAGCGTTCCTCACATTTTTTACAAGCGATACAAATTAACGGGTCATACTTTATTTTTCCAAACCCTAGCGTATCCTTCGGCAGTTTGATGGATTTGCAGGGTTTCTTTACCGCTAGTTTTTTAATCAATTCTATTAATTTTTTCCTATTTTCTGGTAATTTCTCGAGCTCTTCTGCTGGCATCTCGAAAGTGGTTGGTAAATCCCACTCATTTATTAGACGCACGGCAGTTTCCGGGCATACTTCTTGACAAGCTCGACAGGATAAGCATTTATTTATATCCCATTCAATATCTCCAAACCCAACCAAATATTGCGGTTCAATTAGATTTGCATATTTCTCATCTGTTCGTGGTAGGGAAACCATTGCCAACTTCGTTAAATCAAACCTCGATTTCGTTTTCGGGAGACTTTCTTCCAATTGATTGCATTTACTTAATATTATACTCATTTGCTCCATTTGAAATCGAATTTCATTCTCAATTTGCCGATCTAGTCGCATTTCTCGCAATTTGGTGAAACTATCGATCATATTCCGGAAATGCCTTGAAATCAGCGATATTTGTTCCAAATCAAGTGTTGAACTTCTAGGAAGCTGTATATATGACTGAATCAATTGTACAAGGGGTATTATTATATCCTGAAAGAGCTTCTCAAACTTCGTTGGGGTTCGAGGCACTTCGTAAAGATAATACTCATTCTTCATTCCTTTGGTGATAACTGCCTTATCTCTAACTAATTTTAGAATGTGTTGAACGACCGTTTTCTGAGATAATTTACTCAGTTGGGCTAAATCCCGGATATCCAAGGGACCTTTATTTTTCAAGATGTATAACAATAAGCCTCGCTCGAAGTCAGTTCCAAGAGCATTCAACAGGAAATTATCCAACTGATCCTGTTTCTTTTCATCCGGCGAACGGTCTATTAGATAGGGTTCCTTTTCATGAACCATTTTCACACGAAACATTTGGTATAATTCGATGAGGGCGGCGATCCTATCAGTATACCTTCCTTTCTGTGAATAATTTCTAGTTTCAACGAATTTATTTAAATTCTTAAACAATTCACTCGAATTTTGAACTAGTTCATCATACAATTCATCGATCTCAGGACCAGCCTTGAGTATCTTCTCGAGAATTTCATTCGAGATTGATAAAATTGCGTTTAAAAGAGAGCTTGAGAGAACAGTATCTGTATTTAATAATTTTTTAAGGGTTTGCATCTCATTTGAAATGAAGCGATAAAGTTTTGGAAATTCTCTAATGAGATCATAATAATATACATGTTCCACTGTCGTTACAGTAATTTCCTTTCTGTCCAATAGGGCAATGCAATTTTCTAGCAGTTCTTCTGACCTAATATTTGTTTTTTCTTCAATTTGTTCGAGTGGAAGCGCTCCAAATGTTTTTAGGGTCAAAATGATTGCCGCTCGAATTATTTCAGCCCTGACTTTCGTTTTTACCAAATCAAGGAATTTCTGCAGCGGAATGGTGCCTAGCTTAAAGTTCCGGGAAATTAGGGTAAAGGAAAATGAAGCTTTCTTATATTTCAATCTAGCATTTAAATCCTTAATGCTTGCTATTAATTCTTCAATATTACCAGTGGATTCATTAAAGCTTGAAATAAGATCGATAATATTTCTTATTTCTTCAATTAATAGATTAAAATCATCTACTACTTTACCCTTTTGGGTTAGAGAAAATTTAGTCAGTTTTTTATCGATGCTATTCAATCTGATCAGCAAATATTGCAGTTCTTGTTCTAATTCCTGGCTTAAGGCTTGCTCTTCTTCTACAGGCTTGGATTTTTGGAAAAGTTGAAGCCGAGAATTTATTAATTCCATAAGAGCTGTCTGTGCTCTGTGCATATCTTCTTCTTCAAATTCAAAACTCTTAATGTTTTGATATGCTGAAGCTAGCACAGGCTCGCTTTCGATATTCTCTAAGTTGATGTTCTCTTTAAAAAATAGGTGAATATATTCCATAAATTTCTGCAGAAATTTAGAAAATGAGGTGAGAAATGGGCCATAACTAATATTAATTGCATCAAGTGCTTTGTTGATTTCCTCTTCTGAAAGAACTAACCGTTTCTCTATTCCTGAAAGTTTCAATAGCATTTCATAGAGGAGATTCCGTTTCTTAGGGATACTTTTTTGCACTACTCTGTCTCACCTTAGCTCTCAACTTCACCTATAATTTTTAATCTACTGGGTGAATGCCCTATCTTCTTATAAACTTCTCCAGCTTCTTTAATTGCATCTAAAAATTTATTTAAATCAGCAGAAAATAATCCATACATCTTAATTCGGTCAGATTCCCATCCAATTGCATCCAATAGTTCAGTCGCCACCCCAACGATCAATTTTGCTTTTATATTTCCTTCTAGGTAATGGCATTTTTCTTCTTCGCACCCAAATAACAAAATTAAATCGGCGCCGTATTCAAGTGCCGTGAGAATGTCCAAAATAGATAGGCGGCCTAGACATGGCAATCGAATGAAACGGATATTCTCTGAATATGTTTTTCTTAACATTCCTGCAAAATCAATAGTTGCATAAGCGCACTCTTCACATACAAAGCTTAAAATGATTGGGTCCTCATAAGTGGATGCATCTGATAGGATTTCTTTTATCTGGGCAAATAATTGATCTCTTTGTAATGATTCCAGTTGTACTGCATTGGTTGGACATAAACTCACACAAGTCCCGCACCCTTTGCATTGATTCTGATCAATAAACGCGATTTTTTTCTCGTTTTGTTCTCTAAGAATAGGAATCTTGAAGGGACAAAGGCGGACACAAAGCTCACATCCGTTACACAATTCTTCATTCACTATTGAAATTGGTGTGTCCTTGATTATTGTTTCATTGGGGTATTCTTTCCTGATCGAAATAGCTACGGAATGGGCATCGGCAATACATTCGGGAACTAATTTGGGCCCAGTGACAGCGCCACAAATATACATTCCGACTCGATTTGTTTCTGTCAATTTCAATTTTGGATAATATTCTTGAATAAACCCATCATCCTTGATTTTTAAATTGGATATTTGCGGTATCTCTGGGGCAATTTTACCAGGAAGCATTGCTGTAGAAAGCACTATAATATCACTTTCAAAATTAATTTGCCGAGCTAGGACTGTATCTATTAGTTCGGTAATGAACCCCATTGGCTCAAACACAATATTTCCAATTTTTCCTCTAATAAATTCAATCCCATATTCACGCGCTGTTCGATAAACTTCTTCATCCAAAAATGGGGTACGAATATCAATGTAGCTTATGTAAATTTCACAATCTGGATACTGCTCCTTGATTTTTATTGCATGTTGAATCGCCGTTGAGCAGCAATACTTGCTACAATATTCTGCTTGCCTGACATCCCGTGATCCAACACATTGAACCATAAGTATTTTCTTTGCTAATTCTCCAGTACTTGGCCGAATTACTTTCCCTTGCGTAGGCCCTTCGGGATCCAGCATTCGTGCTAACTGTACCTGAGTCAGTATATCCGAAGTTTTTCCAATTTGATAAACGCTTTTCTCATCAGGGCGATATATTTCAAATCCAGTTGAAAAAATGATAAAAGATGTGTTAATGATTTCTTCTAAATCATTCTGATCAAGGTTAATTGCTTGTTCAGGGCAAATTCTTTCACAGAGATTGCAAGTCGATAGACATTTGTCTCGTCTAATAATCGTGGGGTCCCCAAACGGTGGGCCAATGGATTGATCTACCGCTTTAATAGTAGTTAGCCCCTCATTTATTGGATCATTCAAAGTTATTGGACAAATTTCGACGCATTTTCTGCAATTATTGCACTGGGCATTAATATAAGAGGGTGATCGCTTTAGATGGATTTTAAAATCTCCAATCCCTCCTTCAATCCATCTGATTTCCGTGTTTAACCTGAATTCAACATCTTTTCCTTCTAAATCTTTTAAAATATTGCGTATTATTTCTTTCCCTCTCATTTCAAAAGAAGAAACATTGTCCAGCTGGATTAAATGCCCACCAAGCCACGGGTTCTTTTCAATAATAAGCACTTTAAAGCCCAAACTGCTAAGATCTGATGCAACACTCAGCCCTGCAATACCTCCCCCAATGACTGTCACGTGCTTTCGATACTGAACTGTCTTTTTTGATATTTCGATTGCTTTATTTATCTTAGCAATTGCGGCTTTAATTAATATTATCGCTTTATTAGTTGCTTTCTCTTTATCCGCATGAACCCAAGCACACTGTTCTCTTATATTTACAATCTCAAAATTTGGGTTCAAATTTCTAATTTTTAACTCCTTTCTAATAACCATCTCAATTATTTGAGGTGTGCATGCAGCTATGATAAACCAATCAAAAGATTTTTTTTCATATAAATCGATAATTTCACTCAAGCGCGCGTCAAAACAGAGATCATGATAATAAAATATCTCTGAAATATTCTCATCTTTCTGAAAATACTCCTGGATTTCAGGATAATTTAACTGAGCCTCTAAGGTATTTCCACAATCACAGAGGAAAACAGCAATTCTTCTGGCTTGATTGCTCACGGGCTATATTCTCCTCCGGAAATATGTTTTAATACATTAAAAACAGCTGATTTTGCAAGTGTAATAGAAGACGGGAAATCCATCGGGGCTATTGCTGTTCCGCAAGTATAAATCCCTTCTACCGAGGTTAAGGATTTATCCTCAACTTTAGGGTCTATATATCCATCATCATCGACTCTGATTCCCAATTCTTTTATTAAGTCAGATCTTTCAAGATTCGGTGTTAGGGCGGGTGTTAAAACCACTAAATCTGCTATAAGCTCAATAGAACGCTG
>Ga0315310_10001131_pt1 | contig 16809 bp, 18 predicted proteins | sample TDP5_MG_FD_203630 | JGI IMG/M metagenome (GOLD analysis project Ga0315310, IMG submission 203630) | Freshwater sediment microbial communities from Lake Towuti, South Sulawesi, Indonesia - TDP5 | ecosystem: Environmental > Aquatic > Freshwater > Lake > Sediment | place: Indonesia: South Sulawesi... | reverse complement strand
GAAAGGTCGTCAAACTAATGTACTTGTGCCCCTGCAACACCGCGAAAGCGTTGTTTTCTTGTGGTTGAGACAATTGTCTCATCTTCAAAAACAGTCTTTCTTAATGTTGATTAACTCACTGCAATAAGAAACCTTGCATAATCATCTCCAGGTGCATAGAATTTCTATCCAGACTATGGTGTGATTGTAACATTCCCCCCAAGAAAAGTTGCTAAAATAGAGGCAAGCACCGTCACTGAGGCAAGCACTCCAACAACTAGGAGAAACGCAAGAATTATCGCCCAGACCCTCTTCAATTCAATTCACTCCGAATCTGAATTCATAAGCTTGGTATAGGTTATGAATCTAAAATCCACATTTTCAATCCATATGCAGATACTCGATGAAAGTATATCGCGCTGATTCAATCCTTTAAGGGACACTGCCCCTCACCACTGGACACCATGCCCTAACAACCGTCATTTTTGTGTGTGCATAGAATTTCTATCCAACCAACCGAATCTACGATGGGAAGGCCTGACATTGTTGATGTAATAGTTTGTAGCACCCGCCAAAACAAGGTTATCCGCCACAAACCAGAGCGAAGGGCTTTATCTTATACTAATTCCTTTAAAACCAATCCCAATTTAGCTCAAGACTATCGGTAATCGCTGTCAATCGTGATATTTCATCCTTTTTCAAACACCATTGTGTAGCATGAATATTGCTTTCTATTTGGCTCTTTTTCTTTGCTCCAGGTATCGGTATTATATCTTTATCTCTTAACAACCAATTAATAGCCACTTCAGCAGGACTAACATCATGTTCTTCAGCAATCTGCCTTATTGTTTCGAAGAGCACCTGGGATCTAGCGAAATTTTCCTTATGTTTGAAAAGCTCCCAATAATTTCGGAAATCATTTTTCGGTAATATCGTATTTTCATCGTATTTTGTCGTTAGAAAACCGCTCAGCAATGGATAATATGCCAGCACAACAATTCTTTGTTGTCTTAAGAAGGGGAGGATTTCCTTCTCAATACTTCGATTTATTAGATTATATTCCAATTCATTTGCTATTATTTCGCCATTCTGCAAGTTGTTTATTGCTTCTTGCACCAATGCATTATGATAATTCGATACACCCACATATCTTATTTTTCCCTCGATTAGTAATTGATCCATTGCTTTCATCGTTTCAGAAATTGGAGAATAACACCAGGGCCAATGAACTAAATATATGTCCAAATAATCAGTCTGTAATCTCTCTAGACTCCTATTGGCTGCTTTTATGACTTCTTGATAACTCAAGTGATTATGTGAAACTTTAGTGACTAGAACCAAATCCTCACGATCTCCCCGTTTTCTAATCACTTCCCCAATAAATTTCTCTGTCAAACCTCCAGAATACTCTTCTGCAGTATCGATCAAATTAATACCATTATCAAGTGCGAAATTAATGCAGCCATAAATCTTATCTCTTTTTTGAATACCTTTCGTCTTATGACCAAAAGCAAGTGTTCCTAAACCTATTCGAGATACTTCTAGATTGGTCTTTCCGAATGTTATTTTGTTCATAATCTCGATCTCAATGATTTTCGAAATAAAAACTTATTTGATTCCCGAAAGTCACGTATCCCGCCCTCTCGCGCGCCTGTGTGTGGATAGAAATTCTAACCAACCAATCAACGCTTTTACTAGCGCATTCCTGTCGCTCTCACTCCGCTTTGTTCTCGCTGCGTAAACAGAGCATGGTCAGCTTTTTGGGTTTGGGATAATATTCTATTCTCTCTGAAAATCCTGTTTTCACGAAGGTTTTTAAGAATGCGCAAAAATTGCATTAGCTTAGTGTGATAAACCTTAGGGAGAATATCCATGAGGAGAAGTCTGATTATTGTCATAGTGATCTTGTTGACCATAGGCGCATTTTTCGGATTAGTTTTCTTGCAGGTTCCGCTGGGAGAGCCGAGGCTTAGGATAGAATTCTATCCACCTCCTCCTTGGCAAATGAGACCTGGAGAGTCTTTAGAAGTGAGCGTGGGTGTGGCGAATGATGCTTGGTTATTGGCTTGGGCCAAGGACGTTCGGGTCACTGTGTCTCTGCCCGAAGGCTTCACCATTTCAAGCACTGGCACAAACGAATGCGAGTTAAACTTCTTTACGCTTCATGGTGGAGACGGCCTTGGTAACAGATTTACTGTAGTAGCTTCTAACAATGTTTCAGCTGGAAACTACACTATTACAATCAGGGTTTTAGGCGAAAACGTGCCCGAACAAGTCCATACACCGCAAGTCGTAGTTCTTGCTCTTTGAAAACAAAGATTCTCGCGTGTCCTTCATCTCTGAAACACGCGCGCTATACGTTTAGGAAGGTTTGGGTTTGGGATAGAATTTCTGTGCACACGAAGAAATATGCAGCGTGGTGCATTGTGCAGTTGAGCTACTTCTCGCGCTCAAGCATGTGTCTTGTGTAAGTCGTAGAGCTTGTGTTTGTAGTATCCCTGTGCAGTGTGCAGCGCTCCGACAGGATTGTGGCACAAAACTCGGTCTTTAGCAACCAAAACTGTCACAGGTGCCTCAGAATATTTGATGAAAGTAGAGTCATGCCCCAAGCAAAGACCTACAATTATATTGAACTGAGTCTTCGCCTTGTTCATAATCAAGGCCTGCGCCACCGGGTTACACATAGGCTCAAATCTGCCTGGTTTCACCTTCTCGCTGTCTTTCAGTCCCAGCTTTTCTTTTGGAACGCTACCTGTTTTGCAGAATACAAAGGTTGCTTCAAAGCCATTAGATTCCAGAATGTCTGCCAGCGTTCTTCCTTCTTCCCTCAATCCTACACAGCAGGCAACGCCGAGCTTCTTGAAATTCATCTTTCTGGCAAATTCAATTGTTTCCTCTATTCTGGTCCACCTCATGTACCCTTCTGACTCCACAAGAGCCGAAACATTAGCCATTTTTCTCACGCTAGGTTTCGAGTACTCCTTCATAGCTTCCTTTAAGATACCTTTCTCAACGCTCATCGGACAAAAATCCAGTTTGGAAATCACGTGAGCCCGCTCAGGATGTTCGCACGCGAAAACGGTGCATTTGCTACATTTGATCAAGGTTTTTCCTCTCAAAGACGTGATGTTGTTCTTGCAGACTTATATCTTCCCCGCATACTATTTGTTCAATTTAGCGCGCGGGTCTTATATGATTGCTTTGCGCCATAAGGCTCCTGTGATGCTTATGGAAGGCGTGCAGGGGATAGCGAGACGACTCGGCTAGGATTATTGGTTCCGTCTTCAAACACAACGATGGAGCCTGAGTTTTACGAAATGTTGCCCAAGGGCTTTTCGGTTCATACTTCTCGCCTTGCTCTCAGGGAAGTAACGGTTGATGGACTCGTTAAAATGGAAGAGGCAATTGAGGCTGAGGCTTTGAAATTAAGGGATGCGGATGTTGAGGCAATTGGATATGGATGCACGAGTGGAAGCTTATTTAGAGGATTGAATCACGACAAAAACATTGTTGAAAGAATCCAGAGAATAACTGCAAGACCAGCCGTATGTACGTCGGGAGCAATCGTAAGTGCTTTGAGAGAATTGAGTGTAAAGAAAGTCGCTGTAGGAACCCCCTACATTGATGAGATTAATGATTTGGAAAAGGAATTTCTTCAAGCAAACGGATTTCAGGTAGTTGATTTGCAGGGTTTTGGGATTAAGGAAAACACTGAGATAGGGAAATTGTGCGAACAGGATACCTATGAGCTGATTATGGGATTGAAACACGGCCTGGCCGACGGTGTATTCATAAGTTGCACGAATCTTCGCACTCTCTCTGTTGTAAGTAAGCTTGAAAAGACTCTTATGAAGCCGGTCATTTCGAGCAACACAGCAACACTCTGGGCAATGCTCAGATTATGCGGTGTTTCAACCAAAATTCACGGCTTTGGCGAACTTCTTGAAAGAATGCTTTAGCCATTCTTTTCCAATAGCGCGTGCACTTACTCATTCATCTACTCATATCTAGCGAGCGCTGCGCCCCGTGGGCAAAAGACGGTTTCTAGCGTCAAATATGTTTAATGTGCGTCAGTTGGGATGATTAATTCGTCGATGTTTCTGGCGTAATGTGCGCGCTACTACCACTTTATGGAATTCTATGAGTTGTGTGTGCATAGAATTTCTTTTCAGCTAACCAATGCTAGCCTTTAGCATCCCAAGGAAAGGGAAGCAGATCTTTGAGCTTGACCGACTTGCTTTTCTCAATGATGACTTCTGCTTCGAGGTTTTCCTCATGGATCTCATGCATGAATTCTCTGCATCTGCCGCACGGAGGTATGGGCGTTCCGTTTTCAGCAACAGCCACGATTTTCTTGATTATGTGTTCGCCGTGAGTAACCATTGCTGCAATGGCACTGTGTTCCGCACAAAATCCAATGCCGCCAGCTACATCAATACAGACACCAAGATAGACATTGCCTTTATCAGTGACCAATGCACATCCGACGGTGCCAACGGTGAATCCGTGTTTAATCTTTCTTGGTTTGAGTACAGATTTCGCTTTTTCAATCAGTTCTTCATTGCCTATCCCGGTCATAGGAATCATCTGTCAACAAGATAGAGAGAAGACGATGACTTGTTTTAACTCTGCTGGTATCCAATCCATATGCACAGATATCATGAGTTTCAAGCGCGCGATAGAATCGCCTACCAACTGTGTTGTTTGGTTGGATAGGAATTCTATGCACACATTATGGTTTAAGGTCGTTTTTGGGTCTAAAGCCGTGCTACAAGAGGATTAGAAATCGCGCGCTACGATTGCTTACAATTAGGTTTGAACTCTTTGCTCCCTTATGCTATGCATATTCTTCAGCAAAAACTAATAAGCGCTGAATTTTCAACCAATCACCACAGCCATTGCGATGATTGATTTGAGGATTTTGACGACAGAGAATAGAGCCACGAGAAGTTTGGGCATTCCACAACAGTCCCTTTGGCACTCCGTCACACTGCATTTGCTGCCTGGAGTTTTAACGACTATTCTATTCATTATAGCTGCACCAACGCTGAATTCACTTGGTTATCCTTCAAATTTCGCCTTTCTGCTTGTCGGCCTTTTTGTTTTAGTTCCTTTCGAGCTTGGCTTCCTATTCTATCAGGGCAAGAAGAGAAATGGTACCTTTTCACTAAATGGTATTGTACTTTACCGAGAACCTATGCCTTTGTTGCAGTATGTGCTAGTTGCCGCTATTCTTCTCCTTTACGCCAACTTCATCTTGGTGGTCGTTTATCCACCGATAGCGCAAATGCTAATTAGAACTCTGTTTTCATGGCTACCTGACTGGTTCTTCTTGTCATTATCACTTAAATATTCAAAATCCATACTGCTAATGACGGCACTTCTAGGTCTCACTGTTAACGGCTTTGTCGCACCCATTACAGAAGAGCTGTATCTCCGTGGGTATCTTCTGCCAAGAATTTCCCGCTTCAAAGCATGGGCACCTCTCATCAATGGAGGACTCCACTCACTCTACCACTTCTGGATGCCATGGCAAGTGCCAGGCCTTATCCTGAGTCTTTTCCCTGCCGCATTTGTTGTTTGGTGGAAAAGGAACATCTATCTGGGTATGATTATCCATGTTGTAGGGAATGCACTTGGGTCGATGCTTACGTTGTTGACCATTCTTAGCCTATCATGATTTTTCTTGATAGAATTCCTATCCAACCCAACGCATCTGGGATTGATTTCTTAACCACCCGATCAGAATCTTAGCCTTCGTGCAAGTTTGTCCAGTTCTGAACGTTCCGCCTTCGACGTTTTCGATAGCCAGTAATCAGCGAATTTTGTCCGTTCCCGCTTGCCCAGCGGGATCACGTGAATATGGAAGTGATAGACCTCTTGCCCTGCGGGTCTGCCGCTCGCAGTGAAAGTATTGATGCCTTCCGCATTGAGCGTAGTAGCCATCTTCTCTGCTACTTGCTTGGTGACCGTAACCAGTTTTGTGAGCACAGCCTCCTCTATGTCCCAAATATCGACGAAATGCCTCTTCGGAATGACTAACGTGTGCCCCCTCTGAACCGGGTTGATGTCAAGGAAAGCCATAACCTCATCGTCCTCGTAGACAACGCTTGCCGGCGCCTCCTTCCGCGCAATCTTACAGAAAATGCAATCGCTCAAACTTTCGTTTCCGCCCAATTCTAGACCCGTCACCATCAGATATCAGATTCTTTTGCCACTATTAATTCTCTTGCTACCTACTAGCCACGAGAATCCTGTCTCGAAGAAAGCCTCACCTGTCTGAACAAAGCCGACGACACAACAAATCCTGCATGTTGGCTTAGATGTGTGCTAGGTCACTTCAACGTTTGCTTCTTCTTGGGTTCTTGAGTTTCCTAGCTCGCTTTCTTAGTTCCTCTGCTCTATATCTCTGTTCATCAAATTGCCGTTGTCGCATTCTGAGCCAGTCATAAGCGTAGCATATGGGTCGCATACGCAAGAGGCGGAAGACAGCAGTTAACTTTGCTATCCGTTTCATTCGAGTTTCTCTCAATTACAGTTTGACACGCACGACTATTATGACTTATGGCAGTGCTGTGCATGTTGCTGTATTGCCACAGTCACACAGCTTTAATAAACTGACACAAAATCATAGATTATGAGGACAAAAAATGTCGATAGAAACCAGCAAAATCTTGGGCGGAGTCGGCGCATTACTGATGTTCATTGGAATTTTACCATACGTCAATTACTTCGGCGCCATCGAGCTTATAGGTCTGATACTTGTCATGGTTGCTCTGTACAATTTGGCTAGCCATTACAGAGAAGGAGGCATTTTTAACAACGCACTTTACGGATTGATAATAGGAATAGTTGGCGGAGTGATTTCAATAGCCGCAGTTATCATTGCGGTTCTGACTTCGCTAACTGATTTCCTATACGCGCTCTTTCCGGACTGGAATGGTGACTGGACGGCACTTTCAGGTCTAACCCCTAATCCGTCGAATTTGTCTCTAGACATGATCACGCTTTTCCTTGCAGGAATTTTCGCAGTGTTCATCATCCTCTGGGTATCCTCTATAATCGCAGCATTCTTTGTCAGGCGCTCGCTCGGGACACTTTCAGTAAAATCAGGCGTTGGCTTATTCTCAACCGCTGGAGTACTACTTCTCATAGGCGCAGTGTTAATCATTCTCTTCGGCATAGGGTTAATCCTAATCTGGATTTCTGCACTGTTAGTAGCAGTTGCCTTCTTCCAGATAAGACCCCAACAGGCACAACCGACAACGTCAGCTGCTGCACCAACCTAGACGGAATGCAACAAAATCGTTCAGAAAAGGTGGTAAAAATGAAAATGAAGGGCATAGTTGTCTATGACACCTCCTACGGCAACACCAAGAAAATCGCGGAAACCATTGCAGAAACATTGAAAGAGTCTGGAATAGAAGTCGACCTCTTCGACGTGAAGGACGTAAAGAAGCTAAGCGCCAAGGACTACAATTTTCTGGTTCTCGGTTCCCCAACCCGATTTGGCACAATGAGCTTCGCAATCAGAAGCTTCTTAGGAAAAGTGAAGAGTCAGGAATGGATGAACAAGCCTTTCGCAGCCTTCGACACTGAAAACCCTGAAAACGTTGAGAAGAAACAAGGCAGTGCAGCTGAAAAGATCGCTGAAAAGCTCATAGAAAAGAAGATGAACCAACTGTTGCCAGTTCTGAAAGCCCTTGTGTTTGAAATGAAGGGACCGCTTAAAGAAGGCGAAATCGAGCGGACAAAAGAGTATGCAAAGGGACTCGCTACTAAACTAAAGGAATAAGAAAAGCAAATTTCTATCCAGCCAACCAAAAAGGCGTGCTTCAATTCAGTAGTAGTTGGTATTATTCTCAATAAGCTAGTTTCTCAGGAAATCTAGAACTTCCCTGTTGAATTCGCCTCTCATCTCTATAGGGAAATTATGTCCCCCGCCTAACACTCTTACTAGCTTAGCCTTCGGCACAAGGCTCGCAATTACCTCAGAGGAAACCGGTTTAATCACTCTATCCTCAGTCCCAGTTATGACCAATGTTGAAGCCTTGATCCTTCCTAATCTATCAGCCGCATCATGCGTCAACACTGCTTCAAACTGCTCAGCAACACCTTTTGTCGCAGAGAACCGGATCGCGATCTTCATCAACGGAGCGATGAAAACTCTGTAAGACCACTTATTGAATACTGAACCCATAAAAACACCAAATAACCTTCGCTGACTCGCCTCATCGCGTGAAGAAGCCTCGTAAGCCTCTATTGCCATATTAATCTCCGAGGAAAACCCGCTCACACCATCTCTCTTACCAAATGTACATGCAAGAACCAGCTTATCCACCCTCTCAGGATGATTAATTGCAAGCTCCTGAGCAATCATTCCCCCCATCGACACGCCGAGGACATGAGCCTTCTCGATTTTTAAGTGATCCATTAAGCCGACCGTGTCATCCGCCATCATTCTCATGGTGTAAGGCCCAACTGGCTTGTCAGACTTCCCCACACCTCTATTATCGAACGTGATTGTGCGAAAGTATTTCTTGAACAATCCAATTTGAAACCTCCAGCCACTCTGAACTGAGCCTGCTCCAATGATCATAATCAAGGGATCTCCCTGTCCCTGAACCCTGTAATTCATATTTATTCCATTGACGTTTGCCATTGGCATCCCAGACTTCCCCTCCATAATCACACAAATCATTCACTGCATTGCTACGACTATACAAAGTCCAGTCCAAGGGATTTAATCCTTCTCCGATCACAGCCATAATTTATTTCAAGAATAGATTGATGACGACTTCTTAGTTTTTGTTTAAACGTGAAAGTCTGTGGCAGTGTGAATAGAATTTCTATTAGCAACCATAATCGAAAAAGAAAGGTAGGATTCGTGTTTTAGGTTATGGTTTGAAATCGCTCTTTCTTGTCTTAGGAAATATATGATTTTGATATGTAATTTTTAGTAATGATTCATAAACCTAAAAACAAGTGAAGCACACTAGATTTTCTGTGTTTCATTATGGATGAAAGTAGGGTCCCTACTGGTATTGACGGTTTAGATGACTTAATCGAAGGTGGAATTCCAAGGGGAAGCCTGGTTCTTTTAGCTGGAAACCCTGGAACTGGAAAAACCGTTTTCGGCATTCAGTTCCTATGTAAGGGCGCGAAAGATTGCGGTGAAAACGGAATATACGTGTCTTTTGCAGAAAGCGAAGAAACAATCATGTATAACATGTCAAAGCTTTTCGGATGCGACTTGAGAAATGAAATCAGCGGAAAAGTCAAAATTTTAGACTTCACAACCGTAACTGAAAAGGGACTTGGAACCATACTGGAAATGATCCTCGAAAAAGTCACAGAGTTAAAAGCCAAAAGGTTGGTAATCGATTCCTTCAGCGCTATGGCTCAAGCCTTCAAGGAACCGATGGAGGCAAGGAGCGTTCTTCACAACATTCTCGGCAAACTCGTCAGAAATCTAGGATGCACAACAATTCTCATCGCCGAAGTTCCCATTGGAATCGAGAAGATAGGCATAAGCGTTGAAGAGTTTGTGGCTGACGGAGTAATCATCCTAAGAAAAGGCAACCACAATGGCAGGCTATTCAGGGAAATTGAGATAGAAAAGCTTCGGGGCACAAAACTTGAACGCCGAAATTTCCTTTTCACACTCGACAAAAGCTTCCGAGTTTTTCCCCCATTCTCTCAGAAAGAGGTAGAAGACCAAGAACCGTTTGAGCCCGCAAGGGGCACAAAGACCCATTATCCAAGTGGAATTCCTGAACTTGACGAAATCTTAGGCGGACAAGGGTATCCTAGAGGCTGCTCAGTCCTGTTTGAGTTGGGAGAAAACGTCCCAGTTAACGCCTTGAACGCTATTATCAACCCCACAATATCGAGTTTCATAATGAGAAACAGAGGTTTCATCACTGTCCCCACAATCGGTTACGGTCCAGAAGACATAAGAAAAATGATTTCCTCCTTCACTGGAGAAGAAAAATTCGACAAGTTCGTCAGAGTATTGACCTTCCCTAACCCCCTGAGTGATATGAATAAACCCTACATCGTGCCTTGGAAGGACCCGGCTGTAGAAGAGCTAGATGCCATAAGCAACTTCAATCGGTACATGGAAGCAGCTTTTGAACTGGCAAGCACAACCGGCAAAAACACACTTCACTTGTTAAGCGGTGATAACCTGGTATTCTTGGCAGAGAAGTTCAATTCAAGCGTGGTCGGACGATCAGTGATTGCGAACAGGCTGGGAAAAGACCTAATGATCTACATATCCCAACCAAGTATCCCCGAATTGACAAAGGTCTTCGCGGACATTTTGAGCATGCACTTCAAAATAGAAGAAAAAAACGGAAGCATGATTCTTTTTGGAAAGAAGCCAAAAACCATTATTTACGTCATAGAACCCGATGCTTCAAGAGCGTGCCGGGTGAAACTTACGCCTCTAATATAGCACGGGAAGAATACCCTGACTTTTTTGAGCGCATAAGTAGCGGTTTTCCGCTGGGGCAGGCAGATGGGCTAATATTCCCATGGTGACAGATGGAACCTTAGGGATAGTGATGGAAGAGCTACAGCAGATACATGAGAAGACCAGAAAATCGTATAATCTGGCTGCTGAGAAGTATTTTGAGGATTTCAAGGATGAGATGAAGCAGAAAGAGTATGATCGTGTGTTTCTGGATGAGTTTTCAAGCCATTTCAACTCCAAATCGATAATATGGGATGTGGGTTGTGGTCCAGGACACATTACCAGATATGTTTCTGATATGGGGCTGAACATTCTTGGCATTGACATATCTGAAAGATGCATTGAAGTTGCGAGAAGAGAAAACCCTGGAATGAGGTTTCATGTAATGGATATGGCCAAGTTAGATATAGCTGATGAATCAGTCGACGGAATTATTTCCTTTTATTCGATCATTCACACTCCGAAACGATTCCAGCCATCATTGTTCCGCGAGTTCAACAGAGTTCTCAAGATGGGCGGGAAAATCGCGATTGTGGTTAAAAAGGGTGACAGTGAAGGATACGTTGATGAGTTAGAAGGATTCAAGACCAACCTTTATTTCGCCAACTTCAAGGAAGCGGAAATAAGGAGTTATCTTGAGGCCAGTGGTTTTAGAGTTACCCTTCTAAGAACTAGGCCTCCCTATGATTTCGAGATATCCGTTGATAGAATCTACGCTACAGGTGTGAAGATAAAAAGTATCTAACATGCACATCCTCGCGTTTGGGTTTGGGATAGAATTTCTGTCCAACCAACCCAACCGACAGGTAATATGATTATAGCAAACTTGGGATGTCCACGAGTTGAGTGGCGAAGGGAAAGGAGGGCGTCACCACAATAGGAACGGAAACGCTGAAGATGTTAATCAGAGCATGAGATGAGAAAACCGTCCGTGCGCGCGCTTACCAGTTCCTCTTTCCTTCAGGAAAACTGCCAATTCCATGCATGCCAGAAGATTAGTGCAGTTACCATGACTGTTGAAATGCAGATCAGCAATTGGTGAACTGAGGGTTTATTGGATATGTGTACTATGGGGCAAACTGCTATGTGGATTGTGCCTAGGAGAGTATAAAATCCGCCTAAAACCATATTTAGATTACGATTTGCCAAATCCGCTAAGGTCACCGATAGAAAAGCCATAGTCAGAGGAATCAGCCAGCTACCGAACGCTTCCGCAATCGCCAAGCGCTTAGTTGCTGAGGTCGCTTCCTCCGATAGTGTTTTCTGTAAAAGACTTGGTTCAAAGATTAACATAGCGTAATGAGCTGAATTTGCCACTGCGCCGAATATCCACAACACTGAAATCCTTATCATCACATCTTCCATGATTTAGTTACTCCTATTCTTGGAGTCAATTCTTTGCTATCGATCGAGACTAAATTTAACAGTTGTCCTGAGAAACAAACAAGGAGGATTTCGTAGCCAACCATGGCATCACAAAATCCAGCAAGGCCAATGCCTGATAACCAGATCTGACATGGTGCTTGTTACAAAAAGGGGTGCATAGAATTTCTATCAGAAAAATTATTGAAACTGGGCTGATCAGAAACTAAATTTATCCTCACCACAAGTTATAATACAAAATCAGATGATAATAAGGACTGCTAGGGAAAAGTGCAAAACTCAATTCTGGTGGAAACCTTGGTTCAAAAAAAGAGAATAAAGTGAAAAGGAGGTGAAAAACTTGGCTATAAAGGAGATGCCATTAGAGGAGAAATATGAAAGAACTCTTGATGCATACCTGTTAAATTCTGCTACTTTATATGCTCTTCACAAGAAGCTAGGAATCGTAGACAAGTGTATTGAATCGCTGGTAAGAACTCAGAAGAATATGATTCCAAGCCTTCCAGCTGCTACATACCAGCTTCTCAAAACAGTCGCTCCAGGTAAAGCTTTCAATCAACTTATGGACCAGCAAATCTATCAGATGCAATCATCGCTGCCACTGTCGAACATCGAGGTAAACAGAGTGTCTGGTCGTGAGGTTACTATGAGAGTCAAGGGCTGTCCCGTTCTTAAGAGAACAGGGGAACTGATAAAGAAGGCAGGTCTGGATGTAGATCCAAAAGAGCTTTGTGGGATCGAACCAAAAGTCATGAATGGAGTAGCTAAAGATTTCGGGATAGATGTGTCTTGGCAGCCTGAAGAAAATGGATGCTTATGGACAGTAAAACTGAAATGAGTGCATCTGCAAGCATGAGCACGTGCATTCGTTCGCTCATCCTAACGCTATGAGACGCTACTTCCTTTTTTCATAGAATTTCTATCCAACCAGCATACATAATTAGATAAAGCATTTTAAAAAGTAAGACGCATTACCTTGCTGGAGATACACATGAACATTAAGAACCTGTTTGGCTATAACTGGTATTCTCGTCGAAAAATCCTCAAAAGTATGGCTGAAATCCCTTGGAAAAAGGTTGTTGAAAGCTGTGGAGCCAGCTTTGACTGCGTTCGAGACATATTCATACACAGTCTACAAGCTGAACAATTCTGGATTCGACGTTTAAGCGGAGAAAACACAGAAGGAATATTCGCTACCCCATTCAGTAAATTCAGTGATATCAGCACTATCCAAGAATACGCTGATGAAGTTGAGGCTGAAACAAACGAGTATCTGAAGACCCTGACAGATGAGAAGCTTCAGAGCGTTTTTGAATTCAAAGGATGGGATGGCAAACCTGACCGAAAGAAGATTGAAGACATTCTAATGCACGTGATTGAGGAAGAAATCCATCACCGCGGAGAACTGTTCTGTATCTACTGGCAAAACGACATCAAGCCACCATACACCAGCTACATGGGCTACGTGGACTACACAGGTCAAGCATGATCCGTAAGAACATTCAGCATTTCTGGTATTCAGTTTCCATCAATGGTGATGTGCCTAAGGAATCATGCTGCCAGAAGAGACAAAACCCTCTCTTCACATGTGGAGGCCTTTCCCTCATCTTCATCTATGGCACGTAATTATCTCTGTAGTTTAATGGCGTTAGAGTTATTCTGTTAACCATATCTGCCCTTTCTATTAACAAACTGCCTAATTGCAGAAATTTTATTGTTGGATAGAATTTCTATGCACGAACAACCCAAAGTCAGCAAGCCCAAAAGACCAAGGCTCACGATCTATGCGGTTTCTCTTTCTCTTTCAGTGAGTCTAGGAATTTTTTGTCTACCACTTGGAACCACAGGTCGCGGACTGTGTACAATGGCTTCTGTGTGAATCTGGGTTCAACCTTCAAACCGTTGAGCTCAAAGTACCTGCGTTCCTTCATGAGTTTATTCAGCATTCTTGGGTTTTCAGCTGGGTCTTCAGACAGTTTCACAACAGATGACATAACTTTTTTAGCATCGCCTATCTGTATGAATCCTAGTATGAATGGTACTTCGTCTATGAAGGCTCTTCCAGCAATGGCACATATTCTTTCGAAAGTTTTATAGTGAATCCGCCCTTACACTATAGGATTCTTTCAAAACAGGATGGAGATCAGAATAGCATGTCAGAGGAAGTTGCAATTGTGGGCATAGGCTGCACCGGTTTCAAACCAATCACACCAGACATCTCTTATAAGGAATTGATGTTTGAAGCGGCAACCAGAGCTTACGAAGACGCTGGAGGCATCAATCCACGCAAAGAAATAGACGGCTTCGTTTCATGCGCTGAAGACTACTGGGAAGGACACAGCATATTCGACGAATTCGTCCCAGACCAAATAGGCGCTGCACTACGCCACCTGTTCACTGTTTCAGATGATGGACTGATAGGCTTAGCCACAGGCTACATGCTCATCAAAACAGGGCAACTCAACACTGTTGTGGTTGAAGCCCACAGCAAACTCTCAGACGTAACAACATTTACTGGCATCGTGAACTTTGGACTTGACCCAATCTACAACCGACCCTTAGGCGGACACCCACACTACATGGCAGGATTAGAAATGACTCGCTTCCTGCATGAAACAGGAAACACACGAGAACAATGCGCTCAAGTCGTCATGAAGAACAAACATAACGCGTTGCATAACCCAAACGCTGCACACGGCGCCAACATCACAGTCGAAGACGTGCTTCAATCCGAACCCTACTTCCACCCACTGAATCGCTTGGACGTCAGTCCCACAGCTGACGGAGGAGTAGTCATGGTCTTGGCTTCAGAAAGCTACGCCAAAAAAATCACGGACCAGCCTATATGGATAAAGGGCGTAGGCTGGATTTCAGACACTTCATACCCTGAATCCAGAGAATGGGGCAGAGCCATATACGCCGAATTAGCCGCAGATATGGCCTACAAAATGGCTAGAATCCGAAACCCACAAAAAGACCTAGACTTCGCTGAAATCGACGACTCCTTCTCCTACAAGGAACTCCAACACATGGAAGCACTCAAACTGTGCGGCACAGGCAAAGCTGGAAAGCTAACTGAACTAGGCGAAACCGAGATAGATGGCGACATGCCAGTCAACGCGTCAGGCGGACTACTAGGCATGGGATACGCTATCGAAGTCTCAGGCTCACAAAGAGTCCTTGAAGCAGTCTTACAACTGCGCGGTCAGGCTGGCAAACATCAAATCTGCGACGCCCAAACAGGCGTGGCTCAAAGCTGGCGAGGAGTCCCTACAGCAACTGGCGCTGTCGCCGTCCTTAGTAGCGAGGTGAAATAGAAATGTTTGGCAAGAAACGAGTAGCAGTCATAGGCGCAGGACTAACCCTGTTCAGAAGAAACATGAAAGAAACTGGCAGAGAAATGTGTTGGGAAGCCTCAAAAATGGCTCTCGATCAAGCAGGAGTTGAACTCAAAGACATACAAAGCGTGGCCTATGGAAGCGCACCCGACGCATTCGACGGCATCCACATGAAAGGCGAAAACATGACAGACGGCTCCGGAGCATGGCGCAAACCCTTCAGCCGAGTCTACGTTGGAGGAGGCACAGGAGTCTTCACAGCGGAAGCAGGCTGGTGGCATGTGGCCTCAGGCTTGTTCGACACCTGCCTCGTAGTGGCGGAAGAAAAAATGTCGCCATGCCAACCGCATCCAGCACAAGCTTTCACAACCATATTCGACCCAATCATGGACAGACCACACGGCACCACACTCATCTGGATATTCTCACTTGAAATGCACCGATACATGCACAAGCACGGCATAAAGAAAGAGCAAATCGCACTGGTCTCAGTCAAAAACAAAGGAAACGCCTTGGATCATCCATGTGCTCAACTCGGCGCAAAAATCACCGTTGAGGACGTTCTCAACTCTGAGATCATGGCATGGCCAGTTCAAAGACTAGACATCAGCCCCACAAGCGACGGCGCTGCTGCCCTAGTTCTCGCCTCAGAGGATGTCGCAAAAAAACTCACAGACAACCCAGTCTGGATTGACGGAGTCGGCTGGTGCATCGACTCAACCTACTGGACAAACAGAGACCTCTACTACCCCGACTACGTGGAATGCGCAGCGCGCATGGCATACAAGATGGCTGGCATCAAAAACCCACCCAAAGAAATCGACGTCGCTGAACCTTACGATCCGTTTGACTACAAGGAACTGCACCACATGGAAGGTCTGCTGCTGTGCAAAAAAGGCGAGGCGCCCAAACTCACAGCTGAAGGCGTAACTCAACGAGACGGCGACCTACCCATCAACCCATCAGGCGGCTTACTCGGAGTTGGCAACCCAATTGCTGCAGCTGGACTAATGAAAGTCTGTGAAATCTTCTGGCAACTACGCGGCGAAGCAGGCAAAAGACAAGTGCCAGGCGACCCAAGAACAGGATTGGCACAAGCTTGGGGCGACCTAATGCAGTACGGCTCAGTCATCGTAATGAGAAGATGAGGTGAAAGAGCAAGATGAGCGCAAAAATAAAGGAATTTCCGGGCGAAGAAGTCAAATCAGCCGACCTCAAAGCTGGCAAAATCCCAACGATTCGAGACAGATCCAGAGCCAAGTATATGTTCAGCGCGGGCATAGCCATGAGCAAATTCCTCAACGAACTGAAAAAAGGCAAAATCCTTGCATCAACATGCAACAAATGCGGCAGAATCATGGTTCCACCTCGCATGTTCTGCGAGCAATGCTTCAAACCAACCGACGGCTGGAGATACGTCAAAGACACAGGAACCATAAACACGTATTCAGTCCCGTTCGTCGCAGGAGACGCAAGCAGACTGAAAGAGCCAATCATAGCAATAGTCGTCGACTTGGACGGCGCCTCTCCAGGCATGGGCATACTGCACACAATGAAGGAAATCGACTGGAAAAAAGTGAAATTTGGCATGAAAGTCAAAGCTGTGTGGAAACCCGAGAAAGAACGAACAGG
>Ga0315310_10001130_pt1 | contig 16810 bp, 20 predicted proteins | sample TDP5_MG_FD_203630 | JGI IMG/M metagenome (GOLD analysis project Ga0315310, IMG submission 203630) | Freshwater sediment microbial communities from Lake Towuti, South Sulawesi, Indonesia - TDP5 | ecosystem: Environmental > Aquatic > Freshwater > Lake > Sediment | place: Indonesia: South Sulawesi... | reverse complement strand
GGCGACAGCAGGATGAAAGCCAGATTAAAGGTCTTGCCAGACGAGCTGAGAGGAGGTGCATGGCCGTCGCCAGTTCGTGCCGTGAGGTGTCCTGTTAAGTCAGGCAACGATCGAGACCCGCATCCCCTGTTGCTACCAGCCATGAGCTGGGCACACTGGGGAGACCGCCGCCGACAAGGCGGAGGAAGGAGCGGGCCACGGCAGGTCAGTATGCCCCGAATCCCCCGGGCCACACGCGAGCTGCAATGGCAGGTACAATGGGTCCCGACCTCGAAAGGGGAAGGCAATCCTTAAAGCCTGCCGTAGTTGGGATCGAGGGTTGAAACCCACCCTCGTGAACATGGAATCCCTAGTAATCGCGCGTCACTAGCGCGCGGTGAATACGTCCCTGCTCCTTGCACACACCGCCCGTCGTTCCACCCGAGCGACTCTTGGGTGAGGCGTGGTCCTCGTTGGCTGCGTCGAATCCAGGTTTCGTGAGGGGGGAAAAGTCGTAACAAGGTGGCCGTAGGGGAACCTGCGGCCGGATCACCTCCTATGTAAAGCCTATGCAACGCCGACTGGAGGAGAAAGGCAAGGAACAGCCATTAAAAGCGCCAAAGCCCGATTTGTATTTTTTCGAGAATATATGTAAGGTACTCTAGCCCCTCCCTTAATATAGATTAAACTTCTGATTGGCTGCCAGCACGTTTATATTGTGTGTTGTTTGTAACAGCCTTTCAACGTTGATAATCATTCTTCAAAAACTCTGGCCTTACCATAGGGAATGAATTCTCTTATCACCTCAAGAGAAGCCTTTAAAACCTTCTCCCGCAGTTCTTTTGGCATTTTTCCAGCCAAAACCTTCAAAATACGCTTAAACAGCTCTTTCCCGCTCTGGTCTCCAGGTGCGACTACTAAATAGGCTTTCGCTTTAGCCCTTACAGCATCCACAGGCCCGCCGACAAAACTTATCTCCCCATTTTCCTTAACCGCAATACCAATCGCTATTTTAAGCGGGACACCCCGCAGCCAACTACGCTTGCCGGTGACAACAAAAGCTCCACGAGGTACACGCTCGCCGGAAGGCCCACCCTTACTCAGCTGGTTAGGATTGACCCAGTAAACGTCTGCTGAGGCGAAACCTTCCCGCCAACCTCTCGAGAAGGCAGCCGCAAACTCTGCAGCTTCCCGCAAAACCTGCTCGCTAGGCTCTTTTCCGCCAGTCTTAACAACCACGAAAGGTGCACCGACAACATCGGCGTGAAAAACAACGTCGCTTGGCTCAGCGTATTTCTTAACCAAAACCTCATTGCTAACCGCGTCCTTGCCTGCGACGACCAAAAATCCATCGGAGGAGACGAACCACCTGAACTTCTCAAACCATTCTTTACGCTTGATTTTACGCTTAACGAGCTCCTCCACGGCTTCGGCTGGTTTGGCACGCTCTAAGGCTTCAGCCACCCCTATCTTGGCTTCCACCTCTGCCAGCTTCTTACGGGTCTCCTCTAAAGCAGCCTTCGCTCCAGCTGACTTCTGTTTAGCCCGCTTGCTCCGCTCATAAAACCGCCCAGCATCGTCAAACAATTTTTCCCGCAAATCCAAACCAAACCGTAAACCATCCACACAAACATAAACCACCAGACCCTTAACGTCAAATGCCTCAAAAAACGCGCTGGGCTTCAAACCGGAACGTTTTTCAGCCAAAACCTCAGAAACAATCACATTCCACTCTTTACCGCCCTTTTTGCCAGCTAAAAACCTGTCCAACAAGGTTTGAAGACCTCCAGCATGCGCGTAAATTGCGTCTCCAATACGCCTACCACTTTCGGCTTTAGCCTCAGCCTCCGCCAAAGCCTTCTCTTGACTTTCAATGATTCTCCCAAGCCTTTCAGCTTCCCGCCTTAACTCTTCAACCTCCAAACCAGCCGCTGCCCTCTCAACAGCGGCAACCCTCACGTAATACTCGTCCAAAGCCTCGTTAAAACTCCCGTAAGGCTGATGTTTAAAGCCTTCATAACGCCTAAGCCTGAAAGGCACAACGTCAACAAACCCGCCACTTTCATCCAAAACAACACAAGGCTCCAGTCTACCCCTTAATATCTGCGAGAGCAGAGCCTGCAAACCATTAAAGATGGCATCAACCTCAGACTCGCTCAATGTGTTACAAGGCTTAGTCTTGTCAACGCCCGTCCTCAACAGAACCTCCTCAGCATGAACACCACCAATACTCAAAAACCTTGCAAGAGCCCGCACAACCTCCACATCACCAAAATCTCTCAACTCTTCCCGAAACTCTTTCAGGCTGACTTTGAACGGATTCCTTCCACTAGGAGGTGCAAAAACAAAGGCTTCACCGCGAAGAATGTTGCGGTCTCGCATACGCTTGTAGGTCAGAGCATGCAGAATCTCGTCTTTTTCACTTACCAAAATGATGTTGCCTTCGCCGAAAAGCTCCAAAGCAAGCCGCAAAACGCCAATCCTGGTATTGAAACAGAATATGACAACCCTTTCAAACTCGTACTGTTCAATGCTGGTTAGCACACCATTTCGTAGATACTTCCTCAGAGCCATGCAGAAAGCGGGCGGCACCAAAGGCTTCTCCATGATATAGGAAGTTAGATGCAGCCGCTTACCAGCCTCCAGAACGAGCCGAAGAGCAGGATTGTCAGGCTTATGCAGCTTGAAAAGTAATGTTTTGGAATTCAGCTGGTAAACGTTGCTAACACGAGAACCCAAAACAGTCTCTCTCAGCTCTCGAACAACCGCAGCCACATCAAAACTTGTAAACTCCTTCTTACGCAACATGCGTCACTTTCCAGAATTTATAAACACCACCAAACTATAAATAGACAACTTTAAAAAACCTCCATGAGCATTCGTGAAAGTGCATGAAAGGCTGCCTAAAAACTTGGAGAGGTCCATTAGACGGTTTCTCTAAAAACTGATAGCTCCTATAGTTTTTACCACCTCTACCTTTTTGCTAGTTCAGAAATCTTTACTGCAGCTGAATGCGAAGTTCAACCTATTTATAAGGGGGGATAGGCGCCTCAGAGAGCAACAGACTTCATCAGCAAAAACGATAGGGAGCTATGCCGCATTGATTGTCCGAAAGCCCCAAAATTGATTTAACGTTGAAGGCGTGGCAGACTCAGAATCAAGGTTCTGCTGTCACCAATAGGTTCCACAAAGCCTTGGCAAAGCAACGATATTCCGAAAACGAAAATGACGCATAACTACTAAACTGTAAATAGACAACTTTAAATCATAATCGAAATATAAATTGCAAAGGCGTTGGAAAACATGAAAGCCCTAGAGAAAGTATACTGGCTAAGAATCGCATTAGGCATGGTAGCCGCCCTTCTATGCACCGGCTATGGCATCGCAACAAACAGAATCACCAGTGACCCGTCCAATTTCCCCCCTACAACACTCCTGAACGGCGTATCCATAGCGCTGGTAACCTACCTAATATCCTACTACATAATAAAAGGCAAGTTCATGCACAAACTGGAAAAGCCGCAAAAGCTCTTCACGACCGGAATAGGCATCTACTTCCTCTCTTGGCTAGTTTTTTGGATTTTTCTATACGCAATAATCGCGGGACCGCCACTGGGTTAAGCTTCTTTCTCTCTGAGAAAATTCTCCATGGTTGCTTGGCTTTTGTCGTCCTTCAAAGTTTCGGGCTTTCCCTTTTCGGATGCTCCGCCATTAGCATTTGGATTATTCGCGTTTAGAATATTCATTCTGCTGAGTACACGCATACAATCAGCCCAAGCAGAGAAAAATCCACGATCGAAATCTCCATGAAGCCTACTCTTCACGTGATTCAAGAACTCCCGTCTGTAACTCAGTAAAGCCTCTCTATTATTGAAATCTATTTTCGAGAAGAAGGCATATGAGTCATTGTTGTTCGACCTTCGTGAAAGCAGCATCCCGTAAAGAGCTCTGAAATAACCACGGTTCCACTCTGTCTTGTGCATTTTCTGCTTAAGTCTCTCCAACTCTCGCTTAGCTTCAGCAAACTGCCTATTAAGCAAAAGTTGAAAGTAACGGGTAACCAAGGCTGAAGGAACAGGCATCTTCAACGCCCACGCGACTTCGTTTTTTCGTCTTCGGAAACATCTTCTATGCCGTTCTCAGTTATTTTAAGTATTTCCTCCCCCTCAGGCAGATAGGGACTAGAAACCAAACGGGCAATCCGCACAGGACCGTGGGCTGCCCTCCGCAGATAAACGCGCGTGTGGCTCGTATGCCCAACAATGTGACCTCCGATGGGATGTACGGCATCACCGAAAAATACGTCCGGCTTAGCCATAACCTGATTCGTCACAACAGCCACAGCGTTGAAAGCCCTACCCAAACGAATAAGCTTATGCATGTGCTTGTTCAACTTCTGCTGCCTAGGAGCCAGCATCTCACGCCCAATGTACTCACTCCTAAAATGCGCAGTCAAAGAATCAACAATGATAAGCTTCACGTTATTATCTTTAATCACCTCATCAGCATTATCCAACAGAAACATTTGATGATCAGAAGTGTAAGCTTCGGCATAAATAATGTTCCTAACAACTTGCTCGAGGTCAAGCCCCAAATGCCTAGCCATCTGCACAATCCGCTCGGTTCTAAAAGTATTCTCAGTATCGATGTATAACGCAGCGCCGCTAAGCCCACCTCTTTCAGGAGGTAACTGAACATTCACGCATAGCTGATGGCAAAGCTGGCTTTTTCCGCTGCCATACTCGCCATAAAACTCGGTTATAGTCTGCGTTTCTAACCCGCCGTCAAGAATTCTGTCCAAGGCTTTACTACCAGTTGTTAAACGCAAAACGCTTTGACGCATCCTAAGAAGCTCATCCGCCCGAACAAAAGTAACACTAATAGAAGAACGGGCGGCCTCAATGATGACAAAGGCTTTTTTCTCGCCGATGCCGGCAGGCTCCAACTCACGGGCGGTAGCCATAGCCAATGATTCAACGGTGTGGAATCCCAACTCCCGCAGCTTCTGAGCGGTCGCAGGACCAATCCCTGGAAGGTCCTCCAAAAACTCGTACTTTTTCTTGACAGCGCCTTCTAATCGCTCTTCCTCAGCCATCAACCATTTCTCCTCTTACAACTTATGAAGAGTTAGGTCAAGCCGTATTTAAAACACACGAAGAATAATAGGGCCTATTCCATGGAGAGATAAGTTAAAGTGAAAACAGGAAAAGCTCTTACATTCGCAGTTTTGCAGAAAATTCTTGAAGTCTTTAATTTAGGCCTACCGTCATCTCTAACTACTCGCCACTAGTGCATTGTTTCCCTCTTCGATCTTTGAGAAGTCGCTAGAGATATAACAACCCGTAAAGCCCAAACTCTTAAATACAATAGGGACTTCACGCAAAATATGTTCAAAACTCGGTGAATGCCTTGGTGTCTCATCCAGTTATAATGGTTTCAAACCTAACCAAGCATTACGGAAGCTTCAAAGCCCTAGACTCGGTTTCCTTTACGGTGGACAAAGGCTGGGTGTACGGCTATCTCGGCCCGAACGGAGCAGGAAAAACAACCACCATAAGAACCCTACTAGGCCTCCTCAAACCAGATCAAGGAGAGGTTCAAATAGCAGGTGTCAACCCAGAAAAAGATCCGGTTCGAGCCCTTCAAATTGTTGGATATGCCCCGGAACTGCCAACCCTTCAAACCTTCTTCACTGCAGAGCAACTGCTAGACTTCATGGGCAAGATGTTTGGGTTCTCTGCGCAGGAAAGGAAGGAAAGGATCAAACAACTCCTCGACCTCGTTGGCTTAAAAGAATGGGGAGACAAGAAAATTGGAAAGTATAGTAAGGGAATGGTTCAGAGGCTGTCAGTGGCTCTAGCCCTCATCGGCGACCCCATGGTTCTAATTATGGATGAGCCCACGATAGGAATGGATCCGGAGGCTACAGCCCACTTCAGAAACCTCTTTACAAGCCTTTCCAAGGAAGGAAAAACCGTGTTTATCTCTTCTCATCTTTTGGATGAAGTTCAACGAATCTGCACCCATGTAGGGATGATCAACAGAGGCAGAATGGTTTTCGATGGTTTAATAGAGCAAGTTTTGGAAGCCTTTACCCAACAATGGGTCATAGAAGTAGAGCTGGAAGGAGTAACAAGAGAAATTGTCTCATCTCTTAAAAAACTCGATTATGTGCAAGATGTGAAGGTGGAGGGAAACAAGATAAGGATAGAACTAAAGGAGAAGAAAGACTTGAGAGGCCAAATTTCCTCAGAAATCTTCAAGCAAAAAGGAGTGTTACTAAGCCTGAACCTTCACAAGATTACATTGGAAGACGCGTATCTCCGCGCTCTAAAGGGAGGTCAATAACATGAATGCTCTTCAAAGGATTGCTGTAATCCTCGGATACGAGTGGAGAAGAGCTTTAGCCAAGAAGTGGCTCCTAGCTCTGATATTCTTGGCCCTAGCCTTTCAAACTCTACTCTTCATAGTTTTCTCTCAGTTTCCAAGAATGCTTCTAACAGAGGAAGTCAAGAAAACCATGTGGGCTGTCGGCCTTTTGAGCGGCCAAAGTCTCTTCGTCCACCTTATAGCCATACTGGTTGCTGGAGGCTCCATGTCAGAAGAATACGAACAGGGAACAGCTGATGTCCTACTTTCAAAGCCTATTACAAAAGTGGAATACATGGCTGGAAAATTCTTGGGTGGTTTTCTCTTGTTAAGTTTCGTGGAAGTCATTACTACAATCACAGGAGTAATTTTGGCTTATGGATTCTTTGGTGTTCAAAGGGATATTCATTTTGTTCCGCTAATATTTGTGGCAGTAGTATATTCGATGCTTCTCTTTTTCTCTCTAACTTTCATGTTCAGCGAAGTCTTAAGAAGAAGCACCCTTGCCATGATGATTAGCTTTGGCATATTTATGGTTTCGCAGATCGTGGGCACCTACCTGCTCTATCTCCACAACATCACCCACGAACAGTTTTACATAAATGTCAGCCAGCTGCTTCCAACATGGAGCGCCATGTCACTTCCCACGAGTCTGGCAGCAAACATGATGCCGCTACCAACGGGAGGGTTTATTTCCACACCCATCGGAGACGTCACGCTTGCAGCCACAATAGTAGCGATTTACGCCGCCATCTTCGTCATATTAACCTACGTTAGATTTGTTAGGTCGGATGTCACGAAAAGAGCTGCCTAGCGACGAACTTTCAATTTTACTCCTCCATCATGAACTGATGAGGACGACATCTTCAGCTATTGGGTTTTCCTCAGCTTTTGTTTTGAGTCTTCCATGGTCTTCATTGTCATTGATTGCTTTAAGATAATCCTAAGTTTTGCGGATGACACAAGACAAGATATAAGTACACGAGTCATTCATAGAACGGACAAACGGGTGGAAAATCTTGGAAACAGCAAAGGTGATGGAAAACGTCGCTTTCAACATTTTAAGACTAGCCGTCATCTATCTGCCAGAAGACGTCAAACAAGCATTGAAGAAGGCGTATGCGGAAGAAACAAGCGAAACAGGGAAAACGCAACTGAAAGCAATTCTGGAAAACATTGAACTCGCTGAAAAATATCAGGCGCCGGTATGCCAAGACACGGGCACAATAATATTTTATGTAAAAGCTGGAGCCAAAGCAAAAGGCCTCGAAAAAATCGAAGAAGCATTAGTAAAGGCCACCCGAAAAGCCACAGCGGAAGTTCCTCTCCGTCCAAACGCGGTGGACCCCTTCACCCAGAAAAACAGCGGGGACAACACTGGAAGACTCATACCATACATAAACTGGGAAATCGTGCCAGGTGACAGCGTAGAAATAACCGTTATGACAAAGGGCGGAGGCTCCGAAAACGTGTGTGTCTCGGGAATGCTTGTGCCAGGCGAGGGAATCAAGGGACTGAAAAAGTTTGTTATTGACGCCGTAATAAAGGCTGGCGCGCAACCATGTCCACCAACCATTTTGGGCGTTGCAATCGGAGGCGGAGCCGACATCTCCATGAAGCTAGCCAAAAAAGCCCTGCTAAGACCCTTGAATGAGCCTAATCCGGACCCTGAAATTGCAAAGCTTGAAAAGGAAATATTTGAAGCTGCAAACATGACGGGAATTGGACCCATGGGACTGAGTGGAAAAACCACGGTCTTAGGCGTCCACATAGACCATGCCCATAGACACCCAGCATCCTATCCGGCGGCCGTTGCCTTCAACTGCTGGGCTGCCAGACGAGCATCCGCGCGGATCAACGCGGACGGAACAGTTGAATATCTAACGCATAAGATAAAATGGTGAGGTGAAAGAGAATGGTCGTTTACAAACTTAAAACACCCATTTCCGAGGAAGAAATTCGCAAGCTCAAAGTTAATGACGTGCTTTACGTAACTGGAACGATAGTGACCGCGAGAGACCAAGCCCACAGAAGAGCCCTAGAATACTTAAAACAGGGAAAGCCCCTACCCATAAACCTTGAAGGACTAGCCGTTTTCCACTGCGGTCCGGTGGTGAGCAAGGAAGGAGAAAAATGGATTGCTGTGGCGGCTGGACCAACAACAAGCACGAGAATGGACATTTTCGAGGATGAGTTCATAAAGAACTTCAGGGTTCGGGTGGTGATTGGCAAGGGTGGGATGGGTAAGAAGACAACAGATGCTATGGCAAAATACGGCGCTGTTTATGGAGCCTTCACTGGTGGAGCCGCGATACTTGCTGCAAAAGCCATAAAAAACGTCAAGAGCGCTGAATGGCTTGATTTGGGAACACCAGAAGCCATGTGGATCTTCGAAGTTGAGGAATTTGGTCCATTGGCTATAGCCATCGACTCGCATGGAAATAATCTCTTCATGAATGTTCAGAAGAAGGTCGAAGAAAACAAGCAGAGAATCTATCAGAAACTCGGCTTGTCGCCATAGTTCCAACCACTATTTTTCTGCTTAATTTTTGTGTCTGATTTTTGATAGCTAGTTTGGATTTTGTTTAGTGTGTCAGAAGATTTAATATTGGATTTTTACATCTCATTAAAATGGGGCCAGAACAATGCTCAAAAACTTCAGAGACAAGATAGCCCTTTCCGGAATTACTGTATTGATGATAGGTGTGGCTCTACTGATATTCACTTTCATAAGCGCCTACGGATTTTTAACCCAAAGCCTGGACATACCTCCGGGAGAGTTTGTGCAGATATTTGGCCAAGCGTTGGGTCCGCTGATTGCAACGTGCGTACGCATAATGTATCTTGGAGTGATGGGCTGGATAGGCTCGCTCATGACCATACGAGGAGTTACCCTAATTGCAAATGTTCCTAAGGTGGAGGCTGTCATTCCGCAAAAACCGATAGTAGTTCAGCAAAAACCGGCAGTTCAAAAGGCAAAAGAAGAAAAACCACGAGAGGAGGCTAAACCGCCGGAACCGGAAATCGTTGTTATACCTCCAGAGCAAGTTTCACAACCACAAGCGGAGCAAAAGCAGCCACAGAAAAACGATTCCTCACCGCAATCAACCAACAATTAAAATCTGGGTACAGCACACCGGAAAGGAAGCGGTCATGAGAGTACCAATTCGAATGATAGGTCTTGCCACAACGTTTTTTTGGATATTTTTGATCACTTTCGCTGTTTCGGCAATTTATTCTTTTATCAGAGATGTGCGTTTCCATTTCGGAGACCTGCAACCGCCAACGAGCCTGACCGAGACCAATGAAATGATTTTATCTCTGCCAATAACGATTGAAAACAGAGGCTTTTACAACATAGGCTTTTTCAACATAACAACTGAAATCTCAGATGAGGAAGGCTTCATTGTTACTCGCGGGAACACGTGTATAACTGTTATAAATAGGAATGACGTGGTGACGATAAATCACAACATGACAGTAAATGTCACTGATTTGTTGCAGAAAAAGCAAAACTTCCTGTTCAATGATACGGAGCTGAAAATATATGAAGTTTTGAGCATGACAGCTGCGGAAATTATTCCCTTTCAAGCTTCAACAAATCTTTCTATTCCTTGGGGAGCGCCACTATACAATTTCAGGTTAGGGGAACCAGAATACACAGTTTTTAACCTAACTCATTCTCGAGTTGCCTTGCAGATAAGCTTCGAGAATCATGCCTTCTTCGATATCGCTGGAAACATCACAATACGAATGTATAATGATGCCGATTTGCTTGTGGGTGAAGACCAAACCTCAATTGACGCTTCGAAGCATTCTTCCTACAATGGGTATGTTGAGCTTTATGTTCTGAGTATTGAGATTACTCCTAGTGGACATTTTGAAGTCGACTTTCTAACTTCGCTTTCGGATTGCGGACCGCGGGTGATTCCCTATGGTTGAAAAAAACAGTAACTCTGGGAAGAGGCTTCGAAGCATCACGCTTAAAGCCTTGAAGGCAACTGTAAAGGGTATGCTAGCCTACGCGTTGTATTTTGTTTTATGGATGCTTATAGCTCCAACCGCAGAGATGGTCCCGGGTTTGCAGCAGGCGGTTGAAACCTTGGTAATAGTATACATCATCTTGATAATTGTTGCAGAATTCACTTCAGGAACAATCTTTCGTTACTTTTTTGACGCGGCTAAGGAGCTGTTTGTGATTGGTTATTTGATTATATCGCTGAAGGGTGGCTTGCTGAGTGGAACCCACGAAAACGTTAACTTTGTTGTAGATATTCGCTTGTTTCTTGTATTCGCAATACTCCTCGGCCTATTAGGATTCGCAAAATCCGTGCTTCAAGCAATAAATTATTTGAACGAAATGACAGAATATGCACGCATCTAAGTTTCTTCACTTTTGTTTTGATGATAGTTCGCGGCTCATAACACAGGCATCTTCACCATCAGCGTAATAGCCGCGGATAGTGCGGGTACCCTGGAATCCCAGCTTCTTATAGAGGTCGATTGCAGCAGTGTTGGTTGATCTTACCTCTAGAAAGCATTGCTTCGCGTCGTACAGGCGCATGCCCTCCATGGCTTCGGTGACTAGGGCTTGTCCTATCCCCTTACGTCTGTATTGAGGCAGAACAGCCACCGAAACAATATGCCCCTTCTTAAGTAGGCCGCTAAAACCAAAGTTTGATAGGCCTAGTTCTATGCGGCACATTATGTAACCGACAACCTCCCCGTTTTCTTCCGCGACAATGAATGTTTCTGGAAATCTGCGATGCAGATCGATGAAGAAAAAGTCCGTGTAGTTTTCTGGTAGGCAAACGCGGTTAATGTGCATTACGCTTTGCAGGTCGTTCGGGGCGAATTTTCGCAGCTTGAAAGTCTTTTGCAAGATTTCTTCTCCGTTCAGCTTAGAGGGATAAATCAGTTTTCCTATTTAACCGCTTTTGATGCGCTTTACTCTTCGCTTGTTTTAACTTCCGGCAGTGTGAAGTTTCCATAGGGCATCACCCAAACCCTGGCGTTTTTCCCGGCGATGTTGAAAGCTTCATTTAGGGCGTCATTCACCGCCCTTGCCGTTTTTAACTTGAAGATGTTCGTGGCGTAATAGTCCGGCATAGCTGAAACCAAAATTATCTGGACCTTCTGCAAGGCCTTCATCAAGTAATAGGCTTTGTGCCCGCCTAAAACAAAATTGCGCTTAATTTCCCTCTCAACAGCCTTTAAATCGTTGAACTTAACCATCCAATCATAAAAGACTTTGTTTCCATGTCCTTCCGGACATTCAGCCAGCAGAACTATTGCTCCGCCTCGTTTAACGACTTCGAGGGCACCGTCAACGCCTTTGTAGGACTGGAAAAGGTTTACGTCTGCTGGGTATCCGCCCGGACTAACGACGACTACGTCTGCTTTACGGTCGACTGGTATGCGATACATCTCGTCAATAACCTTAACTCCCTCATAGAAGGCTTGTTCCAAATCACCCGCAAAAGCCTTGACAACTTCACCTTTACTGTTGGTTACAACGTTCAAAATGAAGTTTACTTTAGCCAGTCTTGCGGCTTCAACCATGTCTTCATTGATGGGGTTGCCCTCCAAAACTCCTGTTTTTGCGTTTGGATGCAAAATCATGGCATGATTATGTTTTATCGTTTCTTCGCCTGAAACCGCCGGCAAAACGCTTTTCCTTCCGCCACCGTAACCCGCATAATAGTGGAAACAAACATCACCCGTTAGGATTTTTACATCCGCCTCGGCAAAAACGCGGTTTAGATGGACCTTTGTTCCGTGCCTCTGAGTTGTGCCTACGTAAACCAGATCTTGCGCCTTGCAATTGTGGCTTATGGTTTTCACACGGTTAAGAACACCTTCACCCAAAAGCCTGACAGCTTCTTCGTGCTCAACAGCCCTGTGTGTTCCACAACCAAAAACAACCGTTACATTTTCATCTTTGACGCCGGCCATGTTTAACTCGTCGAGTAATGGTGGAACCATCAGATGGCTTGGGGCGGGTCTAGTTGCATCATCAACAACTATGGCTACCCTATGTTCAGGCTTAACAATTTCACCTAGCCTTTTAGAACCGATTGGCTCTTTTAAAGCCCTTTCAACCTCAGCCCTAGCGTCGGGCACGCCGGGTTTCTCCTTAGGCTCTATTGAACCCAGAAAATTTCGTGCTGGAACCCTAACGCAGACCTCTGTTTTTCCGTAGGGAAGCCAAGCGTCAACCATGAACTATCACTGCGGATATGAAAACACGCAAACAGCAACTATTAAGCATTATCAAAGGAAACAATAAAACCAATTAGAAAACTGCTGAAAACGTGATGTTAACTTCTGCCGTGCGTATATTTTTCGTTCATTTCGTTCTAAAATGTAGTTCATTCTGTTCTAAAACGTAGTTTTTTATATCAAAATGGACTAGGTTTTATGTGATGGTGAAAACTTTGGCGGCGTACACTACGAGACGACTCGCTCTGACTGCTATCTTGATATTGTTTCTAGGCGTGATAACCGTAACCGCAACAAAATGGGCTTTAGACGCGTCTTTTCCCGAAACTAAGACAATAAAGACGCAGCGATTCGCTCCTGACGTTGGAAATCTCACTTTGTCAGCCACGCTTGTTGCAGAGAATGAAGTTATGTTGAATTTAACGTTTTCAGGGATGGGTGTTTACAATCACCCGGGGTTTGTTTGGACCATATGGGTTTCAAACAGTACTATTCCGAATTACAGGAATCTCCCTGAAGGTTTAGAGTTGGTAGAGGGCACGCTAATGGAGAACGCCTCATGTCCCGTGCCCGGTAGTTTTCTAAGTTTTCAGGCTACGCTTCTGGCGATTGCGGATGGAGAATGGGTTGTTCACGGTTCGTTTAGTGCGACAGCCGGACCCGGATTTTACCATGGTCTTTCAAGTGGTGGAATTCAAATCACAGTTTCGAGCGGCCGCATAGCGCAACTGGAGAAGGAACAGTATCAGCCTCCTGGCCCTTCGGGCTCTGAAAACCAGCAGGTCAGCCCTTAACAGTAAAAACAAATTTTCTCTGAACTTTTCATCTGGGCTGAAATCAGTACAACAAACCTCAAATTACAAAACAGAGCATAAGTTCTTTAAAACCAAACGCGATAATTATCAATCTGTGAGGAACATGTCGGTCGAAAAATCTCCTGCAAAAAATGAAATCTTGTTTGTATGCTTTAACCGCTATGCTGGAGTAGCCATAAAAACCCCCTCAAAAACGTTAGTTATAGACCCAGTGGATGTTAAACCCCGAGACTTCAAAAACGTTGACGCACTTCTAATTACCCACGAACATTATGACCACTTAGACCAACCCCTTGTTTCAGAAATTCATAAACTAACCCAATGCAAAGTTGTGGCCGACCAAACGTCTGCGAGAAGATTGCTGAACGTTATTCCCTCAGAAGAATTGCACGAACTTCAGCCTGGTTCAGAAGTAAAACTTGACAAAGTTTCTGTGAAAGCCGAAAAATGTAATCACCCAGCAGCCACGCCTGTATCCTTCATAATCACAAGCGAAGATGGAGTGAAAGTTTTCCACACGGCGGACAGCTTACCATTTCCAGAGATGGCAGCTATAGGAGAGAGGGAAAAACTTGATGTCGTTTTCTGCACCGTCGGTGCGATTGCGCCTGGAGCCTCGCCTGAAACCGGCGTTGAGATTGCCATGTTGACAAAGCCCAAAGTGGCTGTTCCCTATCACACTGGCTCAACAGCAGACCAAAAGAAATTCGCTGAAATCCTAAAGAAGGAAATGCCAAAAGTCACCTGTCTAATACCCGACTTAGGAAAAATCTACCAAGTTTCTAAAAGGACGTGAAACATTGCCCATCGAAAAAGGCAGCGAGTCCATTAAAATTGAAATCTGCAAAATCCTAAACAAGATAGGTGCCCTCCAATTCGGAGCCTTTAAACTCACAAGCGGAAAAATAAGCCCCTACTACATAGACCTAAGAATAGTCCCAAGCTTCCCAGACGCCTTTCAGAAGGTCTGCGACTTCTACGTGGGCTTCATAAAGAGTGAGGTGGGCATCAAAAATTTTGAGAGGATAGCTGGAATCCCAGTCGCCGGCATACCCTTTGCATCCATCGTTGCCTATAATTTACAGAGACCATTTCTATATGTCCGTAAAGGCGTTCGCCTCCACGGACGACAGAGGAGAATAGAAGGAATTCTCGCACCCGGAGACCGCATTTTGCTAATCGACGACCTAATCACAACCGGATTGTCTTTAAGAAAATCAGCGAAAGCCATAATAGCTGAGGGTGGAGTAGTGACCGACGCGGTTGTGCTTCTGGACAGAGAGGAGGGTGGAAGAGAAAAACTTGAGAAAAGCGGAATAAGACTTCACGCACTGCTTGATGTAAGCGGAATAGCCGAGAAGTTACATGAAATAGGAGCGATAGACGAAGAGCAGCTGAAGACTATTTTGAAACAGATCAAAAAGGGATAAGTAACTGAAAAATCAGAGCTCGAAAGGATCTTACTCGTAGAATATGAGACCCTGTTGCTCCAGTATTCCGTGGAGCTTGTGCACAGCGTCATAGACGTCTTGTTCTCTCTTCGCCCCCGTACAAACGAGTTTTCCGCTTGCAAACAACAGTATGACAACTTTGGGCTCATCCATTCTGTAAATCAAGCCTGGAAATTGCTCCGGTTCATACATCGTTTTTCCAAGGGTGTAAGCCGCCTTTTCCAAGTCTATCATTCCGCCCAAACCCGCAGAAGCAACGATGTTCTGTATCCTTAGCTCCGGTTTGCTGATGATTATTATCCCACCCTTTTTCAATTCTTTAATGACCTTCATAACCGCGCTACGGGCTTCCTTTTCCGACTTTGCACCTGTGCAAACCATTTTTCCAGAGTTAAAAATCAATGTTGCTGTCTTTGGTCTCTTCAGCCTAAATACCAGTCCGGGAAACTGTTCTGGACGATATTCTACGCCTGGATAACCCTTCACCACGGCGTTTAAGTCGACCTTCTGATTCAGGGTTGCTGAGGCAACGACGTTTTCGATGTTTATTGTGGCTTTAACCTTCGGCATAAGCATCGCTTCTTACAGTGAAGTAGTCGAATACCTTATAAAGCCTTAGGCTTCAAAAGCTTTTTCCACACTTTCCTTCGGTTCAGTTTCATTTTCCTTGCCTGTAAATGCTGGAATGACAAGCTCCACTACTAACAGAATAATTACGACAACTATTACAAGCACCCCAAAGGAATTGTGCATAAAAAGCGCGATTTGTCCAATCCAAGGAACACGAAGAATAACCTTGCCAATTACGGAATCCTCAGAAACCATATTAGTGTCTGGATAGTCATTCCCGTCGCCCTTTGTTCTGAAGTATATCTTACCATTGCTCTCTTCTTTGTATATCGCCCTGTGAACTATTAACTCGTCCGGGAGACCAGGCTTACGAAACACGATAATGTCTCCATAAGGGTATGGCTCTGCCCTAATATCTGCGGGGTTTACCCTCTGAACAACAATCAGGTCTCCAACGTGTAATGTAGGTTCGAATGGATGGGACCACCCATCGCAATCGGACCCTGGCAAAGTGCACATGCTTCCGGACGCCACTGCCAACATAGGATATTGCGTGTTTAGCGCTAGTTGCAAGCCGTACCAAAATCCAAAAACTATCGCCACGTTTAAGATAACCATTATCGCTGTTTGGAAATACTCGTTTTTCCATAATTTCTTAATTTTCGCTATTGCCAATTTTGCGCCTTCTGTACAGCGAAATGTTCTTGTTGATTTAGGCTTCTGTGCTTTAAAACTTAACGCTTCAAAATGGAAAAATAGGGGGAAGGCGAGTGAGTTTAGAGTTCTACTCCTTCTGCGCCCGCCTTGACTTTACTTACAACTCCCTTGAATCTTTTGCCGCATTTTGGACATTCGTACATGCCGAAGATTGTCAGCGTAACTCTCATTTTTTTGTCTGGAAACGGAGCGATAAGCTCCCATGTTTTATACGGGTCTTTTCCTGCTGTTTCACACTGTGGGCAAACATTTTGCCTTGTTTGACTTTTCGGCATGCAAAGTTCGCCAGTGTTTTTCTAGACTTCTAAATCTTCTTTTTGCTTAACACTTCTCGGAAGGGTTTCTTACATCTCGGGCAGTCGAAAAGTCCGATTTCCAGTTGCATTCTTTTTCCAGATTTGTCTGGACGTCCAGCCATAGTCCACTTCTTTTTAGGCACGCTGACAACGGTTCCGCATTTTGGACATTTAGCCATTTAATTTCCTCCAACATTCTCGATAACCATGGTTTCATATGATGATACATAAAAAACTTTCCATTGTTTTCGAATAGAAAAACTCTGTTTGAACATCAAGTTTAAACATGCTCTTTACAAAGAGAGAAGATAACTTCACAAAAACTTGTTGGTTAAAGCCTAAAACGCACAAACAACCGGATTTGTTGTTGATTATGCCTCAAAAATGGTGC
>Ga0315310_10001129_pt1 | contig 16814 bp, 15 predicted proteins | sample TDP5_MG_FD_203630 | JGI IMG/M metagenome (GOLD analysis project Ga0315310, IMG submission 203630) | Freshwater sediment microbial communities from Lake Towuti, South Sulawesi, Indonesia - TDP5 | ecosystem: Environmental > Aquatic > Freshwater > Lake > Sediment | place: Indonesia: South Sulawesi... | reverse complement strand
TAGACACCGCCCACCAAGATACAGAGAGCACAAAGCCGACTAATCTGCACTACTTCATCAGTGTAAGCCGTCAACGTAAAATTCAACTCAAAAAGAATCGCAATCATAGACCCAAAAAAGAACAGAAAACCCGACAAAGCCACAGGCATCCAAAACGACCTGCCTACACCCAAATGCCTAATGGCCTGCAAAGTCTTCAAACTCAACAAGATTAATGCAACAGCAATCGACGCAACCACAATCTCTAAAACGAGGACCAACGCCTACTCCAACCTGTACCAACAAACAAACCTCTCATCCACATTCCAGAGAAAAGCATTGTGAAACGGTAATAAGTATCCAAAATAAGCGACAGGATCATTCACTCTTCTTCAGCCGTCAACGCGTCTGGCCTATCCAAAGCTTCGTTGACTCTTTCATCCTGCTCCTAACCTCATGAAGCGTCTTCTCAATCTCCTGCCTCTCCTCATCAATTCTACTTCGCGTCTCCCACAGCCCACTCAAATCCTCTGGACTCAGGTCTTGCACGCCTTCCCTGCGCATTTTCTCAGCAAGCTCAAGATCATCCTTCGAAGGCTTCACACTAAACTTCTTATCCTCATTGCTGTGTCTAACCATCTGCAAAAGCGTGGTGTATGGATAAACCAAACACGGAACCAACACGTAGTCGCGTATGCTCAACCTATCAAACTGCTCATGAGCCTGCATCTCGGCCCTCACGATCTGATCACGCCCAGAATTCGTAAGCAAACTGTCCTTCTGCTTCCTCTCATCATGTTCCGTGGGCAACCTCAACAGCTCCCTTATCGCAAAATATCTCCGCTGCCCGTCAATGATCACATATTTACCCCCGCCGTAAAAGAAATCCAACCGTTCAGGTAACTCCGCAACCTCAAAGGGCTTCAACAAGCCAAACTGCCCAATAGAATGCTTCAGGGCGTTCAAATCGTCACGCTTCAAAGTTTTGGATGCCTTAGAACCCTTAGCTCCTATCGCCCCAGAAGTAGAAACACCTGATTGTATGGTCTCATAACCACCGCGTCTAGGTTTAACGGCGTCGACGCACACGTTCCATGGGATGGCCAGTTCTGAAAAAGGTATATACTTCAACTCCATATTCTTGCCTAACTTAATCGCTTTCAGTTCCAAGCCCGTACGACTCCTTTTTCGAAAACGCAGAATTCTTTGACATCGGTTTCTGATATCTTTAGACTCACTATAATATATCAACCTTTCTCTCCATTACCCTTAGTTTCCATGCGTCGAGAAGAGGTCAGTGCGGCTTTTGGCCGTGTCACAGCCGTGAGGCTCCCAGCCGTCGCCTCACATCATCCCAATACAGTTTGAAAGCCAACTCCTCTTATTATCAGTTTTGCCTGTCAACCTCAAAGGAAGATGAACACTACAGTTCAGCGTGTTCGACAACTCAAAAACGAACTCAACCCACCCAGCATACGGTTTCAGGAGACTTTAAATAACCACTCAGAACACCATAACTGCTTCTTCAAGATCAACACAAGAAGCGTGGCACCGACCCATGCCGAAACCAGTGATCGTTGTTCACGGCGGAGCAGGCGCTTGGCAACCCGAAAGAAGAAAACCCGGACTGGCAGGAGTCAAAGTAGCGGCTAAAGCAGGACACGACGTTTTAAACGCTCGTGGCGGAACAGCCCTAGACGCTGTTGAAGTAGCCGTCAAAAGCATGGAAGACAACCCCGTCTTTAACGCGGGAATCGGCTCCACCCTAACCATAGACAAACAGATCCAAATGGAAGCCTCGATCATGGACGGCAAATCACTCTGCGCCGGAGCCACAGGCCTCCTAAAAGACATAAAGAATCCTATCAGCCTAGCCCGCATAACAATGGAAAAAACCGACCACGTCTTCATAGTCGGCGAGGGTGCAGAGAAACTCGCCCAAGTCTTCAAACTGGAGCGCAGAGAACCCTTAACCGAACTCCGCCTGCGTTACTGGAAACAACTCACACAAAAACTCAAGACAGGTGAATACGAAGGACTACCCAGACTAAAAAAACTCCTCGCAGCCTACCCAAATCTCTTCGAGATGGACACAGTTGGCGCCGTGGCATTAGACAGAGAAGGCAACACAGCAGCAGCCACATCAACAGGCGGATTCGCACTCAAACTACCGGGCAGAATAGGAGACACACCACTAATCGGCAGCGGCACATACGCCGACAACCAAGCCGGAGCATGCTCAGCCACAGGCATAGGCGAAGTAGCCATCCGCCTGGTTCTAGCCAAACACACCTGCGACCAAATGCACAACGGACAAACTGCCCAACAAGCCGTAGAAAACTCCATCACACTCGTCAATCAGAGACTCCGCTTAGGAAACTCCATGGGTCTCATAGCCGTAGACACACAAGGCAGAATAGGCGCCGCACACAACACTCCCAACATATGCTGGGCATACATGAACCCGAAAACAACCAAACCCAAAGCCAGCATGGAAGCCAAACTCATAACCAACACAGCCTTTGAGGACGCCAACCTCTAAACTGGCGCAGCTCATCATTGAAAAGGCGAAACACTTTACAAACATGCCTTAATACAACCTCAAAAACGTCCAAAACATCAACAGTTGTCGTATGGAAACGTTTAAAAAACAAACCATGCGCTCTCATAGGGTGCTCAAAGCCCAAGGGAGGTGAAAAGCTTGGAAGAAGAGGAATGGGAAGAGGAAAACGTAGGCGAAGAGGGTGAAGAAGAATGGGAAGAAGAAGAATGGTAAAAAACCAAACACTTAGTTCACCTCTCATTTTTACATACGCACGCTAGCAAACCCTCAAGTTTTAGAACAGATCAAAAAACAAGTTTATTAAAAGCCACGTTCATTCATGATTCCCAAATTCCACATAACAACGGAGAACACAGAGAAAGCATGGTAAGAGTCGCCGTCCTAGACGAGTCTAAATGCGACCCCAAAAAATGCGGCAAAATATGCTACCGCTTCTGCCCACCAGTGAGAAGCAAAATCGAAGCCATCCGCCTCGAAGACGACAAACCAGTCATAGCTGAACCACTCTGCGTAGGCTGCGGCATATGCGTAAAAAAATGCCCCTTCAAAGCCCTGGCAATTGTCAACCTACCCGATGAACTTGAAGAAGAATGCAGCCACCGCTTCGGACCAAACATGTTCAAACTCTTCCGCCTACCCACACCCACAACGGGCGTGGTCCTCGGATTACTTGGACAAAACGGCATCGGAAAAACCACAGCCCTCAAAATCCTCTCAGGCGAAGTCAAACTCAACTTGGGAAACCATGAGCAACCACCAGACTGGACCAAAATAACCCAACACTTTCGAGGTTCAACCCTCCAAGAATACATACAAAAACTAGGCGAAAAAAGTCTAAAAATAGTACACAAGCCGCAGTACGTGGACAAACTGCCCCAAGCGGTATCTGGCAAAGCAGGCGACCTACTCAAGAAAGTCGACGAAAGAGGCGTGCTCACACAGGTTATACAGCAACTTCAACTCGAAAACATTCTAGACCGCACCCTAGACGTGCTCAGCGGAGGCGAACTACAAAGAGTAGCCATCGCAGCCACAATGTGCCGACAAGCCGACGTTTACTTGTTCGATGAACCGTCCAGCTACTTAGACGTGCAACAGCGACTACAAGCAGCCCGAGCCATACGCAGCCTCAAAACCGAAGAAAAAACCATAATCGTAGCCGAACACGACCTCGCCATACTCGACTATCTCTCAGACCAAATCTGTGTCTTCTACGGCTGCCCAAGTGTCTACGGCATAGTATCACACGTCCACGGAGTACGCACAGGCATAAACATCTACCTCGAAGGATTCGTCCCTGACGAAAACATCCGCTTCCGAAAAGAACCCGTAATCTTCCATGTCAAGCCGCCCTCAGCGGGCTGGTCCACAGAGGCAATCCTCTTGAAATGGGATCAAATGCAAAAGTCCTTCGGCAGCTTCTCACTTACAGTTGAAGCCGGACAAGCAGGACTGGGCGAGGTAATAGGCATACTTGGACCAAACGGCATAGGAAAAACCACGTTCGTTAAGCTACTGGCTGGAATAGAAAAACCCGACGCAGGAACCTCACCCATGTTGGATGAGTCTGCAGTTGGCTACAAACCACAGTACATATCAGCCGAATACCAAGGCACAGTTGAAAGCTTGCTCAGAGACATAGCCAAAGACGAATTCAGCTCAGGCTGGTACAAAACCGAGATCGCACAACCACTCAACCTAGAACCCCTCTTAGAACGAGACGTCTCACAGCTAAGCGGAGGCGAACTGCAAAAAGTAGCCATAGCCGCCTGCCTATCTAAGAAGACCCACATACACCTCCTCGACGAACCCAGCGCCTACCTAGACGTCGAAGAACGCCTAGCCATGGCACGAACAATACGCCGAGTAATCGAAACGAGAAACGCCACCGCCTTCGTCGTTGAACACGATGTAGTTGCCCAAGACTTCATCGCCGACCGACTCATGATATTCACAGGTGAACCTGGAACCACAGGCGTCGCCAATGCACCAACCACACTGCGCAGAGGAATGAACAGATTCCTGAAAGACATGAGAATAACGTTTAGACGTGACCCAGCCACGAAGAGACCCAGAGTCAACAAAGAAGGCTCAAAACTAGACCGCTATCAAAAGAAAATCAACGAATACTACTACGTATCCACGCGGAGAAGCTAGCCTAAATTTTCCGATTCTTCACCCTTTCCTTGACAGCCTCGCTCTTCAGCTCTTTCAAAGCATCAGAGGCAATCCACCTTGCACTTTTAGAGTCTATCTTGAGAATTTCCTTGGCCGTTTCAATTGCCTCCCGATTCAGCTTCAAACTGCGCTTCCCAATTTGCCTTAAAGCCCAGTTCACCGCCTTCTTAACAAAGTTTCTGTCATCAATTGACTCACGTTTTATCAGAGGCAGAAACCCTAAGAACTGATCATCTTTTGTCTTCTTGTCGTGAACAGCCAAGGCAGCCATCAACACAAATCCAGCCCTCTTAACGAATTCTTCATTTCGCTTGCTCCACTCAACTGCCTTTTCATGGGCGGACTTGGTCTTGTCGAAGAGGTTGCTGCAGCACTGATCGCAGACGTCCCAAGAGTCGAAGTCTTTCACCCACCGCTCCATCTGCTCCTCAGTGACCAGCTCTGGACTGTCAATCATGCAGGCGAGTATGCGGGCCTCATGAACGCCCGAAGACCAAAGCTGTTGAGCAAGCACGTGGTCTTTGCCTACCTCTCTGGTCAAGGCTCTCAACTTGGGAATTGACACGCCGTAGGTGTTCTTCGGGTTAATGCCAAACCTAGCCATTCCCTCAACTGCCCTGGGATCAGACATCGACTTCAGCTTTGCCAATATTTCCTCAGGCTGCATTTCAACCCGGCTAGCGACGATACGCCGTCATTCAGGAATAGATGCCATGGGTGCTAAGGTGCTTTTCTAAACTTTATGGCCTGCCCAGACAACTCCAGCTCATAGACTTGGTTAACGTCAAAGTCAATCCCAAGCCGTTCATACTCTTGCTCTGTAAGAAACAGTATTACCTTCGGAAAGGCAAACTGCGTCTGCTGAGGTGCCATCATGGGCATCTGCTGCTGTATGGCCTGCATGATGTCCTGCGCCATCCGTGCTTCTTCTGTCTGAGGCTTGATTACAAAGCGCGGAATAACCCTGTCCTCGAGCAGTTCAATGCGTTTGCCTAAATTGCCTTCTGGGTCCCGAATAGATTCAATGCGTTGAACCCGAACGCGAACCATGTGATCCCACTTCCAATGCGTTAACTGAGCACATTGAAGGGTTTTATGCCTTCCTATGTCATTCCATCTCAATAGTCGCCGGCGGCTTCGGCGTCACATCATAGTACACAGCGGAGACATCAGGGCAGGCGATAGCAATATTGGCCGCTATCTCATTCAGAGTGCTCCAAGGAACCTCTGCGACTTTAGCTGTCAGAAAATCGTCAGTCAGCACCGCTCGAACAGCAACAACGTAGGGCTGCTTCTGCCGCTTCTCAGAAATCGAGTAGAACACCCTGGTAAAAGAGGGATTTTCCGCCATGATCTTGTCTTGCAGCCGAACCAAATTAGGCACGGGCACCTCAAATACCTGCCCATTTCTGTTTAGCACTTTCACGGCAGCTATCTCTCCATAGATTCTATTGCCCTGCTTGACTCCTGTGGCCTTATCCTCAAACACGGTCACCTCAACCTGGCTCGAAGAGACTTTGAGAAACTCTGCGGTTAGCGACCTTATCCGACGCTTCAGATCGCCGCCTGGTCTGTCAAAATTGTCCAAAATAACCGCAAAGTATTGACTGGGAGCGTGCTTGACTAACCTTTCCTCCGCTATGGCTGTGGCGTTCTTCAACGAGCCCAACTTATCTCGCTTGATCTCGCCCACCACCCTCACGGACAGGCCCGGTCCCGGAAATGGTTGGCGTTCGGATATTTCCTTAGGCAACCCAATGTAGCGGGCAACCTCTCGAACCTGACCCTTAAACAGAGTCTGCAAGGGTTCGACAACCTGAAAACCGTAGCGCTCCTTCGGGTGGATGCCAATCTGAGACAGCACGTTGTGTTGAGTCTTAACTCCACCCGCAGTCTCCACGATGTCAGCTAGAATCGTGCCCTGAACCAAATATCTTATACCCTCACGCTGAGCCGTCTCACTCAAAACTCGATAAAAGGTCTCCCGGAAGACCTTGCGCTTCTCCTCAGCGTCCCGCAGACCGCGCATCTCAATCAAGAAACGCTCTTGAACATTCAAGACCTTAATGGGCAGATTGAGCGGAGGATGAGACAAGAACTCAGCAACCCTCTCAGGCTCACCTAACCTCATGAAGGCGTCGTCCAACATCACGCATAGCAGGTTGCTGCCAATTGCTGAATGAACTAAAGCCGCACATGTGCAACTGTCAACGCCGCCAGAAACCGCTATAAGAGCACGCTCGGCCCCCAACACATCCCGTATTTCTTCCACCTGCTTTTCAACAAACTCCTTTGGATTGAACTCACCTTGTGACGAAGCCATGCTACTTTACAGTCCTCCTTTTATCATGGAGCTCAATGTCTCCCTGCTGATGTACATGCCGCCATTCGGCATCTTTTTGATTCTCGTTGAAGCGTAAATAACTTCGGAGCTGATCGGTTTCTCAAGTTCCTCCAAGCCTTTAAAGCGAATGATTGTGACGTTCTCTCTACCTCCGATAAAGGAATCGTACTCATCTTTGGACTCAAAAACAGTTTCAGGCCCGTAAGCGTTCCACAACTCGTCTCCTGGGCCTGTGATTCTCTCGAGGAACTCTCCAGAGCCTTGTATCTGCTTGGCAGGTAGCTTAACATAAAAGAGAATTCTCTGTGTCTGCTTCGGTCCAACTCTTCCTCGACGAACGAATGCATGGACTAGGCTCCCCTTCCTGTTTCGACTGCGACGGCGATTCCACCATTTCTCATCTTCCACAAGAACATAGGCATAGTGCTCTTTCTCCAACAGCAATCGCCCCTGTGACCACATTCAGTTGTCGAGATTATTGAGCATAGGTGTTATAAAAAACTAGCACGCTTAATCTGTGTGCTCGTGTGAATTTGTGTCTTTTCTCTCAAAAACCATAGCATCAACTGTCGAATTTTGAGAGATTTCTGAGAAACTTTGCATTCCAATCAGCACAGGGATCTGCTGTCATTCATTTTTTCAGTTTGCCAAGATTTTTGTGCGTCTTCTGCTTTAAAGATTAGAAATGCACTGAATCAGAGGGGTCAAACTGAAAGACAAAGAGTTGAAGGAGCTATCCGACGCCATTCGAGACTCGGCCACACATCGCGTCGGGGCAGCCCGCATTATGCGTGCCTCAATGCAAGACTTCGTGAGAGAGCTGAAGTCAACGGAGAAGCTTTGGCACAGAGGCAACAGCTCAGCCCTTGTCAAGCTGGGGCTACTGTTGATAGCGTTCCCTGATCCTACAGTAAGCGACATCGTAGGTTCAGCTCTGGTTGCCGCTGGTCTGGTTCAAATGAAGATGAGAAGCTCAGCCCTGCATGTGGAAGATCTGTATAAAACATATCCCATGGTGCTGAGGGAGTTAGGCACACTTAAGTGGAATCTCGAGTGAGCAATAAACTCTTTAACTCAACCACAGACATAATACGCTTCAAACATGCTCCGAGACAAAGGTGAGATTGGACTATGAAGCTGGTAACGGTTTTGCTACCTGAAGCTTATCTGGAAGGTTTAGACGAACTCGTAAGAGCTAACATGTACCCAAGCCGCAGTTCCGCCATACGTTCAGCAGTACGAGACATGCTCAAGAAGGAACTCTGGACAAGAGGACGAGAAGAATAAGAAAAGGTCAGTCGGAGTTTCACTTACTTTTTTGACGCCTGTGCACAAGGCTCTGCCAAGCCGTTTCCTTAATCCGTTCCGCGGTTTCCGCTGGCTCTCCGGCTTCAACAATGGCTCTGCCCACAATGAGATACGACGCCCCAGCTTTAACAGCTGCTGTTACATCGCCTCCCTGCGGTCCAACCCCTGGCGAGTATATCGGCACAGTCTTTTTCAGAATTGCGCTGACTTCGCGTATTCTGTCAGGATATGTTGCGCCAACGACCGCTCCATCGGCTTTCCATTTCAATGCTTTCTCTGCAAAAACTCTGTACTGAGGGATTAGCTGCTTTGTGGCGGGATTCTGCACAGTCTGTCCGTAGCCTTCAGCCGCGCCCTTGTGGCTCATGTAGACTAGAATTATGACGCCTCGATTCATCTTGCTGGCCACGTCGAAAACTGGTCGAAGCCCTTCCTCCCAGCCCACGAACGGATTCGCAATGACGGCGTCGAAGCCAGCCTTGAAATAGTATTCAGCGATTGCCCTGTTCGTGTTTCCAACGTCATTGATTTTGGCATCCATTATCGTTGGCAAACCGAGTTTCTGCGCCTTGTCAATGATCTTCTGTACCCCATCGAACAGACCGAGCGGCAGCACCGCCTGTCGATTCAACTTTAATGCGCAAAGATGGGGATGTGTGGACTCTAGGATTTCGATGCTACGAGACAGCAGGCGACTCGGGCTTTCTGGTTGAAGGTCTAGTGCCAAGATTATGTTTGATCTGGCTTTCCGGGTCGAGCTTTCCATTTTCTGTTTAAACGACAATGTGACACCTCATTTCCTGTTGCATTCTTAAAGGGTAGTTTTTATATGTAACCCTTCAGATTATTTTTGGGCTTCTTGGGGGTTCAATCACAAGTTGTCTGTGTCTCCAAGTGTACGCATGGTTTTAGCCCGCAGAATTGCCGGCGAGATCATTCTATCGAACAGACCAGGCGCCACCATGAGAAAGTGGCGTGAGCTGTTTGCTGTGTCCCAAATTAGGCTGTCCGAGAAGATGATTCTCTCTTCACCTTCGGTAATAAGCGACTATGAAAGCGGCAGGCGAAAAAGCCCGGGCACTAAGTTTGTGAGAAGGTTTGTCTGGGCATTGCTTGCCATAGACCAAGAGAAGGGCAGCCGATACACCCGCGAGCTGGCGCGTTTAACAAGCTCGCCCACAACAGCCATTCTTGACTTACGTGAGTTCCCCGTTCCAGTGCGCACAAAGCTGTTCTGCAAAGCTGTGGTTGGAGAGGTGTTGACTTGTCAAGAGGAGGCGGAGCGTGAAATTGCGGGCTACACGGTTGTGGACAGCTTAAGAGCGATTGAAACCCTGTCAGGATGGGAGTTCTTCACAATCTTCGGAAGCACAACCGAACGCGCTTTAGTCTTCACAGATGTGCATTTAGACCGCTCACCTATGCTGGCAGTGAGAATCAGCCCCCTGAAGCCTCGCTTAGTGGTCTTTCACGGCGTTGAACCCGATGAAACAGCAGTGAAGCTTTCGGAATACGACCGCATTCCACTTGTTTACTCCATGGCGCCAAATGTGGAATATCTGATTAAATCGTTGCGGCGACTTTATCGAGTGGCTATTCGCATGAAGTTGGGGAGGCCAATCCGCGTGCCGCCCAAGGTAACGGCTTAATTTCTCGGAGCCTCGCAGTCTCAATGATCAAGGTCGGATGCTGCGGTTTTCCCACTTCGATGAAGAACTATTACGAGAGTTTCAGGCTCGTTGAAGTCAACAGAACCTTCTACACCTATCCAAAGCTATCAACGGTGACAAGTTGGAGGGAAAAGGCTCCGTCGAATTTCGAGTTCACCGTCAAGGCGCACCAAAGCATCACGCACAGATTTAAGTTTGAAATAGGGCCAAGTGCCTACGCATTTGAACAGATGAAGCAGATCTGCAAGGCCTTGAAAGCTCACATACTGCTCTTTCAGACTCCTGCTTCTTTCCGACCCGACAAGCTGAATGATGCGCTCGGGTTTTTTCGCAAATTCGCGCAGAAGAAGCTAACCGTGGTTTGGGAGACTCGTGGCGCCGAGTGGGAGACGCCCCAGACCCAAGCAGTCTTGAAGAATGTTCTGCAACAAGTTGATGTGCCCCATGTCGTCGACCCATTTAAGAACGCGCCAGCGCACACCTCGAACATAGTGTATTTTCGACTACATGGAATGGGCAAAAGACTCTACTATTATCAATACACTGATGAAGAACTCAAAAGGCTACACAAACTGGCTGAAAGATATGAACGCAAAGACGCGGAGGTCTACGTTCTCTTCAACAACCTTACCATGATGGAAGACGCATCTCGGTTCATGCATTATCTAGAAACAGGCTCTTTTCCGAGTCTAGCCGACACAGTGGGGTTGGATTCGCTACGGAAGATTCTCAGAAAGACGCAATATCCTACTACAAGAATATTCTCGCTCAAAGACTGGGATGGAGACTCATAGAACTAAAGCCTAGCCTACAGACCCGTATGATTGAGTTGATCGACAAGCTGCCTGCTAAGCCTTACACAAGTTCAGAGGAAGCCGTAGTTGAGGTTGAGCGCATTCTAAAACAAAAAGCAAACTAAGTGTGCGCTCGCCAACTCAGACATGAGATATCCATCAACGTTATGACTAAAAGCATAAGCTTAAGAACGAAACGATCAAGCCTCAGAGAAGCAACGAGGAACTCAAAGCCAAATCGCGCTTGTAGTATCAAAGTTATCAGCTGAAGAAGAAACTCGATAGAATTGGCTCTCTAGGCAGTGATCATAAACACTTCTCAGCCATCGAGCGAGTCCCGAGGCAAGAGTCTGCAAATACAGCCGATTATTTTAGGGAAGCGACCTGATTCTAGAAATGTATAAATGAATCAGATAAACAGCGGCAAAAACTGTTAGAGCCACCTCAAGCTGAAGAACAATCGGGTTCTTTTCAACACCCATGAAGTAGCCCTGCTGAACAATGTCCTTGAAAACCAAGATCTGCAAAAACACAGCGCCTCCCAAGCAGCTTAGACCTAGGCTGTGGAAAAGGAGGCGTAGCCGCGCTAGGTTCCCGTTAACCTTCAGCCTCGCCAATGTCTATCAGCATATATCCTGCCGACGGCTGAAATAGTTATGATTTATGAAAATGTACTACAAAGAATAGGTATGATTTTCAAGTATAGATGAGTGGGAATCATTACTTATGTTAAAACTACAGATTTCGTGATACTCTATCTAAAGCGCTAACTCTCTTCTTCTCTGCTTGCTTGGACAAGCTCAAGATATAAGGTGAAACTCGGTTTTTCCCTTCAGTCTAAGGTAGGAAACAAACCATTCAGCCGAAAAAATGCGAAGAAAACAGCACCAAGTATGTCAAAAATGTCACCTCGGCCACTCAACAACTCAGCGAGTCTCATCAAGGAAAGAAAAGCGCCTGCAATCCCTAATGTTAAGCATGTCTCTGACCCGGCCTTCATATTCCCACGTTCTCTTCTATAACTACCTTGCCATCATGAATTTATCATCGCGATGCAGAGAAATGTTGTCTCGTCAGGTAACGTTCTTTTTTCATCGTTCAAGAATATTAGGCGTCAAAGATAACACTTAGGTACATAGGCTTACAAGGAACAAGAACTACTTCCATCAATAGGAACAGGACGGACTGTAAAGTCATAGAATTCTGCTTGATCTGTAATTCCAGCTACAAATGAGTTAGCGTTCAACGATGGTCTAACACGTAGTCCTGGTCTTTATCGAAGATTCATAATGGTTAAGAGGATTTTGATCGCGGATAATCTAGCTCAGGAAAGAGATGAGTCAATACATGAAGCAACATTTGAAGCTTTTCTTTCTGTTGGCCATTATCGCTCTTGGAATGTTCACGGCTGTGAACTTCACCTTCCCTTCTACAGCAAACGCAACCTATGTGGAAGGCCTAATCGAACAGGACACAGTCTGGACATTGATCGACAGCCCATTTGTATTATCAAAGAACGTGACCGTTCTTCCAGCTGTAACACTGACGATAGAACCTGGAGCTGAAGTGAGAGTGGGCGGAAACTTCTCCCTGATTGTTAAAGGTAGACTCCTCGCTATTGGCAATTCGGAAAACAAGATCACATTCACCTCGAACAGAAACCAGCCAATGGCTGAAGACTGGGACTCAATCCGATTCATGAACGCGGCTCAACCTTCGAAGTTAACTCACTGCGTCCTTAGATATGCCAGAAACGCAACGGTCATTGAAAATTCCAATGTGGAAATCATTGAAAGCCAAATATCGAACAATGCAAACGGAATCGTCGTTCACAACGGTTCAGTCACGGTTCAGACCAGCTTGATAAGCGACAATCTTGAGAGTGGAATCTACTTAACAGGTGACAATCAAGCGATCATACAGGACAACACTGTAAGGGCAAACGTAAACGGAATATTCCTGACTGGAAAATCAACTCTTGGCATGCAGATTACAGGGAATACTGTGCTCTCAAACACCCAGAGCGGGATAAGAATCGATGCAACCGACTACAGCAATATTTCAATACTCAAGAACATTCTCTCATCAAACAACAAAGGATTTCACATTTCAAGTCAGGCAGAGACTCAGATCACAAACAACTCAGTTTCATATAACAAAGTAGGATTCTACTACGAGAACGCCAGCCATCAAGTCCATTGGAATGACATTTACGGCAACGATCTCGGCGTGGACGTGTCGTCAGATGGAGGCGTAACTGTTCACGCAGAGTACAACTACTGGGGCCATGAGAGCGGACCCTACCATGCATCATTGAATCCAAATGGAAAGGGCAATGCTGTCGGCGGCGACGGATACAATCTGGACTTCTTGTTCTTCTTAACGGAGAGAATAAGCTACATCAATCAGCGCCCTGCAGCCATGCTTCTGGCAGACAAGACTTGGATAACCCCCGTCGAACCAGACAACGCTGTTACCTTTGTTGCTACCAACTCAAGCGATGACAAACGAGTCAATGAATACCTTTACGATTTTGGAGACGGAACAGCGCATAGCGGCTGGACAACACTTTCAATCTTTAGCCACAAGTATACTGCAGATGGGGGCTACACTGCAACAGTTATAGTGAGAGACGATTTCGATGTTCAGAGCACCAACACAGCCACGGTTTCAATAAACGTTCAGGCACTCACGCCACTAAGCGTCTCTCTCACCCTTGAAAGTTCCACAACAGTCTCAGAAGGAGAGGTTCCAACAACTGTGCGCGCAACTATTGGAGGTACGCCGGTGGCAGATGCGAGCATAAGGCTCGTTTCAGTTGCGCACGGCATGCTAGCGACTTCGTTTGGTACCACAAACTCTACAGGGCACTTCGCCACAATGCTTCCAGCTCCAGAGGTTCATGAACAGACATGCGTCAGAATAGTCGCGACCGCTTACATGAGTGGCTATGCAGACGGTTCAGACTACAAATATCTTCGTGTTGTGCCGCCGCTCGTTGCGGAAGTCACGTTGAGTCCCGCTCTTATAAAGTCTGAAGCAACAACGAACGGGACGGTACATGTAACATACGCAGACGCCCCGATTTCAGGAGCCACCGTCAGCCTATCGTCAGACAATGGTGGAGTCTTCTCCCCAGAAGAAGGAGTCACCGACCCAAATGGCGACTTCAGGTTCAAGTTCGCCGCTCCATTAACGCTAACGGACTTGAACATCACTGTCACAGCGACAGCGGTCAAGAGCGGTTACTGGCATGGAACAAGTCAAGCAACAATAACTGTAGAGGCGAGACTTTTGACGGTTATTGTCACCGCCACCTCTGAAAGCGTCGAATCTGGGGCAAGCACAGAGATATCTGTACATGTACTATCTGACGGCACCTCAATTGCAGATGCCACCATCTCAATACTGTCAGACTCAGGTGGAAGCTTTTCCGTCACTGACGGCATAACCGACTCCGACGGCTATCTTAAGACACACTTCACCGCTCCAGAGCTGACAGAGGAAAGCTCTATAACTATCACCGCGTCCGCAACAAAGGCGGGATATGTTGACAAGCACAACCAGACTCAGATAAACGTGACACCCGTGCCGAGTCCTCCGCCACCTGGAGTCTTCGGTCTGCCCCTAACCACTCTACTCCTAATAATAATTCCGATCGCTGCAGTCGTCATAATAGCTGTCCTGATAAAGATGAAGATAATCGTCATAAGCCGCGGAGAGGAAGAGGAGTCCATCGTCTACGGCCGATAACAACGAGCTACAACCTCCCTTCTTACTCTTATGGCGATAAGAAAAAAGTTAATTCTAACGCTAATGCGTATTCTACTCTCAACAAGACGGCGACTCAACATTGCCCAAAAAAGGTCTAGTCATTGCGGTTTCTGGCAAAGGTGGAGTTGGAAAGACCAGCACCACTGCCCTCATGGCGAAGATTCTCAGCGAGAGCAGTCCTGAAAAGAGCATCCTGGTCATAGATGCCAACCCAGACTCGAATTTGGCTGATGTGCTAGGCATACCTGTCACAAGAACTGTCGGAATGATTACAGACAACCTAAAGAAGTCGCTGGAGAAGTCGGAGATTCCGCCAACCATGACCAAAGAGGACATACTCGAGGCTCGCATCTTCGAAATACTTCAAGAAACTCCACGATTTGACCTCCTAGTGATGGGACGCGGCGAAGGCGAAGGATGCTACTGCCCTGTCAACGCATTTCTCGCCCATATAGTTGATCGGTTGATGGGGAACTATGACGTAACGCTGATGGATATGGAGGCAGGATTAGAGCACCTGAGCCGCAGAACCGACAGAGACGTAGATGTCATGATTGTTGTCACTGACCCTAGCTCAATGGGGCTTCAAACCGCCAGAAGAGTCAAAGAAGTAGCCAGAGAAGTCAACATAGACTTCAAGAAATTCTATCTTGTAGGCAACAAGTTCAAACCAGAAATGGAAGCCATGCTTCAAGAAGAGGCAGAGAAACTCGGCTACGAATTCGTTGGAACAATCCCGACAGATGACAACGTTTCTACATACAATCTGGCGGGCAAACCTCTACTCAACCTGCCAGACGAGAGCCCAGCCATACCTGCGGTAAAGCAAGTCCTCACACGGATAGGCTTGCTTACGTAAAGAGAACTCAGATTAGGCTATATTTGAACCGTCTGTTGAGGATTTTCTTGAGACTTGAATCTTTTCTCCAAACGTGGAACAGCCTGTTTCCAGCAGCTTCTGCACAAGCGAAAACTGCCTCTGATATATGTGACAGTTTTTTGAGATCATGAGCATTGGCCCTGTGAAGACGTCTTCCCACTTGGAACCTTGCCTTTCCTTTCCCTTGACGTTAAGTTCATTCACAAATGCTTCACTGAAAAGCTGAAGCCCTGCCAGGTTTGGTGGCAGGGCGCCATAGGCGTCCCAAGACCTGAAATATCCAACCAAAGTGAACCTGAGTTTCTTGTCTTGGTCGTTTCTGGTGATTTCCGTGTCTATTATGGTCAAGCATGGAGGTTCATGTTTCTTGCCTTCGATCTCTTTGCGTATGTCCTGTGGGAGGCGAATGACTAGAGTTATTTGTCGATCAAAGACTTCCTCCGAGTAGCGGTCGACTGCCGCTTGGATTTGATCTTCCGGGCTTCGCAGGCGACTTGAATATGTGTAGGTTTCGTCTGGCCGTTTCTCACCAAACCACAGGTATTCCATGAAGTAGTTCGTGACATAGCGCATGTCGCAAGGCGCCTTTTCGTGTACTAAAGGTCTATTTTCAGGATGCTGAATCTCCATGGTAACGTCTAACTTCTTTGTTTCTGTAATTTCTGAACCGTATTTGACGCTGAAGGCTTCACCTTCCTCCCATATCCTTTTAAGAACCTGATACCAAGCGTCAGGGAGGTCAAAAGCGGTTATTTTTACGTATTTCATGTTTTGCCTTGTTTCCTGTTCTTCTTTACTGGGTGAGGCTGTCACCATTTAAGAGTGGTTACCATGTTCATGCAAAGAAGTGTGGTGCTATGAGGGCCAAAGACCCAGCGTTTTGATGGCATCCGCCACTCTGCCCACACCCAATATCAGCGCTGCGGTGTGCATGTCTGTTTCGCGCCTTCTAGAAATGGCATACACATCGTTGAAGGCTTTAACCATCATGGTCTCAAGCCTTCTGTTCGCTTCCCGCTCGCTCCAGCGTTCACGCGTCAAGTTCTGCACCCACTCGAAGTAGCTTGCTGTGACCCCGCCTGAGTTGGCCAAGATGTCTGGGATTATGAACACTTTTTTCTCATCGAGCATCTTTTCAGCTTCCGGCGTGGTTGGACCATTAGCTGCCTCTGCCAGAAGCTTTGCTTTGATTTTGTCTGCATTGTCTCTTGTGATCTGATTTTCAAGAGCTGCTGGTGCCAAGATGTCGCAGGGTAATTCCAACAGTTCTTCATTAGTCACGTGTTTGGAGTCCGGAAAGCCAACGACCGAGCCAGTCTTAGCT
>Ga0315310_10001128_pt1 | contig 16820 bp, 16 predicted proteins | sample TDP5_MG_FD_203630 | JGI IMG/M metagenome (GOLD analysis project Ga0315310, IMG submission 203630) | Freshwater sediment microbial communities from Lake Towuti, South Sulawesi, Indonesia - TDP5 | ecosystem: Environmental > Aquatic > Freshwater > Lake > Sediment | place: Indonesia: South Sulawesi... | reverse complement strand
TCCCATTTGAGTCTCAGTTAATTGAGCGGTTCTTCCTAAAAAGCATATCTTTCTTCCTATACCTGTAGAGTTGGTTGAATCTTTGATAGTTTGATAGCGTATGTGTGTGCATAGGTCTACTAGGCCCTTTATTTGGATCCAAATATGTTTTGTGTACTTTTTTTGGATCGGTTGGTGATGTGTTGAATATAAAAGTGAGGTTTAGGCGGATTGTTGAAAGGCTTTCCATTGGAATCCGATCAAGGTAATCACTTCAACCTAAAAGATTACTCTTAGGACAGAAAGGATCAGTCTCTCAGCTTAGTAGCTTTAGCATTTCGGCAACAGTTACTACTCATCCCCCACTTTTTGGAGATTCCCATAACTAAAAACTGTGGGACTCTCGGTTTGAAAAATTATAAAAACTAGCCAGAAAACCCAAGATTTTTAAGGCTAAGAACTGAGGATTAAAGGTAAAATCCCATGAGATTCTGACGCTAACGATGAGAAGACCATTGAACATTCCTATTTCTGCAGCTGACCTTGAGGCAAGAGACCTTTAACTTTCTCAGAAAAAATTTTAACATCTTCCGCAGCCTCCCTAACCATCGCTGACGGTAGCCAAGCCTCGTAGAAGTTCTGGTGCAGGGTTGTTGCGACTAACCATAGGGTTCGGATCTCGGGATCCTGCGTCTCTTCCCGGAGTTTCGTCACAAACTCGTGAAGCTCGCCGTGGCTTTTGATGTCTAAGCCCCTCGATGCCGCCACTGCCTTAACTATCTCTGCCGATGCTCCCCATAACTTTTCAGACGCTTGAGCATAGTCTTCCTTAGCTAAGAGCTGGTCTGCCTCTCTCAGGTATTTTTCGTGGAGCTTGAGATAATAGTCGGCCTTCTCGTTTGGATCCAGCATCTTCGGGTTGAGAGCTTCGACTATAAGTTCGTCTACCGAGATCCCTCTTTTGCGGGCGTCCATTTCTAATTTTTTGTAAAGCTTTTCCGGTATTAAGACCGAAGCCATACTCCTCACTTATCTAAGTTAGATAAACACGAGTCCCTTTAATATATTGTGTCTGTTTAAAAGAAGTCCTGTGTCAAATCACGCGATCAAAAAAGAGGGGAAACCCCACAAAGGGTATAGCCTCAACCTAAGGACCTAATTTTCGCGCATAAGGGTTACTTTTTCGGATTACTTCCGCCTCCTAAAGATTTTAACTCCATTCATCTTGCGACGCACTCAAAGCCGACCTCGATGAGTATACAGGCTTCCTCGAGTGCGGTTTTCTATAAAAAGGGAAAAGATGCTTTTTAAGCCCCTATTTAAGATGCCATAAACCGCCTTTAAGGTTCACACAAAAAAGAGAGGGTGACCGTGTTGAAAGACTTATACGTCGGAATCCGACTGAGAGTAACGTTATAAGATGGTGAACGTATAATTTTTTGGTTGTATCATACTCTTAAAAATGTAAAGATCGTGCTCATGAACATGTTCGCTTACCCCTTAATTACGCATCTCGGAGCTTAAAGCAATAAAAAATGCGAAAGCAAATATAGAAATAAAATTGAGTTAATGAGAACGGGTCGGAGAAGATGAATAGAGAAGAACTCTTTGAAAAAATTGTTTCGATCCTCAAAGGATATGAAGCGAAAAAAATAGCGGTTTTTGGTTCCTATGCAAGGAGCGAGGCGAGTCCGGAAAGCGATATTGATATCCTTGTGGAATTCTCAGGTAGAAGAAGCTTGCTCGAGCTGGTGAGAATAGAAAGAGAGCTGTCTGAAGCATTAGATGTAAAGGTGGATTTACTGACCGAAAAATCGATCAGCCCATATTTAGTTGAGAGGATTAGAAAGGAAGCGAAGGTGATATACGAATGAAAAAAGACGACATCATATACTTGAAGCATATTTTAGACGCTATATCTAGGATTGAGGAATACGTCAAAGGCGTGAAGCATGAAGATTTCATGGAGAATAATTTGCTGCAAGATGGAGTGATAAGGCAGATCGAGATAATAGGGGAAGCCGCAAAGAGGTTATCCAATGAAATTAAAGAGAAATATCCGAATTTGCCGTGGAAGGATATGGCAGGTATGAGGGATAAGCTGATTCACGATTATTTTGGCGTAGATTTAGATGCAGTGTGGGACACTGTGGAAAAGGATATACCATTGTTAAAGAAAGAAATCAAAGAAATCATTAAGAGCGAGGAAAGATGATACAGTGAAGCCATCTCACTATCTTGAACTACCAAAATAATTAAAAAAGAGGGGGTTGCGACTGTGCTGAAAGTCTTGTATGTCGGAATTCGAAGGCGGATATCTTTTCAACCTAAAGACCTAATTTTTGGATATAAAAGACTACCTTTCGGATTATTTGGTTCACCTAAGATCTTCCTGAAAAGCTTATCTTCAATCTAAGCCATTGAAGCGTGAGGTTGCCAATAAATGATGGGTACGAGATCCTTATAGAGAACGCATATCAAGCGATGAAAATCTGCAAAGTCACCTTGAAGTGGAGAGGAAAACCGCGTGGTCTATCTTTAAAGATTATATTCTCTTCATTTCTTTTTCTGAGATTGTAGGCCGCTACCTTAATGATCCAGCCACTAGACGACTTTCCATAGCGACTTCAGGTATTGTAGCCCTTCACCAGCCAGAACGTCGCCGCTTGGCGCTATCTCTCTCCAGATGGCGGCTGCCGCGGCAACTCCTACACCGAGTACGAAGGACTCAATGACCAACCATCCTTCGTATCCTATTTCCTTCAACGCTCTCATGACATCCTTCCATGACACTTGGCCTGTTCCAGGGACGCCCCTGTCACTTTCGCTTAAGTGCATGTGATAGAGCCGCTTGCCAGCAACCTTTATAGGTGTGTGGAAGTCCTTCTCTTCAATGTTCATATGGTACGTGTCCAAATGAATCCCAACATTAGGACTGCCGACTTCTTCAATCAGCTTTGCGCAGTCGTTCGTTATGTTCAGAATATATGTCTCGTAGCGGTTGATTGGTTCTATCGCCAGTTTCGCTCCACAGTCGCCCGCGTACGCCCCAACATCCTTCAGAAACTCTACGACAGACCTCCACTCAGCGTCCGTACGTGCTCTTCCTACTAACTTGCCGACAGGTGCATATAAAGGTCCAGCGACGATCTCGCTTCCCAAACCCAAAGCAATGTCGATACAACGCTTGACGTATTTCTCTGCTATCTTTCTCTGAGCGTTCTCCAGCGGGTCACGGCCGGCAACAAAGAACCCGCAAACAGTACAGCCAAGGCCAAGGGAGTCCAGACCCTCCTTTATCTTCCTGATATCAAGTGCGGATGGTTCCTCAACGGGGACCTCAACACCGTCAAAACCCATCTCTTTCGCTTTCGGCAATAGTTTTATAATCGACTCAGTTGACGGGGTAGTCCAGATCCAAAGGTTGACGCCAAACCTAACCAAAAACAACATCCTCCTTAGAGATAATCATAATATAGCCGCAACCAAATATTTGTATCTTTCGTTTTGGTTAGAGCATGATGGAGGGTCCATACAACCACATTGCCATAGTATTCTGTTCCTCATCTTTTTCTCCAGCGTAAATACAGGTAGCGACACAACAGAAAGATTCCCCAGGACATACACTGTTGGAGTGATGACTAAAAGACTCATAATCTATCTACCGTTATGCTTTACCCCGAATCCCGTACTTCGTTGCTGCTACGTTTAATCTTTTTACGGCTTTTATGCTGAGAATGTGCTCCTTAGGCAGAAATTCACCTAAACTGGTTAGGTAGGCATACCGTTGTCCTACCGGTTGGTTGCCTTAATGTGTATATGAAACCTTTCCCGTCTCAGGTTCATTATACAGGTTATAGTACTCGCCATTCTAATCTTTCTTTATGCCATTTTTCGCAATCAGCAGCAAAAGCCTTATCGCCTTTGATCTTCGCGAGTTTCTAGGCTGCTTTTAGGCATGCCAGCCATATGTTACCCACGTAGGACGAGGTCCCGTAGAATTTCCATTTGTCATAATATTGCATGGAGACTCCGTTTACTACGAAATCATTGTCCGTATCTAGAGTTTTGTGAGTTGACAGCCTTTTTTACATGCGGGTAGATTTTATCTAGAAGCTCCTTATCACGCATCCATAGGTAACCCCGACAAGCCATCAAAATCTATCTCCTGCCAATCAATCGTGGTGAAATAAGGCGACATTTCGATGACCCCCGCGACGCCGCTCTCGCTTTGGGCGACCAGAAGCACCCTTGAGGGATCGGCGTAGGTGACATGATAGGGCTCGCCTAATAAATGCCTTAGAAGGTTCACTTGATGAATGTAGTAGTTGACGAAACTGACGTAATCCTTGTAAGTCTGCTCATCCATATCGCTCGCCGGGGGATCCCATTCAAGTTTCGGCTGCGGGTCGTCGCTTCTAATGAGGCCCACAAAGCCGCTTGCAACCCAATCTCCGGCGGGCATGATGATGCGAACATATCGCATTTTGCCGAGTTCTGCGGAGTGTTTGAGCCCGTCGATCACGGCCTTGGCATGCATAGTGGCTGGATCGCTGCGCTTGTGATAGCCGATCATGTGCCAGGTGCCGCTTTTTTTGACGGCTTGCACAATCTTCTCGCCGACTTCAACGGAGCCCGCCAACGGCTTCTCAGTAAAGATGGGAATACCGGCTTTCAACAATTCTGGAACAATTACCCCGTGCCGAGTGAACGGCTGCGCAGCCACTATGCCGTCGAGATTCTCTGCTGCCAGCATCTCCTCGTGGTTCCTGTAAACTCGGGGCACACTATATCTACCAGCAACTTTCTCGGCCAACTTCGAGCGTAGTTCTGCTATAGCAACCACTTCGCAGTCCGGCAGGTTGACATAGTTCTTGAGGTGCGCACACTGCCCCATATTACCGACGCCCACAAAACCGATTCTTACCTTATCCATCTTGTTACCCCCAAATCTGTTCTTACCACCAAGGGATTATTTTTGTTCCACTTTTTCTGGCCCCAGATTTCGAAAAAGGTAAAGGCCTTCCTTGCCTGGTGCAACGATGTCCAGCTTGCCGTCGCCGTCAATGTCCGCGATCGAAAGAAAGATCCCTGTACCTGAGGCATTCGGGACTTTCCCGTGGTCGATAACCTGCTTGGTGAAAGACTCACCGTTCCATTTGAAGCAATATAGACCGACAACATCGGTTTCGCCTGGCTCCCTCCCACAGTGGGCGCGATAGCGATTACCAGTAATAAGCTCGAACTGGCCGTCGCCGTCAATGTCCACATAGTGCATCTCATGATATTGGGAAAAGTAAGGGTCAATCGGGTGTCGTATCCAACTTCTCTTACCGCCCTCGGTAAATCGCTGCTGATAGTAATCGAGGCCATAACCGTGGGCCTGACCGACGATAAGCTCCGTCAAACCGTCCCCATTAATATCAGCTACGATTATTGGGACACTTGCAGATCCCAGTTCAAATTCAGGATGAAAAATCCAAGGATCATCAATGGGGTCATCAGGGGCCTCCAGCCAGCCGTTGCGCACGACAAACGCCCCTCGCCCGCTGCCTGTAATGTCGCCGAATCCTAGCCCATGTCCGGAAGGGCCCTCCCAAACCTGAAACTTACGGAACTGACCGGTTCCCTCACTTTCCTTGTCACGGATGAGCTTATAGAAGACTAAAGGCTTGCCAGGCGTGTTAGGCACTATCTCGAGCTTGCCGTCGCCGTCAACGTCCCAGGCTCGCGTGGTCTCTATCGAGCCGCACTTGTCAATGATATGGGTCTTCCACTGTACCGGCTGACCCTTCGGATTCTCGCGCCACACGAGGGTTTGTCCCCACCATCCGCCCGTTATGAAATCCAGGTAGCCGTCTCCATTAACGTCAAGTGGGATCGTGGAGAAATCGTCGTAATACTCCCCGTAGGCTGCCACATTGCAGATTTTGTGCCTCTTCCAGTCTGGCCCCTTGTACCAGTATCCTCCACATACAATGTCAGGAATGCCGTCATTGTCAACATCAAATACTCCAGCTGACTCAAACGCCCCATCATCTAGTTTGGTCTTCTCCCACTCGATTCTTCTAAAATTCATGATTTCTGCACCGTTACTGGCTTTTTAACCTTTTTTGTATTTAAGTTTTTCGTAGTTGTCATGTCAAGTTTCTAACATTACACTCGTATAACTCTGCGGGCAATGTGTTTATTCCTCTGTGGAAACGTGAGTAGTTGAAGATGCACGCTAATGGAGATTGCGAGAATTTATCCTGAGCATTTCGGTATGAGAGGTCTTTCGGACCACAGCTACTATCCATTACAGTTTGAGATCATCGACAAGCTGTTCAAGACTGGAGCTCAGACGATAAATCCATTATGATGGTTCAGATAAGCGCCATACCCGTCAACTACGACTTAACTATTGGGGGAGAAGAGAGAGCCCGAGTACGTTAAGGGGTTCTCCTACCCCGTTGTCGGGGACGGCGTACACGCCCTCAACAAGAACATGATTAACCGAATGTACAATCAGAAGATACTTAGGAAATTGGGTGTGAAAATTGAGGAGACCACCTCCACCGCCAGAAAGGATCCCAGGCTTAGAACAATCAAGATGTTCGAGTCGGACGCTGAAAAGATCCCAATCTACGTAGATTTTGAGAACCTTATCTGCTACCACTTTGGAATATTCGCCTTCACAGGAGGCGGCAAATCCAATCTACTTTCAAATATCCTAAGAAGAATTGTTTACCATGCTAAAGAAACGAAAATCGTCATCTTCAATATTTCCTGTGAAAGTAGGTGTTCATCGCCAGAAACAATGTAGCTGGCTTTCCCATCGTATGCCGTTCTCAAAATCACGTCATCACTCGGATCTTCTCCAACAACTTTGAACCTTGACTTTATCTTAACAATCTTTGCAACGCTGCCGACGACTCTTAAGAAATTTATTGCATCTTCTTCATCAACATACTTTCTTATTTCAGGATCTCCGAATGTTCTGGCGAATTCTTCTAGGATTTTCATAGAAAGGATTAGTTCAGCTTTTCCTTCTACTGTTTCGTAAAATAATGTTCTAGGTTTTCCTTTTTTAAATAAAGCTGAGATGAGTACATTAGTGTCCAAAACGATTTTAATCATTCAAAAACCTTATTATACCCTCTGTTTTCTACACTTCTGTACTATTTGATTGATCTTTTCCTCTGAAAGTTCACCGTACTTGGCAATTCTCTCATCAATACTTTCGTAAAGTTCTTCGAACTCCTTTACCAGATCGGGGACTTCAACTTTCTTCATAATTATGGCATCCTTATAACCGTAAACAAGTAATTTAGTCTCCGGACCAATACCCAACTTCTCCCTTTCACTCTGTGGAATTACCACTTGACCCTTACTACTAACCACGACGATATCGGACTTTTCGTAGCCTGCCATAACGCTGACCCATTTTCATATTCTTACTTTCTTACTAATAAACATGCCACACATTTAACTAAGAAAGGGGGAATTTGGGCGGCTTGCGGAAGAGTATGCCGGAAGCCGACTGGGAAGATCGCTTCAACCTAAAAGATTAGGACGAAAAGCTTATCTCTAATCCAAGTTTTGGAACCAATCTTACCTTTTTCCTAGTTTTTGAAGAAATTCTTTTACGCTACTCATTGTCGATTCGCGTGTACAGAAACGATGAATTTGAGAACTGTAAATTCATACGGTTTGTTCTTTTCGCCTTCTAAGAAGCAACTTGTTTATGCCGTTTATCATGGCTTCAACGCTTGCCATAACGATGTCTTCACGTGCTCCCCTCGCTGAGATAACGTTCCCATCCCTGTCTTCAACCTTTATTATGACCTCGGCGACAGCATCCGAACCTCCTGTTAAAGCCTCCAACCGGTACTCGGTCAACCTAACACTTGCCAAGTTGTTGGTAACCTTCTGTATAGCTTTTATGGCGGCATCTACGGGTCCGACGCCAGTCTCAGCGGCTACGTACTCCTTTCCGTCAAGTGTAAGCTTCACTGAGGCAGTTGGGATAACCCTGATGCCGGTTACCACAGCCAAGTCGCTCAACTCAACGATTCTTTCTTCGGCAACTTCACCCATAACCGCCCTCGCAATCGCAAACAAGTCGGCATCCGTCACAGTTTTGCCCTTATCACCCAACTCCTTTACGCGACTAACTATTTCCTGGAGCTGATCCTCCGTGGGGTTAATCCCCACCTCTTCAAGTTCAACTTTTACGCCATGTTTACCCGCATGTTTACCAGCTATGAGCTTCCTACGTCTACCAACAATCTCCGGACTAATCGGCTCAAATGTCAAGGGTTTGACTGTGACACCTCTCGTGTGAATACCTGACTCATGGGCGAAAGCATTCTCGCCAACAATCGCCTTGTTTGGCTGTATAACAACGCCGGTTAACCGGGAGACTAGCTTCGAAGTCTCATAGAGCAATCGAGTGTTTATTCTCGTCTTCTTGTCGTGAAGTATGTGAAGACCCATTACAACTTCCTCTAGAGCCGCGTTTCCAGCCCTCTCGCCCAAACCGTTCACGGTAACATGAACTTGGGAAGCCCCACCTTCAACTCCTGCCAGAGAGTTTGCGACGGCCATGCCGAAGTCGTTATGGCAATGCACGCTTAAGGGAACTTTCACAAGGGTTTTCAGTTCCTTTATTAGGTCCCGCATAAACGCGGGGTTCATGATGCCTACTGTGTCAGGTATGTTGATCTGGTCAGCCCCAGCCTCTTCCGCAACGGTGCACACCCTCTTCAAGAAGCCTATTTCGGTTCGTGTGGCGTCCATCGGTGAAAATTCGCATAAAAACCCGTGATCTTTGATGTACTTAACCGATTTTTCAACAGCGTCCAAAACCTGGTCAGGCGTCATATTCAAAGCATACTTCATTTGAACATCCGATGTTGAAATAAATGTGTGGATGGAGTTAACATCGCATGCTATGGCCACATCGATATCACTTTTCAAGGTGCGGGTGAGGGCACATATTTCAGCCTTTAATCCTGCCTTAACGAGATCCTTAAGGGCTTTTTCTTCACCTTTCGACGCGGATGGAAATCCAGCCTCTATGACATCAACGCCTAGCTTGTCAAGCTGCAGAGCTATCTCCATCTTCTCCTCAGGCGTAAGAGAAACTCCAGGAGTCTGCTCACCGTCCCTTAGCGTAGTATCGAAGATTCTAACATACTCCATTTTTCTCAATCCTCCTTTCTTGCCGTCTTAAAGTTGTATTTTTTAATCTCTAAGGCTATGGCTTCACCCATCTCTAAAGTTGTAAGATTACCCCCAAAATCTGGAACTGTTAACCCTTTACGAAGAGCTTCTGATACGCCTTCTTCAATGGCTCTAGCCACTTCTAAACAAGCTTCATCATCATATTTTTCGCCTAACCATTCAAGCATCATCTTCGAGGCCAAAATCATGGAGCAAGGGCTAGCTGTGTGTTTTCCAACCCTTGTTGGAGCGGAACCGTGTATAGGCTCGAAGAGAGCAAAGTTGTCACCGATGTTTCCGCCTGGAGCCATACCTAGCCCGCCTATCAATTGAGCAGCCTCGTCAGAGAGAATGTCGCCGAACACGTTCGTTGTAACTATGACATCGTAGTTCTGCGGCTCCTTGATAAGCCTCATTGAGGCCGCGTCAACGTATTGTTCGTTAAATGTTACATCTTGATATTCTTCCGCGACTTTCCTACATACCTCGGCGAATAATCCGCATGTCTTCTTCATCACGTTAGACTTATGAATCGCTGTCACCTTTTGTTTATTTTTTCTCATGCAGGCGACGTCAAATGCCTTTCTGGCTATTCGTTCGCATCCCCTTCTCGTTATGACTCTTAACCCGATCGCTACGTCCTTGTCAAGCATGAATTCGAAACCCTTGTAGAGGTCTTCCGTATTTTCTCTTACAAAAACCAGATTTATATCATCCCTTGTACAGGGTACTCCGGTATACGACTTTATGGGGCGAATATTCGCATAGAGATCCATCATCGTCCTCAGCTTGACGATGACGTCGGCGGCTGTTTCTCCCACAGGACCCTTCAAACAGACATGGGAATCCTTTATGGCTTTAATCGTGTCCTCCGGAAGCGCAACACCTCTCTTTCGGAGGCACGCATCGCCAGCTTCTAGCTTCACAAACTCGAGATTCAAGCTGAACCTTTCTTGAACCGCGTCGAGAACCTTAAGCGTCGTATCCGTCAGTTCAGGTCCAATCCCGTCTCCGGGGATTAAGGCAACTTTATAGCTGCTCATTCAACCTTCAACCTCTTCTTTAAATTCTCTATTAAACCGCCATCGTTAATTATCTCCAAAATAAAGCTTGGAAGCCTTAAGGCTTGAAAGCTCCGATTCTTAGATAGGTTGACTACTTTGCCCTCGACTAGGTCTACAGACAATCGATCTCCAGGATCAACATTACCCGAGATACCGGGGCATTCAAGAACCGGCAATCCGATATTTATCGCGTTTCTATAGAATATACGAGCGAAAGACTCAGCTAAGACGCACTTTACACCAGCATACTTTAGGGCTATGGGGGCTTGTTCACGGCTTGAACCGCAACCAAAGTTCTTTCCGGCCACAATGATGACTCCACTCTGAGATTTCTTAACAAAGTCGGGATCTAAACCCTCCATGGCATGTTTAGCCAGATCCTCTGGGTTAAGCGTAGTCAAGTACTTACTCGGAATAATAACGTCAGTGTTAACATCGTCTCCGAAAGTTACAGCCTTTCCACGAACCTCCAAACCCTTTATCCCCCCAACTTCCTAGGATCAGTTATCTCACCCATTATGGCTGAAGCGGCGACCGTGGCGGGCGAAGCCAAATATATCTTTGCCTCAGGGCTACCCATTCTCCCAATGAAGTTTCTGTTAGAGGAGCTTATACAAGCCTCTTCTGGGGCTAGCAATCCCATGTGGCCGCCGAAGCAGGCTCCACAAGTCGGATTACATACGTAAGCTCTAGCTTTGACAAACACCTCCAAAAGTCCTTCCCGTAAAGCTTCTAAGTATATTTCCTGCGAGGCCGGTATGATCAGCATCCTCACCCTATCCTTGATCCTCTTTCCTTTCAGGAACTCGGCTGCCAACCTCAAATCCTCAAGACGGCCATTAGTGCAAGAGCCGATGAATGCTTGATCCACCGGAGCACCTTCTATTTCAGATACAGTTTTTACGTTATCCACTGCATGCGGGCAAGCGACTTGAGGTTCTAGATTGTCGACGTTCATCTCGAACGTTCTTTCATATTCAGCGTCTAGGTCTCTCTTTAGCTCCTTAAACGGTTTCTCTGTACGGCTCCTAACGTAAGATAACGTCGTCTCATCTGGGTTGATTATTCCTGTTTTGGCACCCATCTCGACGCCCATATTGCACATGGTCATTCTTCCACTAACACTCATCTTCTCTATGGTCGGGCCGGTAAACTCTACTGCTCTATAGATGGCGCCGTCAGCCCCTATCTGTCCAATTATGCTCAATATCAAGTCTTTAGGCATCACTAACCTCTGGAATGATCCGTTTACGTCTACCCTTATACTCTCGGGTACTCTCAGCCATATCTTTCCCGTTGCAAAGACTGCGGCCATCTCGGTTGAGCCGATTCCAGTTCCGAAAGCCCCGAACGCGCCATAAGTACAAGTATGCGAGTCAGCTCCAACTATGAGTTCCCCCGGTCTTACATGCCCCTTTTCCGACATGACCTGATGGCATATTCCGCCGAATCCGACATCGTAGAAGTTTCGGATGTTCTGTTCTCTTGCAAACTCTCTCATGATCTTGTGTAGCTCGGCAGATTTAACTGAATCAGCCGGAACCTGGTGATCCAAGACGATAATTATGCGCTCATTATCCCAGACTTTTTCAATGCCGATCCTATGGAAGGCATCTATGGTTAAGGGACCTGTTATCTCGTTGGCCATAGCCATGTCTACTCTAGCCTCTACTATCTCACCCGGGCTTACCTTATCCCTATCTGAAGCTGCGGCTAAGATCTTTTCAGATATATTCATGCGTCTCCCTTTTTAGGGCAATCCTAGAGTTTACTTCTCGATGCCGGCCATCTTCCTTATGAACTTTCCAACCTTCTCTAACTCATGATTCTCTATTTCTTCCATCAACGCCTTCAGTTTCTTCTCGCCTGTCTTATGCTCCTCTACCCATTCTTTAGCGAATTTGCCGCTTCGGACATCTTTCACAGCCCTTCTCATGTTCTCCTTAACGTAATCGTCAACGACTTTCGGGCCGACCATTAGGCCTCCGTATTTAGCCGTGTCGGATACCGCCCTCAGCATCCCTATCATTCCCCTTTGATAGATGAGGTCCATTATCAACTTCGCCTCATTACAGGCCTCAAAATAAGCAAGCTCGGGAGGATATCCCGTTTCAACAAGGACCTCAAAGCCCTTCTTAATGAGTTCGATCAATCCTCCGACTAGAACGGTCTGTTCACCAATGAGGTCGCTTTCCGTCTCATCCTTGAATGTGGTCTCTAAGACGCCGGCCCTTGCACATCCTAGCGCCTTTGAGATTGCAAGCGCCTTCTCCTTCGCTCGACCCGTATAATCTTGGTATACCGCCACTAAGGCGGGAACGCCGAAACCGCTCAGATATGTCTCTCTAAGCCTTAACCCGGGGCTTTTAGGAGCAACCATAATGACATCGACATTTTTGGGCGGAACTATCTGTTTAAAGTGTATGTTAAAACCATGTGCGAAGTCTAAGACTTTCCGCTCCGTCAAGTAGGGAGCTATTGACTCTTGATATACGGACGGCTGAACCATATCTGGGATTAATATGAAGATTATGTCTCCCCTCTTCGCTGCTTCTGAGATGGGGTATACCTTGAAGTCGTCTTCTTTAGCTCTGTTCCATGATCTGCCTTCAGATCTAAGACCGATAATTACGTTTAATCCTGAATCTCTCATGTTTTGAGCTTGGGCTTCTCCTTGGCTTCCGTATCCTATTACGGCGATTATTCTGTCTTTTAATGGATCTAAATTCACGTCCTGATCAAAATAGACTTTTTTCATGTTAGTTCTCCTTTATCATTCCATTCTAACCGATTTCGCTCCTCTGGAGAGTGCTGTTATGCCTGTTCTCGCTATCTCCTCCACCCCGAACGATTTCATAAGTTCTAAGAAGGCATTAGTCTTATCTGAGTCGCCGGTGATTTCCACCATGATCGTTTCGGAGGAAACATCGACTACACGCGCTCTAAAAATGTTTGCGTAATTAATGATGTCGGATCGGGCTCTGGCATCGGAAGTATGAACTTTGACGAGGGCCATCTCCCTGATGACGGTGTTAGATGGATCCAGCCTTACCACTCTGACCACGTCGATCAGTTTTCTCATCTGCTTGATCATCTGTTCAACGACCCTTTCATCGCCATTAACGGTTATAGTCATCCTTGCAAGTTCTCCTTGCTCTGTAGGGCCTACGGTGATGCTTTCTATGTTAAATCCTCTACGTCTGAACATGTTTGAGACGCTGTAGAGGACGCCTGGCTTGTGTTCAACAATAGCCGCTATTACGTGGGATTCTTCCTTTGCCATAATATCACTCCCAAATCATGTCTTTAAGGCCGAGGCCTACTGGAACCATGGGCAAAACATTCTCCTCAGGAGAGATAGGGACATCTATGACTGTGGTTACGTCGCTTTTGATCGCCTTTTTAACAACTTCCGAGAACTCATCGAGGGATTCCACTCGGAAGCCTTGGGCTTTATAAGCCTCGGCTAATTTAACGAAGTCGGGGATGCCCTTCAACTCCGAGGCGGAATACCTCCTATTATAGAAGAGCCTCTGCCACTGTGCAACCATCCCAAGCATGGAATTGTTCAGAACTATCACCGTAACAGGAATATTCTCCAGAACTGAGGTGGCTAAGTCCTGTTCAGTCATGATAAAACTTCCGTCACCAGCTATGTCCACAACAGGCTTGTCGGGGCAGGCAACCTTGGCTCCTAAGGATGCTGGAAAGCCGAAACCCATAGTTCCCAGCCCCCCTGAGCTGATGAAGGTTCTGGGTCTATATGCCTTAAAGTGGACGGCTGCCCACATCTGGTTCTGTCCCACTTCGGTGGTTACGATGGCGTCTTCAGGTAGGTCCTTTCGAAGATCTTCCAGTAGTCGTGACGGTTTCAGCCCCGTTTTATTGTTATTCGCTCTGTTTTGAAGCTGCTCTTTTAGCTCTTGCACTCTCTTTAACCATGGAGAATCTTCTTTCTTCTTTACTTGCTGAATTAATAATTGATATATCGTTTCTAAAGCCTTTTTTGCGTCAGCCACTATGGGTAGGTCAACCTTAGCGTTTTTCCCAATCTCCGCCGAGTCGATGTCCACATGGATGATCTTTGCGTCGGGACAGAACATATCCAGTCTTCCAGTAGTCCTGTCTGAAAATCTCAAGCCGACAACGAGCAGAACATCCGCTTCCAATATCAGCTTGTTCGCGGCGACGGTTCCATGCATCCCAACCATCCCAAGGGATAGTGGATGGTTTTCGGGGAAGCAACCCTTCCCCATGAGGGAGGTCGTCACTGGCGACATCAAGAGCTCAGATATCTTTGAAAGTTCAGAGGATGCATTGGAGAGTATAACTCCCCCACCAGCCAAAATGACCGGTCTCTCTGCCTGGATTAACATCTCAGTGGCCTTCTTCACCTGAAGCGGATGCGGGTCGTGCTTGGGTTTGTAGCCTCGAATCTCGATATTGTCTGTGAACTCCATTTCGGCGGTTTCCGTCTGTACATCCTTAGGTAGGTCGACTAAGACTGGCCCAGGCCTACCCGTAGTGGCTATATAGAAGGCAGTTTTCACCGTCTTAGGAATGTCTGAAGCCCTCTTAACTTGAAAATTGTACTTCGTAATCGGCGTGGTTATTCCCACGATATCCGCCTCTTGAAAGGCGTCCTTCCCTATCATAGGCCTAGGAACCTGACCTGTAAGGGCAACGACTGGTGAAGAATCCATATAAGCGTTGGCGATCCCCGTTACCAGATTTGTAGCCCCAGGTCCTGATGTTGCCATGCAAACTCCAGGGCGCCCACTAGCACGGGCGTAACCGTCAGCAGCGTGCGCTGCACATTGTTCATGTTTCATCAGAATATGCCTTATATCAAAGTCGTAAAGCATGTCATAAACTGGCAATATAGCTCCTCCTGGAATTCCGAAAATCACGTTGACTTTCTCTTTCTTCAACGCCTCCAAAAGAGCCTCTGCCCCAGTCATCTTAACCATCTAAAAAGCACCTCCACTTCCAGTAAATTTTGACAAGAACCTTGCAATTCTTTCAGAAAGAACCTTGCTTGAGAGTGATTTTCTTCTCGTTGAATTTAAAGAATTCTCTGGAAACTTATTTTGACGTATGGAGGTAGCGATTCCTCCGTACCCGATTATCCCTCACTTTCTATCCTCCATCGGAACGAAGCACGTAATGATAAACGCTTTCAACTTAAAAACTTTTTGGCAGTTATCCTCAACTTCTCTTCTGATTCGTCAATAGAACGTTCATCCCGCTCAACATCGCTTCGACACTGGCCATAACTATGTCTCCATGAGCTCCTAAGGCTGTTGCTGTCCTATCACCCTTTCGAAGTCGGACAATCACCTCCACAAGCGCGTCGGTGCCACCCGTTATGGCGTTGACATGATACTCTTCAAGCCTTATCGGCTCAACCGCTGAAACCGCCTTCCTGATGGCGTTCATAGCCGCATCTACGGGTCCTATTCCTATAGCTGCTTCGGTGAGTATCTCGCCGTTGAGGTTAAGCCTAACGGAAGCCGTCGGGGTGACCTTATCCCCCGTTACGACGGTTAACTCTTCAAGTCTAATCGAACGAAGTTTTGGAAGCCCCATAACGGTTTCGGCTATGGCCTGTAAGTCGGCGTCTGTGACCCTTTTACCCTTGTCTCCCAAGGTCTTCACCCTGAGGAAGACTTCCTTTAACTGTTCCTCGTTTGGGTTGAGGCTCATCTCATTCAAGGCTGCCTTTAAGCCTCTTGACCCAGCATGCTTACCTGCTGCTAATCTTCTAGTGCGTCCGACAATCTCAGGCGGAATCGGTTCGTATGTTAAAGGCTGATTCAGGACGGCATGCGTATGGATTCCCGATTCATGTACGAAAGCATTTTCGCCTGTTATTGCTTTGTTAGGCTGAACCGGTATACCTGTCAATCTTGACACAAGCATCGACGTATCATACAACAAGTCCAGCTTTATGGAGGTTTCAACATTATAAAGAAGTTTTAAGGCGACAACGATCTCTTCTAGAGCCGCGTTTCCAGCCCTCTCACCCAGACCATTTATCGTAGCGTGAATCTCTTTGACGCCAGCTTTTAGGGACGCTATCGAGTTAGCCACAGCCATTCCAAAATCGTCATGGCAATGAGCACTGAACGGAGCCTTTGGAAAATCCTTTATCAAGTCCGAGAAGAAGGCATATGCTTTCTCGGGTGTTAATATGCCGACTGTATCGCACGGAGAGATTATGTCCGCGCCGGCGGAGATGCTTGTGGCGATCATCTCTTTAAGGAAGGATGGATCGCTTCTGGTTGCATCTTCGGCTCCAAATTCAACGATGAGGTCGTGATCCTTTGCGTATTGGGTGCAGTCTACCGTAAGCCTTAGAACATCCTCCCTTGATTTCCTAAGTTTGTATTGGAGGTGTATATCAGATGCTGGAATGACCAGAAAGATTGCATTAGCGCCACTGTCTACCACTGCATCTATATCGCTTTTTACGCCCCTTGCGAAACTAAAAACTTCTGCTCTTAAACCTTCCTTCGCAATCAGTTTTATCGCTTCCATTTCTCCCTCGGATGCCGCTGCAAAGCCTGC
>Ga0315310_10001127_pt1 | contig 16821 bp, 15 predicted proteins | sample TDP5_MG_FD_203630 | JGI IMG/M metagenome (GOLD analysis project Ga0315310, IMG submission 203630) | Freshwater sediment microbial communities from Lake Towuti, South Sulawesi, Indonesia - TDP5 | ecosystem: Environmental > Aquatic > Freshwater > Lake > Sediment | place: Indonesia: South Sulawesi... | reverse complement strand
TGCCTCAACCTTATAGGAGGACGAAGATGAATGGAAAATATATATTGACCGGATTGATGGGAGCATTTTGCGCTTTCATGCTCCTTGTTGACGGCGGATGCGGAAACGATGCTCCTTATGGTTCAACGGTTGTGGGCCCGGATGACATTTCAGTTTCTATTATCACAGCAACTACTGTTCACTGGTATCTGACATTTACCGTGCTGGATGCTGATAAAAATCCCTTGAACGGCATAGATGTAAAGATACTTGCCCTGAACGGAACACTGCCTGAATGGGGTGGAGTGACATATTACGAGAAAAAGACCAATGAAAATGGTAATGTGCATATCATCTTTGACATGAGCCTGACACTTTCGGAAATTGAAGGAGGTCTTAAATCCAAGGAAGGGTATGTTTCGGTATTAACAGAAAATTCAAGCAATACCTGCAAAATAACGATGACTTATAAAACATCGTAGGATTGAACGCGGTATATTGAATGCTTGGGGCGGGGTGCGGGAGCGTGCCCCGCTTCTTTTTTTATTTTAGTATCCTTTATTATGTTATAAATTTATGTAAGGAGGTATAACATGGCTATATCAAAAGCGACTTATAAGGGGAAAGTCGTTAAGTCAGCAGAACGAATGAGAAGAAAAACGGACCCGATAGAGTCTTCCAGGGGCATGCTTAGGGGGAAAACCTCTCTTTTAAAGGCGCTTATGAGAGACAGGCGTGAAGAGGCAAAGCGTGGATAAGGGATTCTATTAACGATAGGAAAAATGCCTTCAAGCACGTCGGAGAAAAATACCTTAAGGTGACTTTCACGCGGGAAGGCGATAAAATAATTGTTGTGACAGTCATTGACAGAAATAGATAGGAGGAGTCTATGAAAATCGAGTATGACAAGGAAGTTGACGCACTTTACATCAGAATTCAGGAGAAAAAGGTTTTTCGTACCAAAGAAATAGAAGAAGGGATGAATGTGGATATTGATGAGGAGGGAAAGATCATCGGATTCGAGATTATTGGGGCAGCAAAAAGGTATAGGCTGGAAGATGTCTTTAACATTTCAACAGAAAATTTGATCCTTGAGAAGGCAGGTTGATGCTTAGATACATGACAGCAGGGGAGTCCCATGGAAGGGGGCTCCTGGCAATACTTGACGGGATGGTATCAGGCCTTTCCCTGTCTCCTGAGGACATTGATCGTGACCTGGCAAGGAGGCAGAAAGGGTATGGCCGGGGCGGCAGGATGGCAATCGAGAAAGACAGGGTTGAAATCATCTCAGGCGTTCGCAGGGGTAAAACAATCGGCGCGCCCATATCCTTGTTTGTTCCTAACAAAGACTTCAGGGCAGACGGCTCAGAGCCTGTCAGGACAAGCCCAAGGCCAGGGCATGCCGATCTGGCTGGCGCCTTGAAATACAACGAATACGACCTCACTAACATTGCAGAGAGGGCAAGCGCTCGGGAAACCGCTGCGCGGGTTGCCGTTGGGGCAATATGCAGGAAATTCCTCCGGGATTTCGGGGTGCGCATCGTTAGCTGGGTGTCGGCGATAGGAGGGGTCCCGATCTCTCCGGTGAAAGACCCGCTGAAGGCGTTTGCCTGTGCAGAAGCCTCTGAGCTGAGAAGTCCTGACAGATCTGCAGAAAAAAAGATGAAAGCCAGGATTCAAGAAGCCATAAGAAAGGGAGACACCGTAGGCGGAAGCTTTGATGTTGCAGCCCTTGGCGTCCCTCCCGGCCTTGGCAGTTTTGCCCAGTGGGATGTAAGACTTGACGGCCGGCTTGCCCAGGCCCTCATAAGCATACAGGCCATCAAGGCAGTGGAGATCGGCCAGGGGATAAAGGTTGCATTCGGCCTCGGCTCCCAGGCCCATGACGAGATCTTCTATGAAAGGGGCCGATTCTGCCGCAGGACAAACCATGCTGGAGGGCTCGAGGGCGGCATTACAAACGGTGAGAACCTCGTCCTCAGGGCCTTTATGAAGCCCATCTCAACCCTTGGGAGGCCCTTGCGGAGCGTTGACATTGTTTCAAAGAAACCTACAAAGGCAGAGGTCATCAGGCACGATGTATGCGCCGTTCCAGCAGCCTCAATTGTTGGGGAGGCTGCAGTGGCATTTGAACTTGCCCGGGCATTCCTTGAGAAATTCGGCGGTGATTCCCTCGGTGAGACCAAAAGGAACTTCAAGGCATACATGGCGCAAGTTAAGAGATTTTAAGGTTGAAGATTCTCTCCCCTCACCCCACCCTCTCCCTCAAGGGGCGAGGGATAATTAGGAAGATTGTCTTGATCGGGTTTATGGGGACAGGGAAGACAAAAGTAGGAAAGGCCCTTGCCAAACACCTCTCCTGGAAATTTCTGGATTCGGATTCCATTATTGAGAAAAAAGAGGGGAGAAGGATCTCCACGATTTTCAAGGTAGAGGGAGAGGCCTATTTCAGGGATGTTGAGTCAAGGGTTATAAGGGATGTTTCCCGCCTGAAAAATGTCGTGATCTCTGCTGGGGGAGGCGCTGTCCTTAGGCGGGAGAACATGGAAAGGCTTAAAAAAGGGGGAATTATTGTGTGTCTCAATGCAAAACCCATGACGATCCTTCGCAGGCTTAAAGGGGATCGGAGCCGGCCACTTCTGAAGAGGAAAAACAAACTCAATAATGTCCGGCGCCTCCTCAGGTTAAGAATGCCCTATTATAGGGATGCAGCCGACCATATAATCCATACAGACGGCCTCACAGTCTGCCATATCACATGGAAAGTTCTGGAAGCAATACATGTTCCGTGATATATTCCAATGAAAAGGCTTGATATGGCTGTTCTTCCACGCACACCCGAGATAGAGAAATATATCGCCACTCTGGCCAAAGACCCTAAAAGCAAGGTTTTTGCACCCTTAGCCGAGGTCTACAGGAAGGCCGGAGCATTGGATGAAGCCATCCAGCTATGCGTTGAGGGACTCAAGCGCAACCCTAATTACCTGAGCGGGATGGTGGCCCTCGGAAGGTCGTATTATGACAAGGGAATGAAGTCTGAGGCCAAGGAACAGATCGAGAAGGTCGTTAAGGCAACCCCGGACAATGTCATTGCCCAAAGGATTCTGGGAGAGATCTATTCAGAGGAAGGGAAGAAAGCCGAGGCAATAAAGGCATTCAAAATTATCCTCGCCCTTAACCCCAAAGATGCCGAGGCCCAGGAGAGCCTTGACATCCTTGAGGGGAGAAAGCCGCCCAGGCCGCCAAAGGAACAGGCGGCAAAACCGGCAGAGCCAGCAAAGACAGAGCCAGTCCCCGCTGAAGCCAAGCCCCCTGAACCCGCAGCTGCCCCTCCTCCACCCGCGGCAACTACGCCTGCACCCACAGCAATTCCTGCAGCTCCTCCAACAAAGCCCGCTGCTGCCGAAGTAATCGTTACAAAGCCGCTTGAAGCACCTTCTCCGGAACCCGAGAAAAAGGAGGGATTTGAGGATTTTGAGGAAGCTTTCAAGGACCTTGACCTTGAAAAACCTGCTGCAGCAAAGGAAACTGCAGAAGTTGTATCTGTTCCTGAAACAGGTGCCGGCCTTGAGCTTGACGAGCTCCCCAAGGAGCCCGGAGAAAAACCTCCTGAACTTGAAGCCAAGCCTTCCGAACCTGAAGTAATACTTCCCGAACCCGAACCTGCTCCGAAACCCGCACCCAAGGTTAGCATGTCCACTTCTACGCTGGCCGAGCTTTACTCCAAGCAGGGTTATTATGATAAGGCGCTTTCCATATATCAGGCAATGTTGTCGGAGGTCCAGGATGATGCGGATCGGCAGGTTGTGACGGATAAGATATCAATGCTTCAGAGGAAGATTGCAGAAAAAGCCGGGGCAGCCCCTGAGGCGCCGCAGGCGCCTAAAGTTGATGCATCTATAAAAAGAGAGGGTGCAGATCTTTCGATTGATGAGAACATTCGCAAGCTGAGCAAGTGGTTGGAGAAGATAAAGAAAGGGTAAAGGAACTTAAATCTGGCTGAACAAGCCGGGGGAGCAGCAAACATGGCCTTTCAGGAAATTCTACAAGAGATCGTAACAAATGTCAGTGGCGGACTCGCCGGTGTTGTCATGGGAATGGACGGGATAACAGTGGATAGTTATACAAGCCCTGCATTCCCATTTGATCTTCAGGTTCTCGGTGTGGAGTCGGCAACGCTGATGCGAGAGATCAAAAGGGCTGCAGAGTCATTGAGGAGCGGGACCTTGAAGGAAATATCCTTTATGTCCGAGGGAGCAACAGTGATCCTCAGGTCATTGACAGATGAGTATTTTGTCGCCCTTGTTTTGTCTCCCAATGGAAACTTTGGAAAGGGACGCTACCTCCTCAAGAGGGCGGGGCCAAGGCTCATGGCAGAACTCTGATCATGCAGAAAGGGAAGAAAACTGGTATCAAGACGGTTTTTCTTGCCAGGAGACTGGAGAAGGTCAGGGAGGTTATGAGTAAACACCGCCTTGATGGGCTTCTCCTGACAACAATTGACAATGTCCGCTGGCTGAGCGGGTTTACAGGGAGCACTGGGACAGTTTTTATTGCAGCGGGGAGGGCGTATTTCCTAACCGACTCGAGATATACGATCCAGGCGAGCGAAGAGACAAGAGGGTTCGTTGTCAAGGAATTTAGCAATATTCTCGAAGGGATCATCAAAATTGCAAAGAGGTTAATGATAGAAAGGCTTGGTTTTGAGAGGCGAGGGATATTGTATCAGGAGTATCTCAACCTCAGGAGTGCGCTTCGGAACACAAAGCTCGTTTCCCTCGGCGTAGATCTGGAGGAGATAAGGGCAAGAAAGGACAAAGCAGAGATTGGCTTTCTTTCACAGGCAATCAGGATTGCATCAAGCTCGTTCCGTCAGATCTCGGAGGAGATTGTCCCCGGCGCCAGCGAAAAAGGCCTTGCCCTTGAGCTGGAGATTTCCCTCAGGAGGAACGGCTCAGGGAGTCTTCCATTCGAGGTAATCGTTGCATCAGGTCCTCATGCAGCGCTCCCCCATGCAAGACCAACGGACAGGAGGATTAAGAGAGGAGAATGCGTCATAGTGGATTTTGGGGCTTCATTCAAGGGGTATCAGTCTGATACAACCAGGACATTTATTGCGGGAAGGCCGAGCCGAAGGGCCATTTCTGTATACCAGGCAGTGAAGAGTGCACATGACAGGGCAATTGAGGGAATTCGCCCGGGCACAAGCGCGAAAGAGGCAGACGGCATTGCAAGGAGCTTTCTCAAGAAAAGGGGGCTTGGGAAGTTCTTCAGGCATGGACTGGGCCATGGTGTTGGCCTCAATGTCCATGAAGAGCCGCTCCTTTCTCCTCAGTCTGAGTCCAGGATAGAAGAAGGGACCGTTGTGACCGTGGAACCGGGCGTGTATATTCCGGGATGGGGGGGAGTGAGGATTGAGGACATGGTTATGGTAAAGGGGAGCGGGTGCGAGGTTTTGACCGGCTCAATGGAGATACAGGATTATGGACATTAAAGACATCCAGGAAATCCTCAAGGTTATTCAGGGAACCGAAATCGAGGAGATAGAGCTTACAAAAGGCAACGAGACGATCCGGATCAAGAGGGGGTTATCGTCAACCCAGCACTCGGCCCCAAACAATCAGCGGCCGGAAACGGCGGCAGTGAGCGCAACCCAACAGCCTGGTGTTCCACCTCCCCAATCCGTGTCCAGGAAGGAGGGGAAAGAAGTATCGGTCAACTCCCCATTTGTCGGGACCTTCTACAGGTCTTCTTCTCCGGGCAATCCACCTTTTGTGGAGGTGGGGACCAAGGTGAAGAAAGGCCAGGTCCTATGCGTTGTAGAGGCAATGAAGCTCATGAACGAGATCGAGGCCGAGTTCAACGGGACCATCAAGAGCATCATGAAGGAGGATGGAAATCCCGTGCAGTTTGGCGAGTCTCTCTTCATCGTTGAGCCCTCCGGGGGATAATTGCTGTGTTTCACAAGGTCCTTGTAGCAAACAGGGGCGAAATAGCTGTAAGGATCATAAGGGCATGCAGGGAGCTGGATATTAGGACAGTTGCAGTTTACTCCACCGCAGACGCCGACTCCCTTCACGTGAGGCTCGCTGACGAGAAGGTATGCATCGGTCCCCCCCAGCTTAGAGACAGCTACCTAAACATTCCTGCCATAATAAGCGCAGCAGAGATAACAGATTCAGAGGCTATCCATCCTGGCTACGGATTTCTTGCCGAGAACCCCCAGTTTGCCGATATTTGCGAGGACTGCGGGGTGACTTTTATTGGCCCGAAAATGGCGCACCTTCTTCTCATGGGAAACAAGGTGAAGGCAAGGGAGGTGGTAAAGAAGACTTCTGTTCGTGTCCTTCCCGGGAGCGATGGCGTTTTGAAGGAGGAAAAAGACATTGTGGCAGCAGCAAAGGATATAGGTTTTCCGGTTGTGATTAAGGCAGCTATGGGAGGGGGAGGCAGGGGGATGAAGGTTGTCCATACGCCAGCGAGCCTGGGCAATGCGTTTCAGACAGCCCGCTCAGAGGCAATGGCTGCATTTAACGATGGCAGTCTTTATCTTGAGAAGTATTTTGAGAGGGCAAGGCATATCGAGGTGCAGATATTGGCAGATATGTATGGGAATGTCATACATCTTGGAGAGAGAGACTGCTCTATCCAGAGACGGAACCAGAAGATCATCGAGGAGAGCCCTTCAATAGCGCTCAGCTCCCGTCTTAGAGAAAAGATCGACGAGGCAGCCGTCACGGTATGCAAGGCGGTGGACTATTCCAATATAGGGACCGTGGAGTTCCTTCTGGATGGAGAGGGAAACTTTTATTTCATGGAGATGAACACGAGACTTCAGGTGGAACATCCTGTGACGGAGTGCGTTTCCGGAATAGACATTGTCCAGGAGCAGATCAGGCTTGCATCCGGTGAGAGGCTTTCCATGAGGCAGAGGGATGTCAACCTTAAGGGGCACAGCATCGAATGCCGCGTGAACGCCGAAGATCCGGAAACGCTTGCGCCTTCGCCGGGGAAGGTCACTTCCCTGAATCTTTCAGGGGGATTCGGTGTCAGGGTAGACACGGCGTTATTCAATGGATATGAAGTGTCTCCTCTGTATGACTCTCTTCTGGCAAAGGTTATTGTCCATGCCGATGACAGAGAAAAGGGTATCAAGAGGATGCGGAGAGCGCTGGAGGAAATTATCATTGACGGGGTGAAGACGAATATCCCCCTTCATCTGAAGGTCCTCTCCGATGCCGATTTCCTCGATGGGAACATCCACACCAGGTTTCTCGAAAGGTTCTTGTGAATCGGCGGGAAGGATCGGAACGCTGGAGGATCATTCTCGATGGAAAGGCCGATGGCCCAACAAATATGGGTGTTGATCAGGCCATCTTTCGCTCGGTTGAGATCGGGGCATCTGCTCCGACGCTCCGTTTTTATGGATGGGATCCTCCTGCGGTCTCTCTCGGCCGTTCCCAGCGGCCCGATCTCCTTGATCTTGAAAAATGTTGCGAGTTGGGGATAGGGGTTGTTTGCCGTCCTACCGGCGGCAAAGCTGTTTTCCATGACAGGGATGTAACCTACAGCCTTTCCTGTCCGATAAAATCCAAGATCCTTCCAAATACCCTGAAGGGTGGCTATGAAGCCGTCAGCTCCTGTATTGTTAACGGTCTCTCCAGGCTTGGGAAAGGCATAGATCCTGTAATGCTGCCCTCTGGAGGCATTAACAGCAGGACGGCTTGCTTTGAAGGGCCATCAGCCTTCGAGATCGTTGCCGGAGGTAAAAAGCTTGTCGGAAGCGCCCAGAGAAGGGGGGAAAGGGCCTTTCTCCAGCATGGTTCCATCCCCCTGGAAATCCAATGGGATTTGCTTTTTCTCATCTTTAAGGATAGCTCCCTTCCCCCAAAGCCAAGGGCTGTTGGCCTGAGGGAATGCATTGGGAGGGAAATAGGGGAAAAGGAGGTTATTGAGGCACTTTTAAAGGGGTTCTCAGAGACCCTTGGGGTGGTCTTTCAGCATGGTATTTTGACAGAAGAGGAGCATAAAATGGCTGATTGGTATCGGCATAATTCAATATTGACTTTATAGGTATTTTGAGAGATAATATAATCGGATAAATGGCTCTTGATAAAAATAAAATTCTTGAAACCGCAACGAAATACCTTGAAAAGGGGCAGGTTGACAAGGCTTTAAAGGAATACTCTTCACTCCTCGAAATAGACCCTAAACACATTCAGGGGCGCCAGAAGAGGGCTGAACTATATGCCCGAAAAGGGATGAAGAGGGAGGCCCTTGAGGACTACATAAAGCTCGGAGAGGAATATTCCAAAGGAGGGTTCTATCAAAAGGCTGTGTCTGCTCTAAAACTGGCCCTCCAGGTTGACAACCGACAGCTCATCCTGTATCTGCGCCTCGCTGAGCTATTCCACAAGCTTGGACTCACCAACGATGCTATGCAGAATTACCGGTTTGTGGCCAGTTACTATGACAGGGAGGGGAAGGTAAAGGAATGCCTGGATATCCTGAAGAAGATGGTGGATCTGGATCCAAACAACCTTCCCTCCAGGGTCAAGTTGGGAGAGCTTTATTTCCGCCAGGGGATGAAAGCGGAAGCCAACGAGGAATTCTCCAAAGTCGCCCAGGCGCTTAAAGAAGAAGGGCGCAGTGACGACCTTATCACATTATACGAAAGGATCCTGTCCTTCAGCCCCATGAATGTCAATGCAATAAAGGCTCTCGGGCAGCTGTATCTCTCCAAGGGTGAGCCACAGAAAGCCCTGGCAAAGCTCCAGGTCCCGCTTAAGGAAGGGACAAGGGATAAAGAACTCCTCGAGCTCCTTGCCAAGATCTACTACAACATGGACAGGAAGGACAAATCCAAGAATGCTTTGAAGGAGCTTGCCCGTGTCTGCCGTGAGGACGGCGACGAGACCGGGATGAAGGAGTGTTATAAAAAGATCCTCCGTATAGACCCGGAAGATCAGGATGCCAAGGAAGTCATTGGGGTTGCCGCTCCTCCTCCCAAAGAGAAGGTGATCGAGCTCAGTGAAGCCATCCCTGAGGCGCCGCCCGTTGCACATGCAAAGCCTCCTCCTCGGCCTGTTTCCAAGCCCACTCCGGCTCCTGCGCCCGAAGCCGAGAGCCCTGTCTCCAAGTTTTTCCTGGAGGCGGAGATTTATCTTAAATATGGACTGAAAGAAAAAGCCATAGAGCAGATCGCCAAGGCTCTCGAAAAAGAGCCGAAAAACCAACAGGCCCTTAAGAAGATCGTGGAACTGTATGGCGCTACGAAGAACAAGGCGAGGGCGGTAGGGCCGCTTGTTACCCTGGCTGACATTAGTATGGAGAAGGGGTCAAAGGAGCAGGCTGAAAAGTATCTTGAGGAGGCCGTTAGCTTTGATCCCTCCAACAATGAGGTGAAGGTCAGGCTCAAGGCCCTGAGGGGAGAGGCAGAAGAGGCGGAGATAGAGGTTGAGGAGGAGATTGAGGAGGTCAAGGAGGTTGAGGAGGAGATTGAGGAGGTCAAGGAGGTTGAGGAGGAGATTGAGGTAGTTAAGGAGGTTGCAAAACCAAAGGAAGTTGTTAAAAGAGAGAGTTTCGAGATTGAAGGACTGGAGGAGAAAGAAGAAGTTGCTCCTTCAGAGCCGCCGCCTTCAGCCCGCGCCAAGGTTGAGGAGCCGGAAAAGGAAGAGGAAGAGCAGAGCTTTGCAGGAATCATGGAGGAAGAGGAGGAAGAGGAAAAGGGCGAGGCCGTGGGTGTGGAGGAGCTCGATGAAGCGGAATTCTATGTTCAGCAGGGTCTTGTTGAAGAAGCTAAAAGGATCTATCAGAACTTTCTCAAGAAAAAGCCCGGTGATCCTGCAATAGCCGCTAAGCTCAACGAGATTGAACAGCTCGGAAAGAAACCCGTTGTTGCTGAAAAAGAAGTTCCTGTTCCACCAAGGGAGGAAGCTGTACCTCCATCCAGGAGGGCGCCCATTGGTCCTACCAGGCCTACTTCTGAAGAGCTTGTTGCCAGGCCTACGCCCGTGCTTATTGAGGAAACCACAGAAGAAGGGCACTTTGATCTGGCAAAAGAACTTTCAGACGAACTGGATCTTACGGGTGAAGCAGCTCCTGCCGCTCCTGCAGCTGCAGTGGCAGACCAACAGGTGAGCGTGGAAGAGGTTCTATCGGCATTTAAAGAGGGAGTGGCAAAAACGGTGTCCAAGGAAGACGGGCAGGCCCATTACGATCTCGGGATTGCATATAAGGAGATGGGACTGATAGATGAAGCCGTCAGAGAGTTTGAGACAGCCTCAAGCGCCACCTCTGTTAGGGAGATTGACAGTCTCTCTATGATTGGAACTTGTTATATGGAAAAGGGAGATCCTGCAAAGGCCGTCACATATTATTCCAGGGCTATAGCGAGTCCAAAGGCTACTGACAAAGAAAAAATTGGATTATACTATGAACTGGCCAATGCCAATGAGGTAAGCGGGGATCTTCCTCAGGCCATGAAATATTTCTCAATGGTTATAGAAAAAGACCAGAACTTCAGGGACGCCTTGAAGAGGGTGCACGCCCTTAAAGACAAGGGTGTCTCTGTGGTTGAGGAAGAGGAACCAAAGGTGGAAGCTCCTCCAGCAGCAGAAGTTCCTCCGGCAGCGGAAGCGCCAGCTGGGGCGTCCAAGGTTATTCCTTTCGTGCCTGGAAGGAAAAGAGTATCGTATGTTTAAAAAATGAATTACTGGGAATTCTATCAACTTTCACAGGAACCGTTTTCCAACGCACCGGACACGCGGTTCTATTATAACAGCGCTCCTCATTCCAAGGCCCTGCTTAGGCTTATGGCTGCAGTTGACGGGATGAAGGGGCTGGCCGTTCTTGTTGGGGATATCGGGACAGGGAAGACAACCCTGGCCAGAAGAATGCTGGACAGTCTTTCCGAGGAGGAATACGAGGCAGCCCTCCTTGTCATAATCCACTCGGGGATCACGGCAGATTGGCTTTTGAGGAAGATCGCCCTTCAGCTCGGCGTTCAAAATCCTTCGCAGGAGAAGCTCACCCTCCTTTCACAGCTTTATGAACGGCTTATGGAGCTCTATGAACACAAGAAAAAGGCTGTAGTGCTGGTGGATGAGGCCCAGATGCTTCATACAAGGGAGATCATGGAGGAGTTCAGGGGACTCCTCAACCTGGAGGTTCCCGAGAGGAAACTCATAACATTTGTCTTTTTTGCCCTTCCCGAGATGGAGGACAACCTGAAGCTGGATCAGCCCCTGGCCCAGAGGGTTGCATTGAAATACAAGCTTGAGCCGTTCAATGAGGAATCTACCGAGGCATATATAAAGCACAGGATGCGCCTTGCAGGTGCAAAGGAAGAACATTTCTCTCCGGACGCCATAAAGGCTATTCACCACTACTCCAGGGGGGTCCCCCGGATGATCAACATTTTGTGTGACAATGCCCTGTTTGAGGGCTTTCTCCTCAAGCAGAAGGTTGTGGATGGAAAGCTTGTTGAAAATATTGCCGTTGACCTCGAGCTTTTCAAGGAAGAAAGGAAAAAAGAAGCCCCTCCTCCTGCTCCGTCGCCCGAGGTTGAAGCGCCGGTTGAAGAGGTTGCAAGCCCGGAAGTTCAGGAGGCTGCGAATCCCGCAACTCCACCGAAACCAGCAGTAGCTCCGCCCCCGGTGAAGACTCCTCCCCCGAGAGCAGCGACCGCCCCTTCACCGCCACCCAAGAAAGCGCCTGCGGCCGCACTCCATGAGGATGTGGACATTGACTCTCTCCTTGATAATATTGTTAAAAAAGATTAAAAATAAATAGGGACAGCGCCCATTTATTGGGCGGGCGTAATTCAGCGGTAGAATGCAGGCTTCCCAAGCCTGACGTCGTGGGTTCGACCCCCATCGCCCGCTCCAAAAATGCTAAAAGTAAAGACCTGACCCCTTCTTAAAAATAATCATATTCTTCAAAAACTCAATAACTGCGCCGGGCCTTACCCAGGACTTTCCTCCCTTCCTGGGATAGGACACAACAGGAACCTCGCCAATCCTGGCTCCAATGGCGTGTCCCTTGAGGAGGATCTCGGCGTCAATGAACCAGTCTTTGGATGAAAGGCCGAGCCGTTCATAAATCTCCCTGCTTATAAGCTTTGGATGTCCGTTTATATCGCGATAGGGGAGTTTGAAGAGAAGGCGGAATAAAAAGTTATAGAAGAATGTGGTCACCCTTCTAATCAACGGCTCTATTCTTATAATCCTTGTGATCTTGCAGATATCAAGTCCGTCCTTTATGAGCATCCTATAGCACCTGAGTGCTTCCATTGCAGGAATCTGGCAGTCTCCGTCCATGTACCCGATTACACCGCCCCTTGCCTTGCTGAAGCCCCGCAGCACACCCCACCCGTATCCTTGGTTTACCTTTATAGTTACAACTTTAATATTTTTGTCCCCACTGGCGAGCATTGCGAGGATTTTTCCTGTCCTGTCTGATGAACCATTGTTCACAAGGACAAGCTCGCAGTTAACTTTTGCTTTCAAGGCTTTTCTTAGGTCTGAGACAACCTTGCGGGCATTATCTTCCTCGTTGTAGAAGGGAATGACGAGGGACAGCTCCGGGCAGGCGGTCTTCATGGGCTTACTCATGGCAGACCCCTATGCGACGCGCTTTGACCCCTTGGTAAATAGTCTCAATTGCCACGGCCGTTAAGATGAGGAAAGGAAAGTTTCCAGGCAGTAGATACCTCGGCTCCCAGTAGATGGGAAGATGCATAAGAAATCCGCAGGCCGGAACCGAGATTAGAATAGCGAGATATCTCCAGCGTTTTCTCATTAGGATGACCCCTGCGAGTGCCATAAAGACAAGACCGTTCTCAACAACCCTCCTCACTACGCGGAGAAAAATCTGGAGTGAATCGGTCGTGCTCAAGTAGTCGATGAACCCCCCGCCTTTTGCCTTGAAAGAGCTGTAATTATACTCCGGAGGGAAACCCCAATCATTCACTGAAAAGAGCATCCTCAGGAACCTCCTGGGGAGCATTATAATGAACCATCCAGGATGCTCTTTGATTGCCTTCAATGACTTGTCCCTGAGGATCTCCTGATACTCGGGATCAAAATATGTGATCCCAGGATGCTCTTTCTTGACCATCTCAAAGGTCGCCTTGTCATCCAGGATTGCGCCAAAGGGGTTGGAAAACTCTCCGAAACCCTCCCAAACAGACTGCCACAGGACCGGCCTCAGGATGGTGAACCTGTGGAATGTGACATAATTGCGGATCCCCCAGGGGAGTAGGATAACGAAGACAAGGCAAACCATCCAGAAACCATGGATTAGCGTCAGGGCTCTTTTTTCTCCTCTTGCCCTTTTTATAAAGGTTGCTAAGGCAAAGAAGGCAGGGAGGAAGATGTAATCGGATCGGATGTAAGCCGAGAACCCGAGGAGGACAGCCGAGAGGGCCATGAGCCATTTTGAGTCCTTCTTCTCTCCCTCAAAGAATATCAGTGTTGAAAGGAGGAGCAGGAAGGCCATGGGAGCGTCGTGCAGGGGCGCTATGGCGAGCCTGGCCTGGGGGATCCAGAGGGCATAGAGATAGGCTGAAGTTATCCCGAGCAGTTTGCTCATCAGTGTCCTCATTGTGAGGATATATATGAGGAATACCCCCATTGAGTCCAGGATGGCCTGGAAGATCTGGAGCTCCAGGTATCTGTCCTTTCCTGTCAGCTTGTAGAAAAATGAAAGGAGCAGGGCATAGCCGGGCAGTGCATGGTGATATGGCTCAAGCACTTCCTTCTCAGGGCGGGGAACATCTTTGATGTCAATAAGTTTTTTTATCCTGTTCTGCTCGTCCGCGACCTTGTTCAAGTGAGAAGAATTGATGACAAAGCCTCTTCCCTGGGCAATGTGATAGGCCATCTCTCCATCGCCTACTGTGATCCCGGTTAAAAAATAATTATGATGAAGGGACGAAAGGAGCAGGAGCCTAACCGTTATGGCGAGGATAAGCGCGCCGCCGAGGGCAAGTCGCGTCAGCCGTTCTGCTTTTTTGTCCAGGATCTTTTCAGAGTTCATAGAGGCTGACCCCATTGGCGGAAAAAACCTCTTTTGATAAGGAGATGAGTTTTTCTATTAATGTAATTTGTTTCTTCAGTGCGGGCGTTTCCCACTGGCTCCCCTTATAGAATCGGATTTCTTCTTTATTTACAAGGAGGTGGGTGGTTCCGAGCCCAATGAGTTTTCTTTTCACTTCTTCCGGCCCGAGTGCGGACAGGTCCTGCCGGCAGGTTGGGGCGGGGTTCTCTGAATCACAGGCAAGATATTTTTTACCAAGATAATACTCAAGGCGCGGCTCGAAAAACACAAAAACCTTTGCTTGAGGTAGATTGTTTTTTATATATTGAATGGCTTGAAAGGCTCCAAAGGATTTCTCAAGATATTCCTGTGCAGAAATGATCCCGGCCCCTGTGAGAGCGCTTTTCCCCCTCTTGTAGGCAAGGATTCCAGAGCACATTGCAACACTCAGAACAACAGCCAATATTGCGGAGAATTTTACAAGCCTGCCCATTTTCATGAGACTGATTGCGCAGAAGGCCGTGGGAAGGCAGAGAAGCGCCATCGGGGTGATGATGAACCTTCCTTGCTGGGTGCCAAAGAAAAACCACAGGACAAGGTAGGCGCCGCAGTAGGCGAGAATGCACTTCACCCAGGACGGCAATCTCTTTAGGAACAGGAGGCCCGGAAGAATGGCCAATGGAACAAAAGGCATGGCTCCGGACTCAAGGGGTATCCTGTAATTAGGCATCGTTATGATCCAGGGAAGTATGAGGAGGTTCTTGAGGCTCCTCTCCACGCCAAACGAGGAAAGATATGCCTTCATACCTTCATAACTTGGCTCAAAGGCGGGGTTGAGGCCAAGCATTGAGAACAGCCCTGGAAAGAGAGGATGAATGGGGTTTGAGAACTTAACGAGATTCTTAATATACCAGAAAGAAGGCAGAATGAGCGCAGGGGAGAGATAGAGAATCATGGAGAGCAGCAACCCCCGCCTTCTCTTCAATGAGACTGCCAGGATAATAATAATATTGAGCAATAATGCGAAGAGCGCAGTATATTTAATTCCTAGTGCAAACCCAGACATGGCTCCTGCAATGGCAAGAAACCCTGTTTCCCTTCTCTCAATCCAGAGAAGTAGTGCTATGAATGCCAGGATCTCGTAGCTTGCAAGGCCCACATCCACAAGGCCTGCCGAAGCATTGTAGTTCACCATTGGGATGGCGAGGAAAAGCAATGCGGAAAAGAGCGCAAGGCGGATGCCGCCCTTGTCCCGTGCATAGCCGTATATCCCCACGAGGCCCATTAACATCATAAGAAGATGGATGAGCTGGGCGAGACGATCGCTTGACAGCCCGATTCCCAGCGTAAAGAGGATCTCCATGAAACCCGGGAACTGAAAGAAAATATTTCCAGTGACGAAATCAATCCTGTGGCGCTCAAGGAAATACTTTGGCCTGAGAAGGTGGTAGGAGAGGGCGTCGGGCTCAACAGGTGGGGCAAGGGCGCTGAAGATTCCAACTGACAGAACTCCAAGGATCAAAATCGAAATGATAATATCAACCCTCGACTTGAGCATGTTCTTTGCCTGAAGGCCCAACCCCTTGAATGGGGTGCGGATTTGCCACAACCCGCTCAGGGAAGGGATAAGAAATATTACAAGGATGAGGGCAAGGACGCCTGGATATAGATTGCCTGTGAGACCTACGAAAAGGGTCAGGAGGGAGAGAGCGCCGAGGCCGAGACCGGTTGAAAATGCCCAGCCGGCCGGGACGCCGATCCGCCCCAGTATAAGGTCCCCTGTGCCCCAGGAGGCAGCAGTTATTACAAGAATTAGAAAGATATCAACCATTTCCCAGGAATTTTAACGCAGAAAGGATCTTGTCCCTGTATGTCTCAAGGAACGAGTAGCAATAGTATGCCGAGCACCAAAGGATCCAGAGCAAAAGAAGGATTTCTGGAATTTCTCTTGCCAGGAAGGATGGTCTCCGCACTGCGTGAGGATGTCCCATTATTTTTGAGCGACAGCCAGGAGAGAGATGCCGAAGGGGAAGCGAAGTTTTTCCTCTACAGTGAGGAGCGGCACAATGATGTCAAATATCTTCAAAGGGCTCGTGGGCAGGAGCTTCGTCCCGAAGATCTTTCCAAAAAGGAACCATCCCGGGATTCCAAAAGAATTGACATGACGCATTTCCAGTGTCCTGAAGGATGAAGCCTCCAGCCTTGCCTCGAGATCCTTTTTCGAATACCTCCGGAAATGGTTTAATGTCCTGTCAAGGCTGCCATAGAGGAATTGATGGGCAGGGACCAGGAGGACAATCTTCCCTTCGGGAACAAGGATCCGGTGAAGGCTTTTCAGTGCTGCTATATCGTCTTTCACATGCTCAAGGACATTAATGCAAACGATCGTGTCAATTCTTTCCTTCTTCATTTCAGCGCCTGTATTGTTTCCAAGCTCAAATGGGATCACCCTGACATTTCTAAAGTGCCCGAAGGATTCCTGCAGAATGTTGAGGTAGCGGCGCTCGGTGTCCGAAGCTATCAGGAGATCCCTTTCCAGAAGGAATTTCGTTATATTGCCGGTTCCGGAGCCAATCTCAAGCACTCTTTTTCCAAGATGGGGCTTGATTGTCCAATAGAGATAGGCGTTGTATCGCGACATTTTCCTCATGCGGTCAAGCGTGATATGGCCGGGCCTTTTCCATTTCGAACGGGAGAAAAGAGAGAACCTGAGTATTGCCCACACTGCCACAAATCCGTCCTTCCAGGTGATCTTTTTCCCCTCCTCGTATGTCCTCCCCCTATAGGTGATGGGGACTTCGT
>Ga0315310_10001125_pt1 | contig 16839 bp, 12 predicted proteins | sample TDP5_MG_FD_203630 | JGI IMG/M metagenome (GOLD analysis project Ga0315310, IMG submission 203630) | Freshwater sediment microbial communities from Lake Towuti, South Sulawesi, Indonesia - TDP5 | ecosystem: Environmental > Aquatic > Freshwater > Lake > Sediment | place: Indonesia: South Sulawesi... | reverse complement strand
ACAACTTCGCAATCCTGGAACACTGGAAGCAATTCAATCTCGAGATGTTGTCCTCGTAGTAATTGACGAAGCTCACTGTCTTTCTCACTGGGGACACGATTTCCGTCCAGACTACATGCACGTAGCGAGTTTCCTCAATCATCTTCCATACCGGCCAGTTGTAGCGGCATTCACAGCCACCGCAACCGAACAAACAGTTCAAGACGTCAAGAACATCCTAAGGATCGAACAAACTCCAATCTACTTGTCACCCCACAGAAAGAACATCACCCTGGAAACCGTCAGAATCAAGTCGAGATCTCCACCCGAAAATGAGGGCGAGAAGAGAAAATCTCTTCTGGAAATCATCAAGAGACTAGGGCCAGACAAGAACGGAATTATCTACTGTGCTTACACCCGTACAACAGAGGAACTAGCGTCTTACTTGAAGAACCACGCTCGGGAAATAGGCCGATCTCCAGACGAAATCGCGTTTTTCCACGGAAAAATCGCCAACAACACCAAGACTGACGTACAAGACAGATTCATAGGCAAGAACCAGAAAGAATCCACGCCAATCAAGATAGTGATCGCCACCAATGCCTTCGGCCTTGGGGTGGACAAGAGCGATATACACTTCATCATTCACTACGACATTCCTGGCACGATCGAAGCCTACTATCAAGAAGTGGGAAGAGCAGGCCGAGACTCAAAGCTATCGGCCACAGGAACCTTGATGTTTCTAGAATCAGATCTAGACAAGCAGAGATTCTTAGCCAGCACACGAATCGTTGACGAGAGGGACATAATCTACGTACACGACGCTCTTATGAGAATGAAACCGTCTCCTGACGGAAATATCTACGTATCCACTTCTGATCTCACCAGACATACTGCGCTTGACGACGTAGCGCTCAGGGTCGCCGTATATCAGCTTGAGAAGAACGGACTGGTCGAGAGAGGACCAAATATCATTAGTCCAGTTGTTCTCAAGACACATTCAGAATCAGAAAAGCCTCACGTAGTTTCTAGCTCAGATAGCCGAATTCTATGTGAATATTTAGAGGACAAGCTATCGAGGACTGAATGGCGAACTATCCATCTGGATAAGATCGCGACAGACCTAGACTGGAAGCTAAGTCGCACAAATAATGCCTTACGTGACCTACTTCGAGACAAGCAATCGCCAATATCCAGACAGCGGAATTTCGAAATCACTATCACAGATCCGGAAAAAGCTCTTAATGACCTTGAGACTGTCTACGCCAGTCAGATCAGTCTTCTCCATGCAATAGCCGAGCAATACGAGCAGTTCAGAAGTGGAATATGGGCACACATCCGCAGAGAGAACTGGCCACACATCATTCAAGCAGTAGCTTGGAGTGGACCAAAACTCTCGAGAGTCGACTGTGCTCAGTTCTTTAGAATGTGGTCTGACTTAGATCTTGTCGCATATCGCAACGAGTTATCCAAGGACAGCATGAAGCTCATGATTCCCCTTGAGCAAGCCGAGAGAAATCTGCAAGCATCACTGGAGACTGACCGAATGGTAATCAATGCACTTCAATTAGCGAAATCCAGCCACATGAGTGTCGACGGCGACTTCTTGGAGAATCTGAGTTCTGATCCCGAGTCAGTTGATGCATCACTGAGACGTCTGAATGAGTTCAATTTGATACAGATGACTCACTGCTACAGTTCCGGCACTTGCATGTCACTCAGACTCAGCAAGAATGAATCTGTCACTCCAAAAGACCTCGACATCTCCTCTCTGAAGAAGATACAACGTGAACGAGAGCACAAATTGGAGTTGATGGCAAAATACGCAACGCTGAGCAGTGACCAAGAGAGATGGCATTTTGTAGAAGAGTACTTCGCAGGCAAACTTCGACATGAGCCAAGATCGGATATCATAGCGGGCCTCAACCCGCAGCAAATCGAGGCTGTAACCGCTCCAGCAGGGCTCCTCCTCATAAATGCCGGTGCCGGCACGGGCAAGACTGAGGTCGTTGCGAGAAGGATTCTCTACATAACTGAGGAGCTATGCATACCGCCAGGACAAGTGCTCGCCATGACTTTTAGCAAATCAGGTGTGGCTCAACTCAAAGAACGCATGGCAAAGATCATGCCTAACCGACGAATTGACATTCGAACATATCATTCACTTGCGTACGAGATCTTGCGTGCTTACGCAGGAGAAAAACCGCTTTGGATCAGATCGGGATTTGAAGTAGAGAACACGGAGGCATTGATGAGCCGGATACGACAAACGCTAGATTCCTTGGATGACGGGATAGAACCTGGCGAGAGAATCGCAAGATACAGTAAGGCTATTCAAAAGCTGCTGAGTCTTAGACAGCCGCCGTCCCCCAGTGAGGTCAACGACGATCTCGCGCTGAAGATTGACGGAGAATTCCTGTCTGCAAAGAATCTTCGTAGAGTATATCAAGACTATATACAGTTCTGCAAGCAAGCAAACTCCATCGATTATTCACTCATGATCTCTTTGGCAGTAGATCTTCTTCGCAAGAGACCAGATATCCTGCGCGATTACCAAAGACGAATTGCCTACCTAGTTATTGACGAATACCAAGACACCACTCCAATACAAGATGAGCTACTGTCTCTTCTGTCGAATTGGTATGGAAATCTGTGTGTGGTAGGTGATAGTGATCAAACAATCTTCGCTTGGAGCAACGCAGACGTACGAAACATCCTCGATTTCTCAAAACGCAACAAGGATGCCAAAACGATAAACCTTGAAATCAACTATCGTTCCACTCAGAACATTCTAGACGTCTCGAACCGTTCGATAGAGCACAACAAGGAACGAATCCCGAAGCAGTTGACGGCCTACCGAAAGGTGAAAGGCCTTCGCGTTGTGATTCACTCTGCTGAAAATGACAGTGACTTGGGTGCCGATTACGTTTGTAGAAAGATCAAAGAGAATTTGGCGGCAGGAACGAACCCACAAAACATTGCTATACTGACGAAAACGAATGATCAAGTAACCAATATCATGAAAATGATGAAAACGCAAGGAATTCCTGCGAGTGTGCCTGAAGAGCAAATTCGGATCGTAAAGAATCCAAAAGCAAAGCAAATCCTTGTTGAAATGGAGAAGATTGCTCGTCAAACACCACATTTGTCTGCCCTGGCCGTCTATGCCAACATACAGTCATCCTATAGTAGTAAAGATATTCCAGGGGGCTTCGAAGAGCTGATCCGAGAATTCGACCAGGACAGCGAAGACAACTCATGTCAAGCGTTCTTGAATCTGATGAATGCATCGACCGGTCAAGACACACATCTGGATAAGAAGAACGCAGTCCGAGTAATGACAATTCACAAGTCAAAAGGCCTCGAGTTTGATGATGTATTTGTAACCTATCTACGATCCGGAAGCTTTCCCCGATTCGATGTAAGTGTCGAGGAGGAACGGCGGGTCTTCTATGTGGCAATGACCAGGGCACGCAACAGGCTGTACATCCTTTCTTCAACGACAAGACCCTCATCCTTCATAGCAGAGATTGCGCAACAGGATGCGGTAGAGTATTTCCCACAAGAAACCCCTCCCGTTCGTACTACGCGCCACCAACGCCGTGGCAGAGAGTCTTCCAAGAAACCAATCCCAATTCGTAGAAATCGATGACCTTGGGAACGAGTCATCCATTCAGAAAAAGAGTCAATCTGTTATGGATTGGGTATGCAGGTTGCTGTCACTTGCAGACTGCATCATGTCCACTACTGGGGCTCTCACCACTTGCAGGAACCCCACTCAAGATTTAGCAGACAATGGATGGCAACCAGTCTAATACTGATACTGAAGCGGCTCAATCTGACTTGTGCTATCTAGCTTGTTCTGGCACCGAGAATTGGAGCTATGCCGCAGTCGGGTGGTAGGGGTTTTTGCCTATATAGGGATGGTTGCCTAAGCTTCTTCCTGCATGGGTTTGAAGCGGCTGTTGAGCCAGTGTGCGAATACGGGGTCAGCGATTCTATATTGGGCTTTCATCGGTCTCTCGATTATTCCGTAGTTCATCAGAGTGGTTAGTGTCTTGGATATGTTGAAGATGGGTTTTCTCACCTCTCGGGCTACTTGGCTTGGTTGGATGCTGCCTGTGGCCAGCGCGAGGAGGATTTCTCGTTCGAGCGGGGAGAGCGCAGCGAAGTAGTTCTCGAATTCTCCGTCCAAGCTTAATATCATGTCTTCGTAGGCTTTGTCGATGCGCTCCTCGGTCATTGAGCCTCCCTCTCCTGCTGCCAGGTAGAGTTCCATGCCTAGGCGTTGGACATAGTCGGGGTAGCCTCCGCAGTACGTGGCTATCCTATCTATCTGTGAGGCGTCTGGGTGTATGTGGACGGTTGCGAACCTCTTCTTGAGGAACTTCTTCACTGTCTCTTCGCTCAGTTTCTTGACTGGGATCTCTACGAGTTGTCTGTAGAAGGGTGAACGGCGGTCATAGACGAGGTTTCGCATGATTGTTGTGGCTGAACCCGCCAGAACGTAGCAGACTCTCTTCTGTGATTGGATGATTGTGCGGATCCTCTTCAGCGTATCATCGCCCCATCGTATGATGTCTTGGAACTCGTCCAGCATGACGACGAAGTGGACGCTCTTGTCGGTCGCCAGTGACTCTACGTAGCGTAGAGCATCCTCGATCAACGTGTCCTCGTCTGTCTGCTTGTCTCGAAACCGGACTGTGAACTCTGAGAATTTAACTTCGCTGACTCTATCTCGCACAGCCTTTGCTTTTTCACTTACAGCTTTCACTAACCTGTCCAGGTAAGGTTTGTCGCCAGTCTTCTGTGCATAGCATGCTGTGGCGGTGTCGACGAGCAGTTTTGCGAAGCGGCTCTTTACGGCTAGTCCGTAGCAGTTGATGATCATGGGCACTATGCGCGGATTGGGCTCCAGTTTGATTGCTAGGTTTTCGAGGATGGATGTCTTTCCGGTCCTTCGGAGGCCGATCAGGACTGAGTTGCTGGAGCCGCCTTTCTCTACTCCCCTGACCAATGTGAGAAGTCTGCCCAACTCTCTTTCTCTGTTCACGAAGTAGACTCCTGTCACTGGCTTACCTATCATGAACGGGGGCTGGCGCATCGGAATCGATGCATATAGGATCAGACGCCTATATAGGCATGCTTCCCTATACACTGGCACGCGTATGATGTAAGCAACCTGATATACTCCCAGCCGAGTCTCACCAACCCATCAGATCTCAGCCACGACTCGAACTGACGCTTAACCCAGTATGAGAATCAACGCTCAACGGAACCGTACATGCATCAACGTCATTGTTTCCCACTGAGGCTTTCAGACAGCACGAACTTGCGAGAGTGCCCGCCGCCGTCAAGAAGTTGCCACTCTGTTGCTGCTAATATAACATAACTATACTGAAGGAAGATTAACACACATAGAGTGAAGTGCCTAGATAGAGTGAAGACTGTGAAGATAGAGTGCCCATTGCTTAGAGAGTGCCTGCAGATGCAGATTGTTTGAGATGAAATAGAGTAGGTGCAAGAGGGAGAATAGGTAGAGGACAGAGCAAGAGAGGAAAAGAGGAGATATAGGAAAATTGAGAGCGCCTATGCAAGATTGCCTATAGTTGCCTACAGCCCTAGACGGCCTAATAAGATTAAGAGCGCCAAAATTAGCCAGCCGGTAAGTGGCGGTCTCAGGCGCCACCCCACAGGTACTGGGTGTGATTTCTGATTGCGGATCAGATGACTTCCAAGTGCAGAACAACTCTTGAAAACAACAAAGATCAGCAAACAAAACCAGCCTGAATAGCTTGGCTCTAAGCCCGCAGAGCAGTTTTCTACGTCCTTCCTACAGCCTCTTTGGCATACGTTGCCAAAGGGGGAAGGCTGATGATGCTGCCCTTTCCCGCAATGATAATAGGGCGATTATGTGTCGCCGATGTTCTTCCTGCAGCACTTTCTTGCTGAGGAAGCATCGATGCCATCTGCTGTGATGTCGTCTCTCATCATAGCCTTGATGATGTTCCACGAAAGGATACGGCCCATGCAACCTGCCTAACATACACTTACAGTTCTTCTTGCCACACCGCACATACTGGCTTCTAAGAACCCCTACGTTACCGCACCTTGGACAGATGATTCTCCGCGCTTTGCTCTTCAATCGCAGCTGCCAATCATCTGTGCTGCATGTCATTAAAGAGCGGAGGCACACCGATGGAACCACTTACTCGTCTGGACCTCGCCACGCCTCTTCCCTAGCTCATTCACTCTTATTTTCCGTAAGTGGCAATCAAGAAAAAGGTATTCGTATTTTCTGTTTAGGATCGCGCTACTCGTAGGATCTTGGGTTGAGTTTAGGATCTGGTGGTTTTCTATGGCCTTCTAGAAATAGTTCTACTTGCAGAGAAGCCGTCACTTTCTCGATTTTAGGATCACCGCAACGCGATCCTATCGAGGCGTTGATTTCGTCTTTTCCTAGTTCGGAAACCTTTCCAGACTTGTCAACAGCTGAGTCCACTACACTGTTCGGTTTCGATATAAGCGTGATCCCGAAAGCACCTCATTTCACGTCGATTCAACCAACAGTAAGGCGCCACATAACCTGATTTCTTGCATTCAATGTACATCCGTCCATAGGATTAGAATGGATTTAGGATCAGCCTTCCAAGCTAGGATCAGTCCGTTAAGATCCTAGCTTCTCTTCTTCAGATGTTTAGGTCTAATTACCTAGCATCAAGATTGGATCCTAGCCTTGTAGGCCTCAACCCCTCTTTTTGGGGGCATCCGTCATTACCCAAAGAGGAATATGGCCCGTTGAAGAGAAACCATTTCAAGCCAAGAATAAGCCTCGTCAACACGTTGCGGAGTTATCTGTCGTGTCCATTCCGTGTGAACTTGCCGAGCGAAAAGAAACAGTTGAGGAAGAACGTGGAAATGAGGTATCTTCTCATTTTCCTTTTTGGAAGATGATGATTGCTGCTACCCTCTCTCAGCATCTACTGCTTAGTGGGTGCATTTGACGTTATTCTCGTGGTATGTTTACACTCACCTGTCAGTACATGGATATCGATTGATCGCATATTTTTCCAATGCTTTTTATGAAAAGAGACTCCACGCTCGCTTGCTGTTGCCCGAGGTGCGGAGATTTGCCTTGCACCAATTCGATAATTTTCCCCTTTTCCTTGCGGCCTCCAATCTCGGCAAGTCTTTTCGCATAATTGTTGAATACTCGAGTGCGTTTATCTAGAATGCGGACCTAAACACGCTCCCGTGTAGTTGCCTAGTCCTCCATCATCTTCCACGCCAACTCATCGTCCACCCTGACTATCGCTTCCTTCGCACCAGCAGAACCCAGAACCTCTTCCTCATCCAACCGCTTCCGGACATTTCCGGGGATGGTGAGAAGAGTCAATCGATACCTGCAAAATGTTAACCAATCAATTCCACACTTCGTAGGCAACCCAGCTAAGATCTTCTCAACACATTCAATGAAACCTTTCGGAACCCGGGAATATTCTGGTTCTCGACCATGTTTCTCAGCCATTTTCTGCGCAGCGTTGCCCAATAACTCCTTGAATCCTTCGGCTTTCTATGGCTTAGAATCCCCACTGGATCACAAAAGACCTTGTACTCTGGCAGGTGGCTGAGTTAGCGCGCTCGTTCTTCAATAGCATCTCGACCAAAGGAGTCGGTGAGGTTCTAGTAGACGTCAAGGTCTAGTCAACTTCTGACTGACATACCGTGAGATCTGTAACTTCTATTGGAGAACGCGCTCCCTTTGACAGAACCAAATTGGCCTTTTTTCTAGGAAGAATCTCTCACTATCACCAGAGAGTCTAGATCGTTTTCCGTCACTTCAATACCCACTCGGGTCAAGGGCCATCTTGCTACAAATTCAGTTCTCTGATGCCCTCTGCGTAGCAGTTCAAAATGGCCTGGTTCTGATAAAGGCTGCAAGTGTACGTGAAAAAGACTCGCCGTCGTACTAGAAATGTCCGATTGCGCTTGAGTACCTAGAAGGCATCCAACTCCAAAAGATCTTCCTCTTGCAGCAAGCTTTCCAAGTTCTTGTTCTACGGAAGGAACTGCTCTAATCAAATCCCTAACCTCATCGAAACACAGTACAAGGACAGGTTTCTCCTGACTCCCTCCCAGATCTTTCATGTTGAAATACAGCCACTGAAGGACCCAGGCCAGAACAACGCCTTGTTGCCTGTCACTCAGACGAGAAAGACGAATCACTCTTATTCTTGGCTCGTTTTCTCCAAAGGTAATAAGATCATCTAATTTGAAGACGTTTGCACCGTTCTCGAAAAGGCATCCATCTGTTCCAGCAAGCAGTCGCAGAATGGAGCCACGGACTCTTTTTCTTATGTCGGTAGTCACCAATTCATCGACCGTGAAGGTCTTCTCAGAAGATACAGCCTTGACTTGCCTAGGTGGATTCATAGCTAATCTTGCCAATTCCGAAAGTGTTCTGGGTTGACTGGACTCCGATAGATATCTTAATAGTACCTGTATGAGTACCCTAGCGGAAGGCTTTCTTACGTCAAGATCAAGCAGCGACACGATCCTCTCAGCAACTGCCTCCACATGTTCTTGACCGTTGCGATTACTGCCTCCGAATAATCCTATGAGCGAAGGGACGAGTGGCTCAAGAACCAGTCGATTTCTTGACTCGGGGCCGACGAAGAAAACGTCGACCTTGACCTTCTGCCGAAAATCCCGAGCGTCATTCTCATCCATGCCGTAATGGGATAGTCTATCCTTGTGTAGCTTGCTGACTTCGAAAGCCAGCTCTGTCAGATCTCCCTTAACGTCGAATACGATCACGTTGGGCCCTCGGACAGCGATCTCCTCGGTAATAGTTTTCAGCAGTACAGTCTTTCCAGTACCTGAACCGCCAAACACCAAGATACCACGTGTGACATCGGTCAAACCAAACGCGAATGGTTCGCCGTCGTGGAGTTTTTGACCTAGATACAGATCGGAGTCGCTTCTAATCTTGGCAACCTCGCTTCTTTCTATCTTTCGCCTCCCAGAGAGACTCTGCAAAGCAATAACTCGCTCAAGTTCCGGCGAGATAACGAAGGGACGAGACGGATCTGTAGTTTCCAAAACGAGGTCTAGTTTGTCGATCAAATTCTCCAGCATTTCATCCTTACTCACTACATTTGGCCAGTTCTTTGCCATTACCTCTTGTAGCAGATTTCTTTGTTCTTTTGTCGCTCCGCCAAACAGAGAGCGTGCCGAGTTTATTCTTTCAGACAATACTCCGTCAACGACAGCCTTAGTTATTCTAGACATACCACTCCTTGCGGCATAGTCAAGTGATTGTCCGAAGATATGGATCACACGCCGCATTATTCCGAAAGACAGTTCACTTACAAGATCCAAAGCGTCCTCGTCAATAACATCGCAATATTGAATGTGTTCTGTCGCGGGCATACCCTTCGGGTTGATTCTCTTGTTGACTACTTCAATAATCCTGTCCCGATCAATTGGAGGAACATTGATTCGATAGAATTTTGGTCGGAGCGCAGACTCCAAATAGTGATCAAGAGTTACAGGCGCAATTGTTGCAAATAGATCGACATTCTGTCCAATACTAGATACACTCTCATCGAGCTCAAGTAAGATCCGAGAGGAGTTGCTTCTGTTCCCTTTGTCCAGCTCGTCAACAATGAACACGATTCTATCAACGCCTGGGCTATTGGCGAAGATGTCTCGCAGGTTATCAACTATGATTTCATTTCTGCGATGCCTCTTTAGGAGATCATCCAGATTCTTTGTCCCTTTGTATTGCAGCACACCTTTTTTGCACAGCTTTTCCACTTCCGCCAAGATGTCAACGAGAACCTCATGTACGTTGCGTGGCGCTTCTGCCCGTGATACCACAACTGGAAGAATGTCGGTCCTGCCCTTGAGGCGACTAAATAGAAAGTTATTCAAACAAGTCTTGCCAGAACCCCGTCCGCTCACCAGAAGGATTCTTGTGTGCCTCCGCTGTCGGAGATCGTCTTCAATCAGGGATTCGATCGTGCCTGAAGAGATTTTCCTTTCGATATACAGATCATCGATATCCTCAGGACGTATGGGTCCGAGCTCAAACCTGCGGATAAGTTTCCCAAGATCGAAGCTCATCCTAAATCTCCGTCTTTTTGGCAATTAGTTGTCTGGTGTGTTCGCTAATGCTGTAGAGTACATGTTTTCCTGTTGACACCCGGACCAGGAATCCCATTCGGCAAAGCTTATTGAGAATCTGCGATACTCTAGGTCGGCTTAGATGGAGATTATCGCTCAGCCGAGCGTCTCCAGCATTGACCGTTCCTCGTTCCCCAATGAATCTTAGGACTCCAACCTCTCTTTCCTGAAGATGTGAGAAAAGAGTTGCTCCTTGTTCTTCGAGCACGCGTGCTACGTCGGAATATTCAAGCTTCGGTCGACTCTTCTGGAGGACGTCATCTAGAACGTCCCCACATATCTTTATGAGTTCTCGAGGGTTGCCATTAGAAAGCCCTAGGATCGCTTCCAACGCATCTTCATGAAATATCTTATTGATTTCTGACGATCCGGCTCTAGCCAGTCTCTTTTGCACCAAACCAATAGAATCGCTTCTGACGAGGGGCCCTAGAAGAATTTCCAAGTCGGATATCGATCTTGCGATTTCTATTTCGTGAGCGAGATGTTGCATTGTGAGTCTGCCCACAACTATTACCCAAAAAACACCACGGATGCTCAATAGTGGACGAACCATTAGCAGTAGTGACGAAGCAACATCCGGGGAAATCTTGTCTAGATCGTCTACTAACATCACTATCTTGCCAAAACGCTTTGTACATTCTCGAAGCGTTGTTTGCAGAGCTTCTTCGATATGATAGATGTCGGGATCTATCATTAGGGTCACTTCCTTCTCGCGCCCAACCCCCAGTACATCAGCTCCAGCACCTCGATATTCTCGAGATTTCTCTTCTCGTTTGTACAGCACTTTTTCAACTCGTCGTCGCATTTGTCGAACCATCGCTGGTTCTGTGCTCTCCAGTCTGTTAAGAAGAGTTAACAGGACTCCACGCAGAAAACCGATTTTGTCTGCGTCAAAATGGGAAACCGACATCTCCACGACTAGTACGTCTTTATCCATGTCGTGGGCCAGTTTCGAAAGAAAGCTGCTCTTTCCTGTTCCTCTGTCTCCCGTCACTAGTACTATGCCGGTCTCTCTAAATCGAACAAAGCGTCTTACTGCCATTAGCTCGTTGTGTCTGTTTACAAAGAGCGTTTTGAGATCGTCGTTTGAAATCGGTCCTACGCTGAAAGGGTTGAACCTAAGGGGCATAGTCATGGTTGCAGCATCTCATCGCGATTGCCATGTCATTATGTTCAAGAATGAACGTATTAACATATTAAACATATCTCTCGCGTGCTCTCTCCCACAACATCTTACGTTCAATATGTTTACATGTTCATCTTCCAACAGGTGAACACGTTGGTTCCCTAAATCACCAGTTCTATGCCGTGCATCCCATACATGAACTCTCATTTGCATCCAGAACCCCGCTCTCTTTCAGCTAACCCGCAAAGAAATTCGAACAGAGTTTCGTTCTTGCATACGCTAATAGGCAGAGAACCTGGCAAAAGACAGAATGGAGAGGGATTGAGGGCCTGAAGTCACTGCGGCCGCGCTGTCGATCTCGAAGATCACTGATTTTCTGAGATTAATGCAATAAAAGCTCCCACTAGAGCCTTCCCGAGATATGGAAAAGTGAAGATCTTGACGAGTACCCTCTGTGGGTCTTGGAATCATGTCGTCTGGACTGAGTGGAAGATCAAGTTGATTCTGTTATTGTCTGCGTTGATGGTTGGGTGGGAGCAAGAAGAAGGCGGGTTACTGTTGGGCTTTCGTCTTCAAGGTCCACAGAACGCGTGATTCCATCCGCCCAGCCCTCAATCACATCCCTCTGTGGCGACTCGGAGAGAACAGTCAAAGATGATGAGTTCTGCAGCCCAAATTCCTGAAGTGGACTGACCGACAGACCCACAATCCAAGGCAGCTTTAACAGGAAGAAAGAACGCCTGAAACTGCACTTTACCTGGCGTTATCGTTAATGTAATTGAGGTATCATAAGGTGGCATTAGAAGTGGGTTTTTTCGAACTCGTGCGTAATCTGATCCACTAGTAGATCAGATTGAGCGTGAGATCGCTTTTACCCGAGTCAGTGAAGCGTACCAGTTTGGGCGCTGTTGTCTTCAAAAGCCATATCGCGAAGGCGGACATGAAGTATGTGAACCTTCAAGAGTTGAAGTCGTGGGTGCGTAGACGCTTCCCACGGGATAATGCGGTTCGCGTAGCGGTTGAAAGCCAGCCAGACCAGCTTTCCACTGAGGAGTTTCTGGTGCTACTCAAGATGTTGGACCTGATGCTGGTTCCTCGATGACAACCTCACCAGTTGCCATCGATCCCTTGAACATCCATCCCCCGTTGTTGATGTAGTCTCTCGCCTCTTTAGCCGTCACAACAATCTGCTTTCCTCCCTTACCATTACCGGTTCCACCATCGAAGTTCAACTTCCTCTTGACCAATTCCTGTAGCTCTTCTATCGTCATCTTATCCAAGTCGATGTTTTTGATCTCGTCGCTGGAGAAGCCCAGCATCGCCAACGCTGTAGCTCTAAACTCCCTTTGCAACATTCTAGCATCGTCTCGGTGAAAGCTGAGAGTCTGAAGCAGGGATTCCGACGCTCTTCGGTATCCGTCACGCATCTGCTCCAGAAGGCTGTCGGACAATTTCTTGTGTAGCCTGTAGACTGCTTCAATGTCTCCCTGATGCCCCATCCAGAACTTGACCCACTCATCCAGCAAGCCGATCTCCGCCTTCGCCAAAGCCTGACCCATCCTCGTGTCAAAGTATCTCCGCAGAATGTATGGCCGCCACGGAAACCCTGCATGCCTGAACGCCTTCCTAACGATCTTGCAGATGGCCTTGGTTGTCAACGTTCTTCCGGCGCCAAAGTCGTCAGAGACTACTGCTGACTGGGTGGTTATCTTCTCCCCATTCCGCATACGCTTCTCCAAATATGCTTTGAGTTTGGTGCATCCTTCCTGGCAGAGGAGGCTTTCGTACTCAGTCGTCTTGCTGAGTTCCTCACGAATAATGACCCTTGCGGGAATTGTGGTGAATGTTGCTTTGCTGGTCGAGTTATCAACCTCGAGCTCTGGCAAGTCTTGGATGCGCAGGCCATCGTTTCCGCGGTAGTTGCCCAGCGTCTGAGGGCGCAGACCCGTGAAGGCCAAGAGAGCTATAGCGGCAGCTTGACGCTCATCGCAGAACCTCCACACCGATTGCAGTACGTATGGTTCAGGCGTCTTCTCGTTCTTCAATGTTGGAGTCCTGTTCGCACCTTTGATGTTCACCTTCTTCGTCAAGACGACGTCATTGTGGATGAGCCAGCTCTTGATTGGTTTCAGGTAACCCTTGATCGTGGAACTCGCATATCCCTTCGCGCGGTAGTAAGCGACCGAGTCCAAGAGGATGCTGTACGCATCCTTTGCGCTCACCTCTGCGAGTGTCTGCGGTGTCGTCTTATGCTCACTGCAGAACCTACTCAGCCTGCGCAGGTATGTGTCCGCAGTAGTCTCGCTACCTTCTCGGAGATTGGCATGCCAACGCGCCACATTCGCGTCGCCCAGAAGCTTTCTACTCGTCTCATAGCTCGACATGCCGCTCCTTCTCGGCACCTCATTTAAACCGGAGCTGCTAGAGCCCCGTGGTACCGCCACCCTGCAAAGGTGGCTGAACCCCGCGGGCCCGCCATTAATAAGGGCGATATTGAAGCTCGCTACAGCACGAACAAAGGCCGACTACCACCGGATATGATCGAGGATATGCGCAGCAGCTACAGAGCATGCGAACCATTCTTGTCTACCACATCGGAGTTGGAACAGAGCGCTGTCGTGAAGGAGGCTAAGATAGAAGCGTTAAGGAGTATGGCGAAGAGTCTCTTGGATATTGACCTGGTGGAAGTGAGGATCGTAAAAGAGAGGAAGATCAAGAGAGAACTGACACCTGTAGAAGAAGTCGAACTCTACGAAAGTGAAATCAAGAAGCTGAGAATGGGCCCTCAAAAACTGCGAAATGCTGATGAAAACTGCGATGACAGGGTTCACTGCAGACGGTTTGAGAGCAGCCTCATTCCGGAGGAGCAGTTGGTGCCACATCTCAACGACGGATGGCAGATTGTCAAAGAGTTGACTAGCGGGAAGATAGCGGTGAAGAGAGAAATCCCGCAAGACGTGAGAAGGAAATCTTTAATTGATTAACATTATATATCTTGTTAAGTGATCGGTATGTCGGAGCGAACCGTTTCCATCCTCAAGGAGGTCGGGAACCCAAACAAGGCAAGAATAATCGCTCACCTGACCAAACACAAGGGTGAGAATGCTGAGGATCTTGGTAAGCATCTTGGCTATCCTCTTCCGACCGTCTACAAGTATCTTAGGGAACTCGAGGTTGCACGAGTCGTCAGGAGTGAGGTCAAGGACAAGACCAGACTCTACTATCCAAGCGACTTCAAGCTCGAGGTTTCACCGAAGAGACTGATGGAGATATTCGAGGAGCAGAGTATTCTGAATCTCTACAAGAATAGATTTGGAGACGACGGAATGAGGCGACTTGGCGAAGTTGCGGAGAAGGTGAACGCGGGCAAGATGACTTACAGGCAAGCCGCCTCGACCTTGGGAATAACCTACTACGAGTTCGTTTCGCTTCTGGATGAGACCGGAGCCATTCAATGAATAAGAAGCTTGTAGTCGATTCATCAATCCTGATAGTTCTTAGTAGAAGAGGAGCACTCGAAGAGTACCTAAGGTGGGAGAAGCATGAAGGCTATGAGGTTCTCATTCCTAGAGCAGTAGCAAGAGAACTCATAGACGAACCGAGGAGGCTCGCTGAAAAGATCGCGAGGAAATCTCCAGCGTTAGCAAGCAAAATCACACAGTCGGTCGAAGCGATTGATGCAGCCATCGAAGACGACCTAATCAGAGTTGTCACAATAGACTTCCGGAAGTATTCCAGAATAGTCGATAATCTTAGGAAGTATCTGAGCCAACTCGAAGCGAAACCAGAGCATGCCATAAAGAAAGGCGACCCAGAGCTAATAGTCCTCATTATCCAGCTCTATGACAGATTCAAGGAGAAAATCTTCGTCTCCACAGAAGACAAGGGATTGCTGAGAGCGCTAAAATCTTTCAGTGGCAGAGTGGAGTACGAAGTCCTGCATGGTGAATGAGCTTAGCTCCTCTGATCCAGAGCACCACTTTACCCAAGGAACTCCTGAAATCTCTCAACCAATCTCTCTTTTCGGTCGTACATCTCTTTCTCGAACAGTGAGATGGATTTGTTGATCAGCCGGTTGTAGGGAGAAACAAGTTCGTTCACCAGAATATGAAGCCATAAATACCAAGAAGTATGAATTTCATACTGGTGAGGAACAGATGGAGCAAGAGGTTACAGTCATAGGAGAGAGGGGACAGGTAGTCATACCTAAAGAGGTGAGGGTGAGGCTAGGCCTCAAGCCTAGAACAAAGTTACTCGTGGTCAGAAGGGGCGATGCTGTGATTATGAAAAAACTGAATCTTGAGCAAGAGAGAAGAGAGCTAGAGGCGCTGTTCAAAAGGGTTGACAAAAGGATAAAGAGGTATGGCGAGATGACGGAGGAGGAGATAGACCAGATAATACATGACTTCAGAGCAAAAACAGCATGCAAAGGTAAGTAGATGCTCAAGATAGTTGCAGACACAAAAGTTCTCGTCTCCTCTCTCATAAGGAAAGGCAAACCGCATGAGTTGATTCTGAGAATAGACGGCATAGATGCCAGACTGGTAAGCTCTAATGTCCTAATGGTCGAGATGACTTCAGTTCTGGCTGAGGAGAGAATCGCTAAATACGTTACCAAGAGGGATGTGGAAAGATTCCTCAGATACGTTGGCAGGAGAACTACTCTAGTGAAGAATACGAGTGGGCTCAAGGTCGTTAAGGAAGATCCAAAGGACGATGTTGTCTTAAACACTGCATATAGCGGTGAGGCAGACTACATAGTCTCCGGCGACAGGCACCTAATACCTTTAAGAGAATTCAAAGGAATAAGAATCGTAACTGTAAGCGAGATGCTTGACATACTCGAAAAAATCTAGGAAAGATATGTAACCACTGATCTCATCGTTGCAGAAGTTCCAAGTTGAATTGTGCAATTTCAATCTCGGCAAAGAGCAAAAACATCTACTTCGACAGGCAAAGATAACATCAAAATGGTCGCATTCACTCGTTAAACTTCAATGTCATGGTCACAGTGGTTCTTAGAGATGGAGTTCGAGACCGCTATTCTCTCGTTCATTTTCGCGGCTTTTCTCGCGGGGCTCTCAGCCACTCTGCCACCCGGCCCAATTTTCGCCATGACGGTTACGGAAGCCACGAGACGAGGGTTTGCTGGAGGGTTCATGGTTGTTGTCGGCCACGCCATAGTCGAGGCCATTGTCTTGATCGTGCTAACGCTTGGACTCGGCGTCTTTCTCACATCCAATCTTGTAAGGATCTCTATCAGCGTTCTCGGAGGCTTCCTCTTAATTGGGATGGGGCAAGACCTAGTCAGAGGTGCCTACAAAGGGACTATCTCCATTCGAGAAAAAGCTCCAACGGAAGTGACTGTTGCGTACAATCCTTTGGTTCGTGGCGTTCTGGCAGCTGTCGCGAACCCATACTTTGTTATCTGGTGGGCCGTGGTTGGAGGTGCTTTCGTACTCCGCGGAATGGAGCTCGTGGGTCTATTGGGCCCGATTATCTTCCTTAGCTGTCACTGGGCCTCAGACTTCCCATGGTTCACCTTT
>Ga0315310_10001124_pt1 | contig 16841 bp, 14 predicted proteins | sample TDP5_MG_FD_203630 | JGI IMG/M metagenome (GOLD analysis project Ga0315310, IMG submission 203630) | Freshwater sediment microbial communities from Lake Towuti, South Sulawesi, Indonesia - TDP5 | ecosystem: Environmental > Aquatic > Freshwater > Lake > Sediment | place: Indonesia: South Sulawesi... | reverse complement strand
GAGAGCATTCCCGTTGAAAAGAAGGTCGGAGATGGGGTTATAGGCGCTACGATAAACAAGATTGGAATGATCAGGGTCAAGGCGACCAAAATCGGTCAGGATACGGTCCTAGCGCAGATAATAAAACTCGTCGAAGAAGCTCAGGCAGGAAGGGCTCCAATTCAGCGCTTAGCAGATCAAATATCCGCGTATTTCGTTCCAGCAGTGATCATAGTTGCCACTCTATCCGCTCTATTCTGGTACTTTTTTGGACAGCGGTATTTTCCAGGAGAATTCAAGACAAGCTATGCCCTTCTCGCCTTTGTATCAGTCATAATCATCGCCTGCCCGTGCGCACTGGGAATAGCGACACCTGCAGCTCTTATGGTTGGAACTGGAAAAGGAGCCGAGAATGGAATTCTTTTCAAAGGAGGCGAACATCTCGAAATGGCGCGCAAGATCAAGACCCTCGTCTTTGACAAGACCGGAACTTTAACGAAGGGACAACCTTCGGTCACAGATGTTGTTCCCACTGGCGACATGACCAATAACGAGATTCTACGACTGGCCGCGATCGCAGAGAAGGGATCGGAACATCCTCTAGGAGAAGCCATAGTGAGAGCTGCCGTTGAGAAGCAAGCCTCGGTCAGCGACGCCGAATCGTTTGAGGCGATTCCAGGCAAAGGGGTCGCGGCTACAATTGAGGACCGCCGCGTTCTCCTCGGAAACAGAACGCTGATGAATGATGGTGGAATCCCCTTCGACGAGGCTGAAGACAACATTCAACACTTGGAGGAGGACGGCAAGACGGTTATGATGGAGGCTGTCGACGAGTGCCTCGTAGGGCTGATAGCGGTGGCTGACACATTGAAGGAGAACTCAGCTGAGGCTATTCAACATCTCAAGGAGATGGGCATAGAGGTCGTCATGCTGACTGGCGACAATGAACGAACAGCCAAGGCTATTGCTAGGAGACTTGGAATCGAGAAAGTCATCGCGAACGTTCTCCCGCACCAAAAGGCTGAGGTCGTCACGAAGTTGAAGGAGGGCGGAAACACAGTTGGGATGGTTGGCGACGGAATCAATGACGCACCAGCCTTGGCTCAAGCCGACCTTGGAATCGCCATAGGAAGCGGAACCGACGTAGCAAAGGAGACAGGTGGGATAGTCCTGATCAAGGACGATTTGCGAGACGTAGTCACGGGGATGCAGTTAAGCCGGAAAACAGTTGCCAAGATAAAGCAGAACCTCTTCTGGGCCTTCTTCTATAACATCGGTTTGATTCCTGTCGCGGCAGGAGCTCTGGTTCCCTTCTTTGGCCCGGAAATCTACGAGTTCCTTCCCTTCTTGGGAGCTGGAGCGATGGCCTTCAGCTCTGTCACGGTTGTGACCAATTCTCTACTACTAAACAGATTCAAGCCGGAACTATAGACGTGCAGGCTGCCCCCGTTTAGCCGAGTGTACCGTTGCGCTGCAATGAGCAAAACTAGGTAATGCTAGGGCGATTCAGTAAGTAGCTTCTTGAATCTGTCCTCATGCTTCTCATAAGTGATCAGTGGGTATATTTCTCTATGACTGTCAAAGAACAGCGGATCATCTCCTACTATTGCGGAGAGTTCCTCCTCGGATCCAACCTCACAGATCAACATATGCCCCTCTTGACCGATCAGGTGATAATAGAGGTCGATCTTGCGCGCATCCTTCAACTGGCGAATGTATTTCATCTGGACAGGCAGCAGCTTTGCTAGCCGTTGGGCAGAAGTTCCGGGCACTACTTTCTGGACTATTAGAAACTTCAAGAGCCAATCCTTCCTGTCTCATGAAGTATGTCTCCTGCTGAAGAATATTTGCTTTCTTCCCTCTCGGTCGTCAGGCAGTTGGTGCCTTCTGACAGAAGCTAATAGGCGTTACTACAAGCGTCTTTAGACAAGGCCACGGTTCCAGATATTGGGCAAAGCTGAGGAACGAGTGTCAAGTATAATATCAAATTCGATCGTTGAGAAGAAAGGTTAGGGGAGGAAAAGAATTCACAACGGAACCGGTTCGCAAAGGTTTTCTTCTTTCGCCGCTGCTCTTCCACACTTCTTGCAGATGACAGTAGGATTTCTCACGAGGTCCTTGAAAGTTTGAAGATCTACTCCTCGCTTCGCCATATCGCATAAATGCTTTGAATGTCCTAGATGCGGGGCTTCTTCGGGTGGGCCATACCAATATAGAGGAGGCATCTGAAACGGGTAGGGATACTCTTCACCATTTCTTGGCATAACTCTTGCCTCCCAACATGTTGTTTCGAGGCCCTAGAAAAGCATTGTGCCAAACCTGAATAACCATCTTTTCACCGCGCTATGATGGTAACTAGTTATGCGTCTGGGTTACTGAAGAACCTGTGAGGGCTAACGTACGTTTGGTTCGATTCTTTTCATGTGGAGCTTTTCTAATGGAACAGCGCTTCTGACAAATCCGTGATGAATGATAACGAAGAACAGGTAGGGTGGATAGAGAATAATAACGATCTCAAGAAGGTCGATCAAGGCATCTAATGGTAGGCTACGGTGGATGAGACAGGATACTCCAATGGCTCCCGGTGACAGCCGCAGTTGTAGCCTTTCTCGTACCTTCAAACCTTCCCTATGTAATAGCTTATGTGTCAAGTGTATTGGGAACATTGATCGGTGCGGACCTGACCAACTTGGCATCGGTATCAAAACTCAGTGCAGGAGTTGCAGGTATCGGGGGCGCAGGAACCTTCGATGGAGCATTCCTCAGTGGAATATTCGCGATACTTCTAGCCTAGCGTTGAAGGAGTTCCTGCATCAGCTTGAAACTCTAATTCTGAGCGCACCTTCGAAAGACGAGTCTGTTTTTCATGCCTCATGGGTTGTTTCAGAAAACCTTAAGATCTCTCGAATCGATCCGATAAAGAGGTGTCTGACTTGGCAAAGAACAAGGGAAAGAGATTCACATGCGAGAAATGTGGGGCCGTCGTAGTATACGACTCAGACTGCAGTTGCACTGTTTGCGACCTCATATGCTGCGGGACCCCGATGAAGCCAAAGAAATGATTGACGCAGTATCTGGCTTTCCTATGAGCATCTCCTAGGTAGGCTTGCTGTACCGAAGCCCCTCCCTGTTTTTTCTTCCGACTATGGGTCGCTTTCTTTATATGTCGTATGCAACCGCCCGTATCCACATTCCCCAACTAGTGAGGATTCATCCGACATGAAGGATGGCCGAGCAATCATTGTGACAGGGACTCCTGGGACAGGAAAGACGAGGTTTAGCAGACTTCTCGCACACAAGCTCGGGGTTGGCTCCATCAACGTGACCAAATTCGCTAGACGCCACAACCTGATCAAGAGCTACGATCGAAAGCGAAGAACCCATATGGTCAACGAGGGCAGGTTGCGACATGAACTCGAGAAGTACCTCACAAGTCTGAAAGAGAGGGTGTTAGTTGAAGGCCATTACTCTGCAAGTTTGGTTCCGGCACGATTAGTGGATGTTGTTTTTGTTCTCAGATGTAATCCCGAAATTCTGAGGGATCGTCTGAGGAGGAGAGGCTACCCTCAGGCGAAGATAAGAGAGAACGTTGAGGCAGAGGTCCTAGACATTTGCCTTGGTGAAGCCCTCGCTACACATCGTTTGCAGAAGATAGCTGAAATAGATACGAGCACTGGAACAATTGAAGATTCTGTCGAGGAAGCTTTGCTGGTCTTAACAAAGAAGAAAGCCAGACAAGTCGGGCAGTATGATTGGTTAGCCATGCTGGAAAGGACCGGAAGGCTAGATGAGTTTCTGCAGGAGAGAACTATACGTTGGAGAAAACGTTTGTCATAGCCAGATGTATTCGATGTGGAAGGTTCTTGTTGTATAAGGCTGGGGTGAAGACTAAGATCTGTCCTTACTGCAACGTAAGATTCAGTCTAGATAAGGCGACGATCGTCGCTTGCTCGGAGACAGCTCAGAAAGTTAAGCAAATGCTTGCGGAGTTGAAGAAGAGACATGCGGGAGCCAACAAGAGGTGACTAAGCCACGCTTTTGATTGCATCAACTTCTCTAAGCTCGGCGGTGATCTGGTTCAACAGTTTGTATAGATTCTTGCCGGTAAGCGCGCTGATCTGTGACAAGGGTACTCCCGGTAAGTATCGTCTGATCTCATTCAGGGCCTGCTCAAGCCCTTCCTGACTCATTCGATCAATCTTGTTGGCACAGGCCATGACTTTGCCTGTCACGTCTATCTGCCTCAGTATCTTGTCGATTGATGCGAGCTTCCGTCTGAGAAGCGGTAGATCGTCGGTCACGTCCACAAGGAGCAGGATCAAGTCGGCTTGAGTTATCTCCCCGATAGTCGTATTGAAGGCCTTCAATATTATCGGGTGCATATCTTCTATGAAGCCTATCGAATCCACTAGGATGAATTCCGTGTTTCCCCCATCGTTTCGGACAGCCACACGTCTTGCGGCTGTCGACAGAGTAGTGAATGGGCCGAGTCCGACGTTTTTCTTCTCTGAAACCAGCCTGTTGAAGAAAGTTGTCTTGCCGCTCTGCGTGTATCCTGCAAGTGCGACAATAGGAAAGCCAAGTTCGTGCCTTCTCTCTCTGAGCAGATCCTTTTTCCTGTATAGGTCTCTAAGATCTGTCTCCAGACGACTAATCCTCTTTCTAGCCTCTCTCTCATATTCGCTGTAAGGATAGTCGCCGGGTCCGCTCCATCCAACCTGCTCGCCAAGAATGCCTTCAAGCTTAAGAAACTCACGCCCCCACGAGAACGTGTATCTAAGCCGAGCTAGCTGTATCTGAAGTTTCGCCTCCTTGGTCATAGCCCGCCTGTCAAAGACCTCCAAGATGAGGAGGTTCCTATCTATGACCTTCACGTCTCCGCCAAGCTGCCTCTGAATCTTGAAGACCTGCGAACTCGGCAGAGTATTGGCAAAGATTACGTACCGAATATTCTTCTCTTCGATTGGCTTCTTGATTTCTGCCAGCTTTCCCGGCCCAATACAAGTGGAGTGGTGAACGCTCTTCCTCTTTTGAACCACGGTCTCAAAGACATCATATCCAATATTGCGTGCCATCGAGGTGACTTCCTCCACTCTCGAAGGAAGCTTCGGAATCTTACACTCAACCACGATGGCTCTCAAATCGAAGTACACTAGCTTCCATCGAACCTACTGCCACAAACCAGCAATTTAAACAAATGCCCTAGCAACAGCACAAAAAAGCCTCCTCATGGCCATGGTCTTTCGGACGCCAGCCGCAGCAGTAGTCAACGGGAATATTCCAAAGGGTAACCAATCTTGGTAGCTGACGCAAGCCTATCGACATGTCTCGTACTGGTACCATATGCCGTTACCATTTCCGGTACCTGCAGGCAGGGCGTGATGTCACCCCTTCTGACAAGGGAGAAGGGGTCCGCCAACCTCTGAGCAGAAGCCATATGTGTCGGCTTGAAGGGTGCTAGAACAACCATTCCTGTCGATCTATGGTGTTCCACCACTGCTCATCTGTCGCGCCTCGCCAGCCAACGATCCGGGTAACCTCTTCCAATATCCTATGATGTCTTCTCTCGTCTTCAGCTATCTGCTTGAGTAGAGACTTTGCCTTTGGGTCCTCTACTCTTTCAAGAATTCCCTCAAGTCGGCTCAGCATCTTCTCTTCCTGTTCAACATGTTTCTCCAATGACGTTCTCATATCTTCCTTGTCCACAACCGTCACCAAAGTGCCAGCATTGAGGTCTATGAGAGCTTGTAGCATGTCTGCGTGCTTCAGCGAGTCCAAAACAAGCCTATCTAGAAAGAGCCTAACAATGGAGTTCTTCGTCTTCTGAACAGTTGAACTCAGAACCTCGGCTGTATTCTTTTCCAATGCCATCTGATCTTTGAGAAGTTTTTCAAGCTCAGATCCACTCATTCAACATACCCTCCGCCTAGCCTTCGGTAATCGCTCTAAAATTGTTTTGGATGAACCGTCAAACACAGCTAGCCGAAGGTAGTTCATCGGAATGAACCTTTACGACGCTACTTTGAGGAGCGTCTGAACAGAAGAGCAATATGATCTTCTTCGCAAAGGAGAGGTGAAGCCCCTCGGACTTACCTACTCCCACGAAAACTTTCCATCCTTCTGAATGGTCTTGCCGTCTAGGAGTATCTGCCCTGGTTTCATCGTTTTTATCATGTCCCAGTGTATCGCGCTCTTGTTAACGCCTCCACAGTCCTTGTATGCGTTACCCAGCGCAAGGTGAATCGTATCTCCGATCTTCTCGTCGAAGAGAATATTCTTTGTGAATTTCCTGATTCCCCTGTTGGTTCCTATTCCAAGTTCCCCTATCCTCCTAGATCCTTGATCAGTCCAGATGATGCTCTTCAGCGTCTCCTGGTTAGTTTCAGCTGAGTAGTCGACGACATCGCCCTTGGAGAACCTGAGCCGAATCCCCTTGATCTCTCTTCCATAGCGAATGCCCGGCAGATCGAACCAGATTTCCCCTTCTGCAGAGTCGTCGACCGGAGCTGTGTAGACCTCGCCACCTGGAACGTTGTGAGTGGCGTCACCCACAACGGCGTTTCTCCCTTTTATCGACATGGTGAGGTTCGTTCTTTCTCCGATTATCTGAACCTTGTCGGCAGTATCCAAGGCTTTCTTCAGCCGCTCCATCTGCGTTCTCTGCTTGGTCCAGTCGATCAGTATGGCTGAGTAGACGAAATCCTCATACTCTTTTAGCGACATGTCGGCGTCTTGAGCGAACCCTGGTGTGGGCGCCTGAGTAAGGCACCATCTCTTGGAAAGCCTCTCATCGCGTATCTTCCTAATTGTCTCGTCCCTTTTCGTGAGCTTCTTCGGATCTACGTTTCCAAGTGTACGCGTGTTTATGTCCGATCTGATCGAGATGACGATGTCTGACGCCTTAGTCAATTCATACAGATGATTTGGAAAGATGTCCAAGTATTCCTCAGGCGTGACCTCATAATACGCTCGGGTCACTTCCGATGGGGTCATTGCTATTAAGGGACTGCCTCCTAGCTTCGCTGCCTCTTTGTAAACCTCAGAGGCCAAATCCAACCCATAGTCAGAAGCCATTATCAGAACTTGGTCTCCCTTCTTGACTCCCGTCGAGTATGTGACAATAAGCTTTGCATGTTCCGTTACTCTAGGATCCATCATCCTTCATCGCACTACGTAGAGTAACCATCAAAGAAAAGCCTTCTGATTATCATTCGAATGAAGAAACGGTCTCCCCTCACATCATAATGAAAGGTGCTATCTGCTGAGCAGAGTATTCAAGCATGATAGATCAACCATATCAGGTGAAGAGAATCGCCGCGAATACTGACGCAGTCAGCGACAATACTGTTATCAGAGTATTCAACGAAGGCCCTGCCGTATCTTTGAACGGATCTCCGACCGTGTCCCCTGTCACAGCTGCCTTATGAGCCTCGGAACCCTTCCCTCCGAGATTCCCTGCTTCCACGTACTTCTTTGCATTGTCCCACATCCCTCCTGCATTTGACATGAAGAGTGCGTACAGTAAACCACTCAGTATGCTGCCAACCAAGAAACCTCCAAGCCCTTCCTTGCCCAACAAGAAGCCTGTTGCGATCGTCACTGCAATCGACAAGATGCTTGGCGGCAGGAGTTCTCTTATTGCCCCTTTCGCAGCTATGTCAACGCACTTCGCATAGTCAGGTTTCACGCCAGGCCTTCCTTCTAGAAGACCTGGAATCTCCTTAAACTGTCTTCGAACCTCTGAAACCATCAAACCTGCGTTTCGGCTTACGCTCAAAATGATTAAGCCTGAGAAGACAGGAGGGATTATCATGCCAACAAAGAGGCCGATGAGCACGCAAGGGTTCATAATATCAATAGTCTTCAAGCCAACTGTTTTGGCGTAGACTCCGAGCAACGAGAGTACTGTTAAAGCGGCGGCTCCGATCGCAAAACCCTTGGTGACCGCTTTCGTTGTGTTGCCTACTGCGTCAAGTTGATCCGCTATCTCTATTGCCTTTTCCTCAAGACCGCTTTGCTCCGCAACCCCTTTCGCGTTGTCCACGATCGGGCCGTATGCATCTGCTGAGACTATCATACCGACAATTGAGAGCATACCAACGGAAGAGATTGAGATGCCATACATTCCACCAAGGTACCAGGCTATCAATGTTGCCACGCAGATTCCGATGATTGAAGGAGCCACGCTTAGCTGACCGTAGGAGAAACCTGTTAGGATGTTGATCGCCGCACCGCTTTTGGCGGCCTTAGCTGTGTTGATGGCAAACCTCTGGTCTATGGAGGTGAACCAATCAGTAGTCTTACCAATGACAAATCCCGCAGCCACACCGGCAGCAGCTGCAATGAGGTAACTCCAACTAGTGTTCAAGTACAGCGTTACGAGCGCCGAAAACAGTGCGAATAGTCCCCCAGTGAAGAATGTTCCCAAATCAAAGGCACCACCAGGGTCCCTTCCCCTTCTTATCTTGATGAGCAATCGAACAAACAGTGTGCCGGCTATTGATGCGATAATTCCCATCGCTGCAAAGTAGATCGGTAACAATATGTGCTTGACACTCATTGCAGCTCCTAATATCATAGTAGCAACAATACATCCCACATAGGAGTCGAAGAGATCTGCACCCATGCCAGCCACATCTCCAACATTGTCTCCCACATTGTCCGCAATGACTGCAGGGTTCCTCGGATCATCCTCGGGTATTCCGAGCTCTACTTTACCGACTAGGTCAGCGGCTATGTCGGCTGTCTTGGTGTATATTCCTCCCCCTGCCTTGGCGAACAACGCTAGGCTACTTGCTCCAAAGCTGAATCCTAGAACTATCTCGGGATCGTTGAATATGTAATACATGGCATTCACTCCGAGAAGACCCAATCCCACGACTCCGAGACCCATGAGAGATCCTGCGGAGATGGCTACACTGAAGGCGCTTGCCAGGCCAGATCTTGCCGCTTGAGCGGTTCGAGAATTCGCGAGAGTTGCCCCCAACATTCCTATGTAACCTGAGAAGGCAGATGTGACTGCTCCAGCAATGTACGCCACCGTTAGTCTGATATCGATTTGCCCGGTCCGAAAATTGAAACTACCTAGGGTAAGTATCGTTGCCATTACTCCGACAAACACTGCAAGGTAGATACTCTGTCTCTTAAGGTAGGCAATGGCGCCCAGCCTGATGGCCTCGGATATGTCTTGCATCTTTTCTGTACCCGGATCTGAGCTGCGGACATAACGATGCAAAACTGCCATCGCCGCTATCGCCAGAATAGGTGGAACCAACGCAAGTAGAACGTTTAGTTGTCCAGTGGGTGATTCCATACATCTTCACGCCCCATGAAACTCTGCATTCAGCTTCCTGACCACGTCTCTCTATACTTGAATGATTTCGGTTGCCGTCTAGTTGAAGCTGCCTATATAAGTGACATTAGTATCGGCTTAGCGATCGCACTTCATGCCTTCTCTTGTTGCCCAGTCAGATACCTAAAAGCCTTAAGAGCTTACGTCAAAGCTACAGTGCGCCTCTGGAGACAGTCGGAATGACCGAAATGATATGGCACGCCAAGTCAATCGACGAAGCTTTGAAAGAACTGAATAGTAGCAGGAGTGGTCTGAGCGATCAAGAGGCCAAGACTCGTCTTCAGAAATACGGATTGAACGAACTCAAAGAAAGGAAACGTCGAACACCCCTTCAAATGTTTCTCAGCGAATTCAAAGACATATTCATCCTGCTCCTCATAGCAGCAACCATCATTTCCGTGATAATTGGCTACTACGAGTTACAGCAACCCGCCCCGCCTGGCGAGACGCCTAAAGAGACTCTCGAAACATATGCGGACGCAATTGTCATAGGGGCCATAGTAATTCTGGTTGCAATAGCTGGTTTTGTACAAGAATACAGAGCTGAGAAAGCCTTAGACGCCCTGAGGAAACTCGCAGCACCCAAAGCCCGCGTAATACGCGAAGACAGGGAAATGATCATTCCTGCACGGGAAGTTGTGCCGGGTGACATTATGGTTCTAGAATCCGGAGATCATGTGCCTGCAGATGCGAGACTAATAGATAGCATAGAATTGAAGACAAATGAGGCTGTTCTAACAGGAGAATCTACACCAGTAAACAAAGACGCTTTGGCCACATTGGCCCCTGACACACACGTCAATGACAGGCGAAACATGACTTTCACGGCAACTCATACGGTCTACGGCCGTGGTAAGGCAGTCGTTACAGCCACAGGAATGAGAACGGAATTCGGAAGAATAGCTGAACTGGTTCAAGAGGCTGAAGAGGAGCAAACACCACTGCAGAGAAAGCTTGACAGCTTCGCAAAGAAAATCGCAAAGGTCGTCGTGGCTGTGTGCGTAGCAATCTTTGCCTTGGAAGCTTTCGAAGTGATCTCTGTGGTTCTGCACGGGAAAGGAGTCATAGAGTTGGATGGGTTCATTCAGGCTTTCATGTCTTCAATTTCCCTCGCGATATCCGCAGTGCCGGAAGGCCTGCCCGCAATAGTGACAATAAGCCTCGCTCTAGGCGCGAGAGAATTTGCTAAGAGAAACGCGGTAATAAGGAAACTCTCGGCAGCGGAAGGTCTAGGTGCCGTCACAGTCATCTGTTCCGACAAGACAGGAACTTTAACCAAAGGAGAAATGACCGTCCGCAGACTCTATGTGGACGGCAAACTTGTTGAGATTTCAGGTGTTGGCTATGAACCAGAAGGTGAGTTTCAACAAGACAACATGCCCATCAATGTTGCAGGAGATGAAGCTGTCTCCACGCTGCTTATGATCGGTTCTCTCTGCAGTAACGCTCAGCTTGAGCAGAACGAAAAAAAGGCATGGATTGTTGTGGGCGATCCGACGGAAGGCGCATTGATCGTTGCAGCCGCAAAAGCCGGTCTTTCTCAAAAGGCCTTGGTGAAGCAGTATCCACGTATAGGTGAAGTGCCCTTCACATCTGAAAGGAAGCGTATGGCCACTATTCACATGACACCCGAGGAGAGAAAAGTTGTCTTCATCAAAGGTGCTCCTGAAATAGTTCTGGAAAGATGCAGTCACGTTCTCGAAAATGGCGAAGAGCACAATCTCGCAGAGACAAAACGTAAGGAGATTCTAGAAATAAACGAACACATGGCGGCTTCCGCCTTACGTGTTCTAGGCATGGCCTACAGATGGCTCCCTGATGAACTCAATGACTTCGATGAAAGTGTCGAAGAAGACCTGGTCTTCGTAGGCCTAGAGGGTATGATTGATCCGCCACGAGAGGAAGCGATCGATGCAAACAAGAAGTGCGAAACAGCTGGAATAAAAACTGTAATGATAACTGGCGACCACAAACTCACTGCTGTGGCGATAGCAGAAGAAATCGGAATAATGAAGAAAGAGAGCCTTGTCCTCACGGGTGTTGAACTGGAAGCCATGAGTAACGAAGACTTTGAGGAAATCGTGGAGAAGGTGACGGTCTACGCGAGGGTGTCCCCCGAACACAAACTGAGAATCGTAAAGGCACTGAAAGCCAAGGGACACATTGTGGCGATGACAGGGGACGGTGTGAACGACGCGCCGGCAGTGAAGGCTGCGGATATAGGAGTTTCGATGGGCATATCTGGAACTGACGTGACACGTGAAGCTTCAGATCTAGTGCTCACGGACGACAACTTCGCAACGATGGTCAAGGCAGTTGAGCAAGGAAGAGTGATCTACGACAATATCCGCAAATACGCCAGATTCCTCATATCATGCAACTTCGACGAGCTACTCGTCATAGGTTCCTTCGCAATACTAGGAGGAATATTCAGTCCTGAGATGTTTCCGTTGCCTTTGCTTCCACCCATGATTCTGTGGATAAATCTGGTTACAGACGGCGCGCCTGCAGTATCGCTAGCCACAGATCCTCCAGATGAAGACTTAATGGAGCGGAAACCCCGGAAGCCGGATGAAAGCATCCTGCATGGGATGGGGGCATTCATACTGGCGTCGTTCATATTGCAGGCTGTTGGAACGATTCTGGTCTTCTGTCTTGAGTACTATGTATGGCCGGCTCATGGATTCGGAACAGAAGAAACTCTACGTGAAGCGAGAACCACCGCCTTCGTTCAGGCTGCCATGTTCGAGCTATTCGTTGTCTGGAACTGCCGATCTGAAACTCGCAGCGTGTGGCGAATGGGACGCGACAGCTTCAAGAATAGATTCTTCGTTATAGCCGAAATCGTTTCTATCGTTGCTACCCTCGGCATAACGTACGTTCCGATAACAGCCAGAGTGTTTGGGCTGTCTCCGCTGAGTCTGACAGATCTGGCATACGTAATTGGTGTGGCCAGTTGGGGGCTGTTCGTGCTACCGGAGGTATTTATGCGAAGAAGATTGTGGAAATGGCAATAGCACGACTGCCTTGTGCTCCTGTATGTTCGCGAATAAGTCTCTCTCAAATCTATGAACAGCACGAAAGAAATTGCCCAAGCTCTCTACTCTAAGCTGAGACTCTCAGACAGCACCTTTCCGGCTGTGGCGGCACGATTCTGTCAGGCCCTCAAGTGCTACTTTATGTACTGGAAATTGGTGATGATTGAAGAGTTCACATCGCACTTTGGAGAAGTCAGGCATGAGCAAATCGGCAAGAAAAATCTTCGCTCCAGCTTCAATACTCATTTGCGCATGCATGATCTCTATACTGTTCATAGAACTCTATGGAGTGATGCCGGAGACCCCGGCCATAGCTAACCCAAAATTCAGGTATTGGACGCGTGACCCTGTCTGGAATTTCACGAAGCCGCTGATGTGGGAGGTATCTCTGATACTTGGACCCAAAGACCGTGGCTTCATAAGACGCGATGTAGTTGATGGTAAGATTTGCTTAGGGATGCATGTCTATCAGGATGGTGTCAATGGTGCTTATCCTTGGGCCACGGTTCACGTAAGACAAAACCTACTAGGCAAAGCCGTAAAGCAACTGTTTGAGGAAACATTAGAGGTCTGGGTATATCCAACTTTTATGCACCAGCGCTATCAAGATTCCGGCTACCCGAAGAACGTCTTTGGAGTAGAAATAAACAATGGAACGAATTTGCTATGGATCATCTTTTCGGAGCAACCTAGTCAGGTCTATCAGATCAAGCGACATCTAATTGTGATCATCAACACGCCTCTAAACACGTGGTCGCACCGCGAAGTCCAGATAGGGAATTACTGCTCTGATGCAGGTTGGACGATACCTTCGGAAGTCGCTCTGATCTTCTTGGTTGGAGCGACGAAAGACGTTCCCGGAGAATACGCAGGCTTCTTTCAAGAGATCAAAGTGGTTTCAAAGAGAACTCTGATCTAGATGCATCCCCCAAGAGTCTCTTAATCACAGTCATTTGGCGCCTTCTCAAAGTCGCAAGGTGGGTCTTCTCAGTTCTTTCAGGAGTTTTCATGAAAGGAAGAGGGTTGTGTAGATGGAATAGCCTTGCAGCGATATGACCTTGGAGGTTTGTCCCTGGTGCCCGATCAGGTTGGGGCAGAGAGCAACCATATATGCAGAATTTCGCCGACAAAATAGCTGAAGCCGGCTCCTATGAATGCTAGCACAACGTATTTTATCGCTGTCCTGATGACGTTCTCATTGCTTAGTCTTCCGACATATGTTCCCAAGGTAGCCATCAGCATGATGGCTTCAGCGAAGGCCACTAGGAGAGAATCGAGAATACTGAGGAATAAGAAAGGAAGCAACAAGAGGACTGGCACAAAGACCGTTGCTCCGAATGACAGTACTCCGCTCATAAGAACCTCACGCATTGAGTGAACGGATGAATTTCCTCCATGAGTACGATCATGGATCTGCGTACCTCTTTCGGAGAGCTCTGATAAGTAGAATCCAATCGAGTTACCCATTGCGTCAGCAAGCCCTCCCGTGAAACCAGCTATGATTACTATTCTTTGATCCCATGTAGCGACACAGGCTCCGACTATCATACCTAGTATGCATATGACGCCGTCTGATAGACCGAACGCCGCTCCTTGAAAACCTTCTACTAACTTCAATGGCCTATCGGCTCATTGCAAAACGTTTGCTTGTGCGGTGGGTGTATATTCGCCTATAGGCTTTTTGGCTCTGCACATGATCCTGCAGCGTCAAGAACTACTCTTTTCAGCTACATCGGAGCTAACGGTGCAGCTAGGGATTCGGGATGATAGAGCCAACTTTCGCTGATGTCCTAGATGCTCGACGCGTAGTAGCCAAGTATCTTAAGGTGACCCCATTCTTCAAGTCCAATCCACTTTCAAAGCGACTAGGTTTCGAGGCATATGTCAAATGCGAAAACCTGCAACCGATCGGAGCCTTCAAGGTGAGAGGAGGGATCAACCTCATCTCTAAACTTTCTGACGACGAAAGGAGAAATGGAGTGATTACTGCATCCACAGGAAACCACGGACTATCCATAGCATACGCATCAGCCCTGTTCGGTGTAGAGGCGATCATAGGGGCGCCCGTTGGCTCCAACCCCTACAAGATACAGGCGATCAGAGATCTAGGTGCACGCGTTGAACTTCACGGCAAGGACTTTGATGAGGCAAGGCTTTGGGTTGAAAGCCAAGCTCGCGAGAAGGGATATAGGTATATCCACTCCGCGAACGAGCCTTTGCTGATAGCCGGCGTGGGAACACTATACCTTGAGATTCTTGAAGAGATTCCGGATGTGGATATGATCTTCGTTCCGGTTGGTGGTGGCAGCGGTGCCTCGGCAGCATGCATTGTGACGAAGACTGTCAACCCTTCGATCAAAGTGATTGGAGTTCAATCAGAAGCAGCCCCTGCCGTCTACGAGTCGTGGAAGAGCGGAGAGATGATTGAAAAGGAAAAGGTTGAAACGTTCGCCGATGGCTTGGCCACTAGAGTGCCCTTCGAGCTGACGATGAGAATAATGCGCAGGCTCATCGATGAGATCATACTTGTAAGTGAAGAAGATCTCAAGCGCGCCATACTTCTGCTCTTGGAGACAACTCATCAAGTGGCAGAAGGAGCTGGAGCTGCCTCTACGGCTGGGGCGATCAAAATGCGTCAAGACGTAAAGGGAAAGAACGTCGCGCTTGTACTATCAGGAGGAAACTTGACATTGGAAATGCTGCGAACGATAGTTCAGGCCGGCAGTAGTTCGTGTCGATCGGCGGATGAAAGGTCTAAGGATATTAGAGTATGACCTTCAAAAAGAGCATCGTCGGTAGTTGATATGGCTCAGGCGAGAATGAGAGGATTCAAGCAGACGACAAAACCCGAACAAGCTCTCAAGACATTCCTAGATCAGTTGAGCATCAGACCGTTGGAGTCTGAGCGTGTGCTGCTTGACGAGGCGCTGGGCCGAGTCCTAGCGAAAGATATAGTATCAAACATTGACATCCCACCTTTTGATAGAGCGGCGATGGATGGGTACGCTGTAGTCGCCGAAGACACCTTTGGATCCTCACAAACGAACCCAGCTTTACTAAGAGTTGTAGGCAAGACAGCCATGGGTATTTCTCCGAAACTCAAGATCAAAAGAGGAGAGGCAGCTGAGATCACCACTGGAGCAGTGCTCCCGGCAGGTGCAGACGCTGTTCTAATGCTTGAGTATGTAAGGAGGCTTGATTCATGGCAGATCGAAGTCTTAGGGCCAGTGACTCCAAGCGAGAATGTCTCAAGAGCCGGAGACGATGTCCAGCAGGGCGATATTGTGCTCAGACAAGGAACTCGTCTAGTGCCTGCGGACATGGGAATGCTTGCAGCCCTGATGTTGAATGAAGTGGAAGTAGTTCGTAGGCCAAGAGTTGCGATACTGTGCACTGGCAGCGAACTCGTCGAGCTCGGCGACCTGCCTCAAGAAGGTAAGATCGTAAACACTAGCCGATTTGCTCTCTCCGGGCTGGTCCTTGAGGTGGGCGGAACAGTAACTTACTTGGGAATAGCCAAAGACTCAGTCGAGGATATCTGCCGTCTGATGAGGAAGGGTTTGGCTGAGGCGGACATGGTGCTTGTAACAGGAGGAACCTCTGTTGGTGAAACAGATTTTGTTCCTGAAGCGATGCGGGTACTTGGTGAGCCCGGTATGCTTATTCATGGTGTCTCAATGCGCCCGGGCATGCCGACGGGGTTGGCGATCGTCAATGGCAAAGCTGTAGTTTCACTGTCTGGACAGCCTGTCGCAGCAATAATCGGCTTCAAGATGTTTGTACGTCCTATAATGCTACGTTTGCTCGGCACAGAGGAGGAGCCACCCGTCTCGGTCAAGGCGAAGGTCTCAAGGAGAGTCGCCTCAGCCCTAGGAATGAAGACTTTCCTTCGAGTAACCGTCGTGGAGGCCGATGGCGGGTATATTGCAGACCCCATAGCCACATCCGGGTCCGGGCTCCTGTCAAGCATGACTCAAGCAAACGGCATCGTCGTAATTCCTGAAGATAAGGAAGGAATAGAGGAAGACGAGGAAGTCACAGTCGAGCTGTTTCGCCCAATCGAGAGGAGAAGACATGGCTGAACGGAAAGTTTTCCGAACTCTCCTCAGCCTGGAAGACGCGAGGAAGAGACTCTTTGAGCACTTCCCTCCTCACCCTCTAGCGGTTGAGGAAGTCATCGTTCGGCGGGCTGTCGGCCGGACTATTGCGGAAGACATCCAATGCCCGATAGATGTCCCAGGTTTCGATCGGGCTTCGATGGACGGCTACGCGGTCAGGGCCAGTGACACGTTTGGCGCCGAGGAGAGGCGGCCTGTCATGCTGAAAATTGTTGGGACGATTGAAGCAGGAGAGGACCCACAGGTCGAGATCAACGTCGGAGAAGCAGTTGAGATATCGACGGGGGCTCCAATTCCGAGAGGTGCCAACGCAGTTGTGATGGTAGAGTATACTCAGCTCATGGATGATCGGCT
>Ga0315310_10001123_pt1 | contig 16845 bp, 18 predicted proteins | sample TDP5_MG_FD_203630 | JGI IMG/M metagenome (GOLD analysis project Ga0315310, IMG submission 203630) | Freshwater sediment microbial communities from Lake Towuti, South Sulawesi, Indonesia - TDP5 | ecosystem: Environmental > Aquatic > Freshwater > Lake > Sediment | place: Indonesia: South Sulawesi... | reverse complement strand
TCCTCAAAGAAGTAGGATGCAAACTGGAACCATTAGAAGAAGGCTTATTCATCGCAGACACGGCGGACATGATAGCAAAACTGGCCTCTAAGGCTATCGACGCTGGCGCAAAAATGATTCTGGGAGTCACCGTCGACGACTTGATCTACAGGGATTCACCAACCAGAATTATCGGCGCCGTGGTGCAATGGACGTCGGTTATAATGTCTGGGATTCACGTTGATCCCCTTGGCATTAAGGCTAAGGCAGTTATTGACTGCACGGGTCATGACGCTGAAGTTCTCGCTGTGGCTTCGAGAAAAATTCCGGAGTTAGACGTGCCCATTAAAGGTGAAAAATCAATGTGGGTCTCCCGCGCTGAACAACTAACCGTTGAGAACACTAGAGAGGTCTGCCCGGGACTTTTTGTCGCAGGAATGGCTGTTGCAGCAGTGGACCAAACCCCACGAATGGGCCCAATATTTGGAGGAATGCTGCTCAGCGGTGCCAAGGTAGCTCAACTAGTCACACATAAAATTTTAGGAAAGAAAACCCGAAGAGTCGTACCTCTCGAATTCAAGGTAAGCTAACATTTTCATTGATTTTTGGGATTTAATGAAAATCTGCAGCATATGTGGCAAGAGAGTTGCAAGTCATATGTGCAGAAGGTGCAACCGCTGGATATGCACGGAATGCCATTTCCATCACGGACTCTGCAAAAAATGTGCAAAAGACCTTAAGAAGCTCGTTTGAAATGTTGCGTTGAAACCTTTTTAATGGCATTTTAGTCTTCACCATCTAACTTCATTTCATTTTTGCGGCATTCTCCGTATTTTCAAATAGGGTTAGTCACACCAATTACAACATCTTGATAACTCAAGAAAGTTCGCCTACCACACCATGACCCAAAGCGAATCGGTTCCATGATTGTCAGTCCATGCTTTTTGCAGAGTGCTCGAACTAACCGCTCATTGTAAGCAACTGCAACTTCAGGTCTATCTTTATTTATTGTCCGATATTCCCCAAAGTCGCATTTAAAATCTAGAGTAGCTTTCTTTTCATCAATTAGATTTAAAGATTTCTCGTTCAGGATGAAGAAAGTAATTAAACATCTTCCATCTTTTCTTAATACGCGAGAAAGTTCAGAAAAGTAATTTTCCATATCTTGATGTAGCATATGAGTAAATACAGACATGAGGAACACAAAATCAAAAGACTCGTTCTCATAAGGGAACTTATATTCAACAGCCTTGTACTTGCCGTTTGGGTTGTAGGTCTTATTATATACGTCCGCAAATTGGAAGTGAAAATTAGGGTGTTTGGATGTTATATTCCTTTTGCACCAGTCAATAGATGCTTTATCTACATCAAGCCCTTCATAACTACCCTCTCTAGAAAGATACTTTGTTAATGGAATAGCCATCCGTCCGCATCCGCATCCACAATCTAAAACTCTTTCATTCGGCTTTAGCCTGCAAAGGTCAATAAAATATTTTAGAAATTCATTTCCAACAGCTTTGAACTCTTTTACTTTAGCAGTACCTGCACGTTCACGCATTTTACGAGGAGGCACCAACTCTTCTACATGGGAAATTCGATATAAAAAATCAGCAGCATCTAGTAAGTAACGGTAAATTAATCCCGCTACCATCTTAACCCTCTTGGTAGTAATTTGTCATGGTATAATTTCTTCAAGTACTCTAAAACCTTTTTCTCAATTTCGTCTAGCACCGGATTGTTTCTAACTTTCTGTTTCAATTGTTTTACTAACTTGTATATCTCCTCTGCTTTCTCTTTTTGTAGTTTTATGTTGTTATCTCTCCACTTGTTGAATTTTTCAAGAGAGGGAGGGAGAGAAACAATATTTATGTAGTTTGCAATCTTCATTGCTATTTCTTCCACAAGTTCTGATAATTAGAAAGCTGTTAGAATTTTGAGGAAACTTGGCATGCAAATTCACGGGAACTTTATTCTTGGGATTCCTTACAAGGATGGAAAATGGTATCCAAAAGCCGACATAATCACTGCAAAAGCGATTTCCATAATTAAGCCTGAAATATGTTCCATATCTTTTTTCACGCCAATCCCAGGAAGCTATCTTTGCGAGTTTTGTAAAAATAATGACCTAATTCTACCAACTGCTACGTTAGGATTACGTTTTGCGTCAGAAGGAAAAATAAAAGGAGTTAATTACAAATTCTTAAACAAACTTTCAGTTCTTGCTAAACATAGAATCTGGTCAAGGTTTTTCTCAAGTATTCCAGTACTGTCTCCATAATGGGACATAGACATCGTCGTACGACGACACATGTCTAGCGGGCAAAAACCCTTACAAACATAATTATTGGCGTTGAGTGCATGTAAATTTTCTAGAGAATCTTCTCCGGAAGAGAATAAATATTCATGCGTTTTCCGCGTACAAATCCGATTAGGGTTAGGCCTACATCTATAGCAACCGCGATGCCAGAATCTATTGCTGCAGCCAAAGAGGCTACTATTGGCAAGCCAACCCTTGCTGCCTTAAGGACTATGTCGCCTGTTAACCGCCCACTTAAAGCAAGAAAGCAGTCGCCGAAATCAGTTTTGTTTAAGGCTCCCATGCCGATTGCCTTGTCAACAGCGTTGTGCCTTCCCACATCCTCAGCAAAGGCCACAAGGTTTCCGTCGCCTTTGTAGATGGCGGCGGCATGCACTCCGCCAGTTTTTCTAAAGGTTTCAGCAATGGAGTTTAAGCGGTTGACGCTGTTTAGGATTACTTCTGCTTTTACTTTCAAACTTGAAGTGATTTTAGGAAGTCTTCCAGAGTATTGATGAGGTGATGGGCTTCCGCATGCTGAAAGAATTACGCGGGAAAAGGGTTTTAAGAGTTTCAGTCTCTTTTCTAAGTTGACATCCGGTTTCAGTTTAACTTGGCAAACTCCTTCCGTTTTTAAGCGTGTTTCCTCAATTTCTTCAACCGATTTTATAATGCCTTCTGAAAGCAGATGTCCGACGGCCAGTTCTTTCAAATTTGAAGGAGAACAGAAAATTGTGGCGTAGTGGCTTCTGTTTATGAATATGTGGAGAGGTTTTTCTTCAGCCACCCAGTCCTTTACTTTCTGTGCCTTTTGGGCTGAGAGGTCAATTTTGACTATTTCGAACTGCCTAATTTTGGCTACCCCCTCTATTTTTTAATTCTGCCAGCATGAAGCTCACGATTTCGTCGGCAATGTTAACCTTTGCGACTGACTGTAAGCCCCTCCATCCAGGCTGGCTGTTAACTTCAATGACTAACGGACCCTTTGGACTTTCTAGTATGTCTACCCCTGCGATTTTGCACTCTATGAGTTTTGCCGATTTGACAGCCATATCCTCTAGGGTTCTGTCAAGCTGGATGGGTTCTGGGCGGGCTCCTTGGCTGTAATTGGTTTTCCAGCTGTTTGCCACGCGTCTCATGGCTGCAACGACACGGTCGCCCACAACAAAGGCGCGTACGTCTGAATAACCGTGATGCACAAACTCTTGAAGGTATATGACGCCGTGAGAAAAGGTTATTGACCTGAAAACTGTGGAGGCGATTTCTGCGTCTCTAACTCTTGTTGAGCCTATTCCTCTTGAGCCGAAGATGGGTTTTACAATGACATCTCCGCCGAGTTCTTCAAAAGCCCTTAAGGCTTCATCAACGTTTTCAGCCACGGCTGTGCGGGGCGTTGGTATGCCATTCTCTTCCAAAATCGCCAAAAGGTCATACTTATCAACACAGTGTTCAATCGCTTCGGGTGGGTTTATGACATAGAAGCCTAAGCGCTGAAGCCTGTAGAGCATATCCATCCTGAAAACTATCTCTTCCAGCGAGCCTCGCCCAATTGGACGGATTATCAACGCGTCTAACTCATCCAAGACGCTGGTGTCGCCAACGTTTAGGTAGGGTTTGTATCCGACACGGGCAACCAAACGTGAAAAACTGAAGCACATGTGGGGAATGTCGCGCTTGGCTAGGGCTTCTCGAAGCTGAGTTGAACTCCAAGAGTTGCTGTTTCGCGTTACGATTCCAATTTTCAAAAGCGAACCTTCTTTGCGTTGAGTCTGTGAAAGATGCTACTGGATTATGTTCTTAAAGTTTCCGTGAGTAGTTAATCCTAAAACTTGTGAATGTACGGGGTTAGCTGTTCTGCGTTTTCAAATTTTTCCGAAAGCTGGACCTCTAAGTAGGCGCCGTAATCGTTGAAGTATGGTGGTCCTTTCCTCGAAAATAAAGTCAAAACTCTGCCTCTGTGGTCTATTTTGAAACCGTCTGCGCAGGGTTCGTGTCCCCTTATTAAGATTTTGGCATTAAATCTTCTCAGCGCTTCGCTTGTTATGTTTTCGCCGAAGAGCTTACCTGCACCCCTTGGAGATGCGCACACTCCTTTTATCATTTCGTTTGGGTCGCTCCATAGCATGTCTTCCAAGAAACCTTTTTTTGGGTGCAGGTTGTGGGCGTATGCCAAGTCCTCAATCGTTTTGGCTTGTGGTGGTAAGCCTCCATGAATCATTAAATAGCGCTCTTCAATCAACACCGCGTTGTAGAGACGTGCAAATAAATCGCGAACTTTTGAGTACGCCCCCTCCCATTTTTCGCCAAATTTCATTTGAAACTCCATGGGCAAGTCGTGGGGGGAAGCCATAAGGTCTTCGGGTCCCTCGTGGTTTCCCCTCATCAGAATGACTTGTTCTGGGAAAAGGCGTTTCAATTTTAAGACTATATAGTAGACTTCTTTTGAGTATTCGCCACGGTCGCCGTAGTCTCCTAGAAAAACTAGAACTGAGACGCTGTTTTGGTTCATTTTTTGTAGGAAGTTACTTCCTCTTAAAATGTCAATTAGACTATTAAGGTCTCCGTGTAAGTCGCCAACCACTAATGCTTCGCCTTGAGGTTTGAGTTCGATGAGTCTTCCTGAGATGTCAAAGTTTCCAACCCTCCCGTTTTCTTCACAAAGCAACTGCTCAACATCTTCAACCAGCTGGGTAAAACTTTCACACCGGACTTCTAAGGCTTCTTTCACAATTTTTGAAAAGTCTGTTTGCAAACGCCATTTCCTCAAATTATTCAATGTGAACTCTCTTGCTCATAAAACCAAAAATGTTCTTTTCTATCTGGTTTTTGTTGTTTCGAATTCTCTCTAACGTTTCGTTACAGGCTCGTTCCATGGTGCTTTCCTCTGATTCGACGCTGGTTCTTCTCCTTTCTAGCTTTTCAAGGAAGTCTTGAAGCCTTGACAAATCACCTTTGGCTTCTGCCACCTCTGCCGATGTTGAGAGTTGCCTTTTCCGCGTTACGACATCAAGGCATTTTTGATGAAGGCTTGCCAAGGAATTTTTGTCTAGGATGTTTTCTATCGCTTGTTCTGCCTTTCGCTTTCTTTCAGACTTAAGTTTGAGCCTTCCTTCAGACATTGAGCGGTCTAATTTTTGGAGAATCTGCCTTAAAAGTGGATAACTAATTCCTTCTCTCACAAAGGCTTCGAAGGGATTTTCCACATACTGATTAAGTTTGTTAAACTCTTCTGGGGTTAAACCGCTTCCTCCTCCATGAAACGTTAGTGCCTGAAATTTTATGAAAGGCTTTCGAAGATGCCGCAAACTACGTTTCAGTTCAACTCTCAACCGTTTTGTTTCCATGTCGATTTGATTCAAGCGGCTAATAGTGTCTGTATTTTTTAAATCAGTCATTTTCTGTTGTGTTTTAGCTGCTTCTTCTTCAATTGATGTCTTTTCACTTTGCGCTTTCTCCTTTTGCTCCTCTAGGTTTGCTAGCTGATCTTCGAGGATTTTGAGCTTATCTATGAGCTGGAAGGTTTCTTCTAGGGTTTTGGTTTTAACATACTCTTTCGTTAGGAAGCTCTGAAGTTCTTTCAGCGATTCTTTGGCTTTTTCGAAAAGTGCTAGGAATCTCCTCCTGTCAAGGATGAAGAAGGGAGAAATCTTCGGAAACCAGTTTCTAACATCAACATCTGTCACCAAAAACGCCCTTTGAGTTTCTTGGACGAACTCGCCGAAGGTGTCATAGGAAATTTTGTCTGGGACCTTAATCCCGTGCAATCTGTCGAGAAATAGGCGTGCAAGCTTGTTCAACGCTCTGGCTCTACCATAAGTCTTCATATTCCTCTTCTCAATCTCTTTTCCGCTCTTCTCCAGGAGCATCTTACTAACATCCGCAAGATTTTCCAGCGCTTTGCGCATTTCACCGATCAATCTTTGAGCCCTCGCATGAACAGGAATAAAAATTGAGCCAGTTTCGCTCTCAAGCCAGCCTTTGACGTCCGCCGAGGAAAATTTTAGGATTTCGGACAAGCGGATTCCCAGTAGAAGATACGCAGAAGCCATATTTATTTTTCGAGTTTTGTAGGAATTTTGTACTCTTTTTTGAGTAACTACTCTTAAATAAGATATCATCAGAACAGCTTAAGGGTAAAAGGATGTCTCGCTTGAATGCCCAACAAACAGCGTTTATCGCTATGATGAGTGCTTTAGGTCTCCTTCTCTCTGCAATCTCACTTAATGTGGCACCCTTGTTAAATGCTGTTGGTCAAGGTGGAGCAGCGTTAGACTTGTCTCACATTGCAACCTTTATAGCGGCTATCTTCGGTGGACCATACGTGGGGGCAGTAGTCGGGTTTCTAAGCGGTATTTATGCTGGTTATTATTTTGGTTATGTGATAGGTTCGCTTGGAGTGCTTTCCCTTATAGGAGTGCCGTTCGGAAAAGCCTTAACTGGTTTGACGGCGGGCTTTCTCTATAAAAAACTAAGAATAAACAGTAGCTCACGGTCCTCCACTTTAACTGTTCCCACAGTACTCATATCGTATATTCCAGAATGCATATACACCATCTTCTATTTTCTATACATGGTACTATACGTTTATGGATTTGCAATGGGCTTCATGATTCCCATAGTCATTCCAAAAGCCTGGATAGAAATAACCGTAATGAGCCTTCTAATGGGCGCCCTCGCGGGAAACATAGGCTTCAGAGAATTCGTCTTTAGGTTCATCAACCCGTAAAGTCAGAGAAGAATTAGTTGATTTAAAAGCCAAACGACTTTGTTAATGCTTCAATGTTGATTTCTCCGCTTTTGAACGTGTTACCAGTTTTTATGTTATTAATGATTACGATGGCTGGTGCGAATAGGTTTGGGTCGACTTTGTAGAAGTCGTAGTTTGCCTCTTTGAAAATCTCTATGAAGGGTTTCCCATAGCTTTTGGAGGCTTTGGATGGAGCTTTCTTCACAATCTCTTTCAGTTCTCCTTCATCCTCACATTCGACACTATAGTAGGCTATTCCGCCATAGAGAATTGCGTCATTTGTTCTTGCCATTGCCTGTGCAAACTTAGGATGGATTGTCGGAATCGGGGCGCATCCCCAAGCATACAAGATCACGTTTGGATTTAATCCAAGATTGCTGAGTTTGTGGATTCCAGTTTCAACTATCCTTCCCGAAACCTGTGTTGCGCCGGCTATGCTGGCTGTAGGAGTCAGAATCACCGCTAAATTTTCAGACGGCACATGGCAGTCTTTTACCAATCGTTCCAGTAGTTTCTCTGGCGGATGCCTGTCGGTTTCCAATGCTATAACGGCCTTGTCAAAATCATCCTTGTACCCTATTTTTTCGTAGATTTCCTTAGGCTTTAGGGCTAAGGCTCTTGCAGGTCCAGAGCCTATTGCGAAGTAGTCGCCCTCTTTTATCTGCCAACCTGCAAGCTGTGAGCCCAAGGTTGCGATGGCTGGGTGGTCTGTGTAAACGAATATTGAAGGAAGCTCTAGTTCTCCGTATTGCCTATAGGTTATCTCTGCTTTTCCGCAGCCTCCCATGCAGATTTCCGTTATGACCTTTCCCGCCTCAAATCCGCCCTTAGCAGCTATTCCAGCATCCACAACGGTTGCTCCGAAGCTTGTCTTTTCAACCCTCACCCCATAAAATTCTGGGTTTTCGCGTAATTCCTCTAGGAGTTTCCATGCCAAGCGATTAACGCTTAAGGTTTTTTCCACCAAGCTTTTCTCCTTAAAGAAGTTTTTCGTAATGGCTCAGATGGGGATTTTTCTCCTTTAAAACATAAAGTTTGCCTTCTCCCTGCTCCGCCAGGTCTCCGAGAAAAAGGTAAAAGGGTCCAGCAACTGTTTCGCCTTCTTCGATTTTGACCTTTTCCTTGATGCTGTCTATCGTGAAGGTTGGAAGAACAGACTCTAAAAATCCTCCAACCACAATCTTGCCGCTGGTCATGCACGCTCCCGCCCTTACTTCAGAATCTTTCTGAACATAAATGGTTCCATCACGCATGCGAAAACCGACAAATTGACCCGCACGGCCATAAATTTTGATTACGCCTCTCCTCATGTGGGCTCCCGCTTCGTTTCCAACATTCCCATAAACAATTATTTTTCCTCTATGCATGCCTTCACTGCTTCCGCGGTATGGAGCCCCCAAATAGTCGCCAGCATTCCCATGGATTTCGATGGCTCCATCCTTCATCATTGAGCCAGCCCATCCGCCGACGTTTCCATGCACGACTATCTTGCCGCCTTTCATTTCCTCGCCCAAGTGCATGCCAGCATCCCCAAAAATCCTTACTTCTCCGCTTTTCATGCCTGCTCCCATCCTTCTAACCTTGCTCACATCACCTTGAATAGTAATTACTTCTTTTTCAGAGGGGTTTTCCGTTTTGACTTCTTCAACCTTGAAGAGTTCTCCAAGTTTCTTCTGTTTGTTTCCTTCCCAGATTTTCAGTCCTTCTATTTCTTCGCGTGTTCTGCCACTAAAAGCCTCTGGGCTTATGCACTCAGCAATTATTGGATACTTAAATTCCTTTAGGGGGTAGAGGTTTATCATTTCAGACACTGGCCTTAACAGCTATGGGGTTTGAAACTTCAAGATAATCCTCTGCCACAGGGTAGTTTTCGTATTCAACCGTCCAGTATTCTCTGAACCTCCTTTTCATCTCGTCGGATATTCTTATGGGTTCGGAGGTTTGCACATCAAGCCACATGGTGGCGCCTTCCACATGCTTCAAGACTTCGCCGTTTTTGACAACTATTCTTCCATCTTTAATGGTGCAGGCGGCCCGTTTAAACGCCTTCCTTAAAGCCTTATACTTTCTGGAAGGGTCGGTTTTCTCTGGGTTTACGTTGTATATGGCTATGTCCGCATCCGCCCCTACGCCCAAATGCCCCTTACTTTTCAGTCCCAAGGCTTTTGCTTGTCCAGCCCTCGTCATTATCGCAATCTCATAAAGGCTCAGTTCACGGTCTATGGACGGAAGAAGACTTCTACTCCTCGCTCGGGGATTGATCCTTTTCAAAGTCGCTTCTCTGGCTTTTCTGCTCATCAGCCAAGCAATAATCTTTGGGTAGGAGGTGAAGGGGCCGCCGTTTGGATGGTCGGTTGTCATAAAGATCTTCCACGGGTCCCTGATTAGTAGGGCTAGTTCGAGGCCTATTGACCATTGGATTGCGTGGGCGTAGCTCTTGCGGCGATAACGGAAGGGCACGATTCCAGAGCTTGTTTCTGTTTCCACGTCGTGGTTTACCCATTTGTTTCCGCTCAGCTCGTGAAGCGTGTACTGGAACGGGCCGTCTGCGGTCATGGTGGTCGTGTCTGTGAATATCACTTGACCCATGTCCAAAGTCACATGAGAGTGATTGTTGACGTAGCTTGCGATTTCCTCTGCTCCTGATTCCAACGTTCTCCAGTCAGAGCCTTTAAAGGCACAGAATTGGCAGTGGGTTACGTGAATTGCTGGTTTGTTTTCAGCGGCCAAATCCTCAACGCACTTCATGGTTTCCAAAGCCGTTAGATAGTTTCCAGGTTTTCCAAGATTATTCGTGTGGACGTGGATCGTGTGGGGCAAGCTTAGAAGCTTGTTCACCTTGCATAGTCCACGGATGATTTCGCGCGGAGTAAGGCGGAAATATGGAACTTGGTCGTCTAGGCTGCCGACGTTGTGACCAAAGCCCCAAGCCTCCAGTCCGCCGGGATTAACGATTTTTATGGCGTAACCTTTTGTGGAGGTTATCATCCAAGCCACATACCTTGCGCATTCCTCAATTTTTCCTTCCCTCAAATATTCAAGAACGAACCACCAGTCGCCGAGAAGCGGATAGCTAGCCTTGTCAACCATGGGAGTGTCGCTTAACTCCTCATGGGTGTGTTTAGCCTCCAAAGGCGGCATGGAAGGATTCATTATCGTGGTGTAACCCATCCTCGCGTAACGATATCCAGTCGTAAAAGTGGATGGAATCGAGTAGCCAACCCCGGACCTAGTTACAGATGTTTTACGCTCAAAATCCCTGAAATGGTCTTCAGGTCTCAGGAGTCTTCCAGTGTTCACTTCTGAACCAGCAATGTGGCAGTGGATATCTACGCCGCCGGGCATCACAACCATTCCAGAAGCATCAATTTTTCTCGCTTTACGCTCGTTAACTTTTTCAACTATTTTCCCATCTTTGATGGAGATGTCCATTTTTTCCCCGTTGACTCCGCTGATTGGGTCGTAAACGAAACCGTTTTTTATTAGAAGCTCCATTTATGACGCCTCGGCTTGCTTCCTCTTTCTTACTTTTCTAACTTCTGAAAGAATTCTCCGCAAAATTTCCTCGTCTGGAAGCACTCCTCTTGGCGGTTCAACAACTTTTTTGAGGGGAAGCGGCACATGGTCCATGCGGTAGGCTGTTCCGTTTGCTTCTATCCCAACGAAGGCTGAGGGGAAGACAACGTCAGCCATCTGGGCTGTTGCGTTCATGTGGGGGTCAACAACTATTAGTGGATTCTTGACTAGATGCTCAGCCGCCTTTTTGGGGAAGTTTGCCACAGGGTCTGACGCAACTATTAAGGCTGCATCTGATTCCCTACGTAAGAGAACATCAACAGCCGATGTTTCTCCGGGGTTATACCGTGGATACCCCAAGGAAAAATCAACAGCGTAGGGATAGCCAGTCTGCCACGTGAAAACGGTGTTTGCGCCCGTAACGTTGAAGTGTCCTCTCATGGGCATTATCACAAACTTCGTTCGCATGTTCAAGTCGCGAGTTAGAGAGAGAGCCGCGTCTACGTTTCTCAGCTTGCCCCTACTCATTGTAAGCCCAAGCCCGAAGAATAGTATTCCAAAATTGCATCTAATCATCACGTCGGCAACTTCTTCCAAATGTTCCACCGGAACCCCAGCAACTTCGTCAACCTCGATTTCTTGGTCCCGAATCAAGGCTCTGAAGGCCTGGAGAAGCTCATAATCCTTGTTAGGCTCAACTTGAACAAAGTAGTCGGCTATTTCAGCAGACCTTGTCCTTCTAACGTCGATAACTATAAGTTTTCTCCCCTCTTTCAGAATTGCTGGGGGAGGCTCCCTTCTAAGATGCGATGGAACGGAAGGCTTTTCCTTAAAGAATACTCTTCTGATGGCGCTTTCAATTTTTTTCTTAACCACTGACGCTTTAATTTTGGTTAGGTATCCTCTCCATGCGCTTCTCTCGAATCTTCCCTCGGAAAAGGCCGTGTACCTTTCGATGTGTCTTGGGTGGGCGCTCCACGGGTTGCTTCCCCAGTAAATAACGAGGTCTGCCCTATGCCTAATCTGCCCAAGGGTGCAGGAGGGGATGCCAACGTCCTGAATGCTTAAGATTGAGGGGCCGTGGCATATCACCGCTGTGTTGTCAATCACTCCTCCAACTTCCTCTGCCAACTCAAGACCTACGCCTATGGCTTCGCAGCTTGTTGAACTCCACCCGTACAGTATTGGGTAGTTGGCTTCAGCGAGGATTTCAGCAGCCCCTTTTACAGCTTCTTTAAGTGAGGTCTTAACGAGTTTTCCGTTTTTCCTTACAAGCGGCTTCGAAACCCTATGCTCGCCGTTGTAGCCCAAAAATTTCGATTCACACATGGCGCAGCCGTTTTTGACCTTGACCACTCTTCCATTCTCAGTTGTTAGTTCTATGTCGTCGCACAGGCTTCCGCAGACAGGACACGTCACAGCCTTAACAACCGGCACGCTATCCCTTCCCAAATTGCTCCCTAAGAAGCTCTTCTAAGCCTAGTAGAGGCTTATCAGGAGCCGGCTCCACGCTAGCTGGAATTCCCTTCAAGGAAGGCATCCCGATGCCATGTGTTTCCGGGTCAACAACAGCGTTTGCCCATGGACCATAAGGAATGAAAACTACACAGGGATGCGGAGCCCTCAGAGACTTTAGGACTTTGACGATTACCGAGCCGTAATCCGTTGAAACTTGGACATTGGTCTTTTCTTTTATTCCAAGCTTCTTCAGGTCTTCGGGGTCCATGTAGCAGACCGAAACGCTTTCCACATATTCTCTTGAGGCTTTTCCCCGCTCTTTTCCCACGCCCTGTTCTATTGTTCGCCCAGTAAGCAATGTTACCCGCAGTTTTAGACTTTGCTCCATTCGTTAACCTCAGTTTGTTGGTTTAAAATGTCTTTCACTCAATTTTTAACATGCATTTTGAAAGATAAGATACACGATTTTGACTTAATTAACTTTTATCTCGAATATAAGGAGTATAAACGTTCCTCTTTACAGAAATGAGTTGCGAAGGGATAAGACTTAAAAAGGAATGTAATTAATTACATCGCTGTGTTAAAAATGAAACTCTCATCAAGACAAATAGCAGTAATAGCCATTTTTGCAGCCCTATATGCAATAATCTCAAGACTCCCAGGACTCCCCATAATTGGAGTAGGCACCAGAATAGAACTAACTATAATCTTGGACCCTATTGTTGGAATTCTGCTTGGACCTTGGACTGGAGGGTTAACCTCTCTCCTAGGCAACTTTGTCGCTTGGATAATTCCAACAACAACTTTTTACGGTCTTCTGAATCTTCCATGCGGACCCATAGCAGCCATAGTGAGCGGAAGCCTAACAAGAAACACTAAAAGCGCCAACTGGAAGTTTGCGGTAATAGTCTATGCTGTGCTTATGGGACTTTGGTATCTAACTCCTCCTGGACGGGAGTTGCTCTATTACCCGTTTCTACACTGGACAGCCTTTGCCCTCATATTAATCTTCAGAGAAAAAATTCACAACCTTCTAAACGCTGATGCAAATCCCAAAAAGGTTTTGGGTGCAACAATCTGTTGCTTTGGAGGCATAATGGCAAACCACATGACGGGCAATCTCATATTCATAGGCTCGGTTGGCTGGTTTGTTTCCCTTAAAGCTATAAGGGATACTTTGAAAAATCTTGGATTCTTTTGGTTAAAATCAGGGTTGCCGCAGCCAGAAGACCCACTTGGCGCAATTTTCGCCGCAGTCCTTCCGATAACGGTTGTTGAAAGATTGCTGATGACAATTTTCACTGTTTACCTATTTTATGGACTCATATTTGCTTTAAGAAAAAGCGGCATTATAAGGCTGTGATAAACATGGAAAGCAAAGCGGCTCGCATACTTTATTTTCTGCTTTTCTGTTTAGGTTGGATTGGAATAATCTGGACGGCTTATGCTTTCTGCATAAACGCCTACAGTGGAACCACAAGCGTCTTTACGGAAAACCCGTCGTTCTTCGTATTGCTCTGCATCTCTCTTATGAGCATAGCCATCGCCTACATACTTGAACAAACAAGCCGAACCAAACAGTAACGATTAAAACATCAGTCTTTTGCGTAGTTTTTAATTCCTTTGAGTAGGTGTGAAGGCGGTACCTTCACACTGTTTTTGTAATCGTCGCCTTCTGTTCTAAGAAGCTCTGTTATTTCACGGTAGCGCTGAAGAAAATCCAAGCCCTTCTCGGTCGCCTTATATTTCTCTTTTTCATTCTCCAAGATTTTATCCAATAGCTTGATTTTTAACAAAAACCTGAGATAGTCGTTAAGTTGCGTGAAGCTCAGGTTTGCCCTGTACATGATCTGGGTCTTCAAAGTTCCATCCTTCGCTATCTCCAGGATCTCCGCGATTATGTAGAGCTTATCCCTTCTCTTGGAAGAGGGGTTTGAACCCCAAGGATTCATTTTCTATGTTCCTCTTTCAGAACGGTTTTCTATGATTGAAAGGGCTATGGAACGCTTTAAGTGGTGTTTCGCATGTCTAAGTATTCTAAGAACCGAAATATTCTCTAGAACAAACTTCTATGCGCTGAGAAAACATCAGAGAAGATTTTATTATTTGTAAGATGAAAGTGTTAGAGAAGGTGAGAAAATGTTGGTGGGTTTGATCGCAGACACGCATGACCGTTTGCCAATGGTGGAAAAAGCTGTAAAAAGGTTAAATGTGGAAAAAGTTGAGCTTGTGCTTCATGCCGGAGACTACGTTGCGCCTTTCGTCATCCCAAAATTCAAGGATTTGCAAGCGAAACTGATCGGTGTTTTCGGCAACAACGACGGAGACCGTGAACTTCTAAAAAGGCGATTCAGCGAGCACAGAGGCTTAGAGATACGTGGGAACTTCGCCGAAATAACGGTTGACGGTTTAAAAATCGCTCTGTTGCACGGAAGCGAAGAAGAGCTCTTAAAAGCTTTAGTTAACAGCGAAAGCTTCGACGTCGTTGTTCACGGACATTCCCACAAAGCCGAGGTTTATCGAAAAGGTGAAACATTGGCTGTGAATCCGGGCGAAGTCTGCGGATATCTAACAGGCAAATCAACAATCGCGTTTCTTGACACAGCAAAGCGTGAAGCGAAGATAGTCGAACTCTAAATGTAGACTTATTAGAAGTGGTCTAAGCCGCTTACGTAGAATTTATCACCGTAGGTTTCAATGAATGAAGCGTTGGTGGTTAAAGGTTTAATCATCATTACTCCGTGGCTCCTTCTGTGGATGATATAACCACGGGACTGATAGACCCGAAGCAAAGTGCCATCTAAAACCGCTCTATCATAAACCAGTGCTTTAGCTTCCTCTTCTATTTGACTGACCAGCCCCTCAATTTCTTTTGCATTCGACGCCACAAGCTCTCTGACCCATATTCCTCCCTTGTCTCTCCTGAATATGGCGTATCCTTTCTCACCGACTATGCATTGTTTGGCGGTTATTCCCTCAGTCTTCTTAAGCATTTTCAGATGTGCTTCATTGCGAATCACGAAGCCAGTTTTATCCTTCGAGAATTCGTCGTAAATTTTTAGAATTTTGTCAAAATCGAGTTTTGCTTTTTTCCCTTTTCTGGAAGTCTTGGTCTTTTGTTTAATCACTTTGTACGCGTTTGGATATTCGATTACATCTGTGTAGCCTAATTTTTTGTAGAATCCGTACGCGATAAGGGTTGGGCTTGTGTTTAGGAAGGAAAAGCGATAACTCTTCTCTTCAAAATATTGGTGTGCACTGTTCATTAAGGCCGTGGAAATTCCTTTTCTAGTGTGACTTGGCAAGGTGGCAACGCCGTATATGCCACCGACATATTCCATAGTTCCATTCAAGGTTCGAGTGGCCAGATCCAGTACGCCAACAAAACCGACTACACGCCCATTTTCCACCGCACAGAAGCCAACAGGGCTATTCTTTGACCTTGGGTCAATTCTGATAAACTCTTCAAATCGTCTTGGGTTAAAAGGCCAACGAAACGCTTGGTCCATCAACGGCAGAAGCCCATTCTTAGATTCTAATTCTCTGTAAGTTAAAATCTTCATTTGCTGCTACTCCTTTACTTGAGAGATTGTGTCAGTGCTTTTGGTTCCTTCCACTCTTCTCTTAGGATACTGTATATGTAGCCGTCTGCCCATTTTCCTTTCGAATCCCAGAGCGCTTTGCGCAGTGTTCCCTCTCTCTTAAATCCTACTTTCTCTAAAATCCGTCGGGAAGCTACATTTTTTGTGTTGATGACCGACTGAATTCTAACAATGTCTCTTGTGAGAAATAGATAATCCACCAGGATTTGTATTGCTTCGGTTCCATACCCCTTGTTTCTCTCGCCTGCAATAATTGCGTAGCCAATTTCTATCCATCCAAAGTTCGGTGCACTGACGTAATGGACAGCCCATCCAATTTTTGTTCCATCCTTCTTTTCTATTACAAAGTCAACCCATTCTGTTTGGTAAAGCTTTTGTTCAAGTATTTGCTTTTCAAGTTGAACCTTAGAAATTTGTACGGGAAAATGTTGATAATCTCCTGCAAATTCTACGTCATTAAGCCACTGCACCAATAGGGGTACGTCTTCTTTTTCGGCTATTTTCAAATTGATTCTTTTGCCTTCAAGCATAAAATATCAAAGATTGAAATGTAATGTATACTTATTAATTTTTGTTGTATGGTTGTCTTTTTTGGTTTGCCAGTTTAAACAGCTCTGTCAATTCGTTGTCGCTTGCTCCATTTCTTATGGGTGTTAGAATGTCAATTATGTTGTCGTTTCTCATTAGGCATGGTTTGAGTTTTCCGTTACTTGTTACGCGTAGGCGTGTGCAGTGCATACAGAAATCTGTGTTTTCTATTGGATGTACAATCTCAACTGTTACGTCTGGCAGGTGATAGATGCGGCGGCTTTGCATGTACCGTCTAGTTTCAACCTTCACTGCTTTCTGCCTCAACATGTCTTCGTACTCGTCTAACGCTCTATGGTGCGCAGAGTAGTATTCACGGCTTATGTTTATTGGCTCAAGCTCGATTAGCTGTAGAATTGTTCCAGTTTCTCTGGCAAATTCAACCATTTCCGGAACAGCATCATCGTTTACACCCTTCAAGATAAGCATGTTAAGCTTGACGGGATAAAACCCAACCTCAACGGCGGCCTTAACGCCTTCCAAAGCATCTTCTAATCTTCCGCCAGTTAGCTTATTGTAAGCTTCTCCATTTAGCGTTGGAAAACTAATATTCACACGTCTTAACCCATTAGCATGAATTTCTTCGGCTAAAGAAGCCAACATTGTTCCATTAGTTGTCATGGAAAGGTCTGCTATGCCAGGTATAGCTGCAATGCCTC
>Ga0315310_10001122_pt1 | contig 16851 bp, 16 predicted proteins | sample TDP5_MG_FD_203630 | JGI IMG/M metagenome (GOLD analysis project Ga0315310, IMG submission 203630) | Freshwater sediment microbial communities from Lake Towuti, South Sulawesi, Indonesia - TDP5 | ecosystem: Environmental > Aquatic > Freshwater > Lake > Sediment | place: Indonesia: South Sulawesi... | reverse complement strand
GCCTATGCACTAGCCATGTTCATCTCATCATACCTATTTGGGCGACTCTCAGACATCTACAGCAGACGCCTCTTCATAAGTCTAGGTCTAATAGCCAGCGCCGTAACCTTCCTCTTGCAGGCTTTAGCAGACCCTAAATTCGCTTTTCCTGTCCTTTCAGATCCAGCACTGTTGGCGCTGATTCGCGCTTTAGCTGGTTTCTCGCTGGGCATTTTCCCAGCTGCCCTAATGGTCTATGCGTATGATTCAAGGGGACCACTTGCAAGATTCGCGGCTTCTGGGGCTTTAGGCTGGGCAGTTGGTACATTCGCAGCCGGCATGATAGCAGAAGCCACATCGTACTATGCAGTGTTCATTGTGGCTTCGCTCTGCCTTTGGACAGCCTTTTTCCTGTCGCTGACTATGAAACATGTGAATGGACCCAAACTTACTGTGCCACTGTTTCCGAGGAAATTGTTGAGGCGGAACTGGCGCGTCTACGTTCCTTACTTGCTTAGGCACACTGGAGCTAACATCATATGGGTCATCTACCCACTCTACATTGTAAACCTGGGAGGCGATAGATTCTGGGTGGGCGTGATATACGCGGTGAACACGGCTACTCAGTTCATTGTGATGCTATTCCTAGATCGTTTCAAAGATGAACGACTAATAGGAGCTGGTCTGATTCTTGCAACCGCGACTTTTTTTTCGTTTACATTGGCTCAGAACTTTCTGCACCTTTTGCCCATGCAGGTTCTTCTCGCGTGCTCGTGGGCAAGCATGTATGTTGGTTCTTTGCTTTATCTAATGAAGAAAAATGTTGAGAAGGCAACGTCTTCGGGCATATTGAGCTCGGTGATAAACATATCACAAGTGTTTGGAGCACTTATAGGTGGCGCAGTCTCTCAAGTGTTCAACAATTTCAGGGCAACAATGTATCTCGCGACAGGCATGACTATTGTAGGATTTGTCCTGTTCAGCATAGGCAGAGAAACTGACTGACAAACACACAAGGCAAAAGCCTCTTGTACAGCCTGTTATGCCCTGAACCACTTGAATATCAGATACCGAATTCTCTCCGACTCCAGATCTGGTACGGCTATGATAAAGCGTTTGCGCACTGTGGTTGCAAGTCTGCCAGCCTTCACGATTTCTGTAGCAGTCACCTTGTCTGCTGCTTTTTTTACTGAAACCATGAAAGGCGCATGCTCTATACCTGGTCCACGCTTGTAGACAGCAAAGTCGCAGCCGAATTTTATTCCAGGCGTCACAATCAAGCCGTGGTCTCGCAAGTCACGGTAAACAGCGTATTTCTGATCGAACTCTTCATAGAGCTTGCGCGCTCTCTGCCTTAGTTTCGTCGGGCTGACCTTTCTCTTTTTCTGGTCGCCTTCTGTTACAGCTAGTACTTCTTTTTCTGTCAGGTACAAGCCTTCCATGAGATCTAGGATCAGCGGTACGCTGAAGTCCATGATTTTGGGTTTGGGAATGCCCATCGGCTTGCCATAATAGCCTTGCCTATAAAGTTCGGAGCCTTTGGCTGTATCCCAAACTACAAGAAAGTTTTCGATGAATTCGGCTTGGATTTTGCCAGCCATTTCTCTGAGTCGCCTTGAGCTTATATGGCGAAGGCTAGAATGCGGGCAGCGTTAGAAGCGTCTTCAGCCTTGTCAGCTATGTCTTCCATTAGTTGCAGCACGTCTCTGAGTAGAAGCAGTGCGGGGATTTCGATTTGGCTGCTGAGAACCTTGACCTCTAGGTCTCGGTAGAGGTCGTCTACAACTCTTTCTGCAACTTCAACCTCGCGGGCTTTCTCCGCTGCTTTGGCTGCACCATAATTCAATGTCATTGTGGTCTCTCTCAGTCTGGATACAGTTTCAAACGCGGCTTCAGCCAGTTTGCACAGTCCTTTTTTCACGTCTGTAGGCACTTTCCAGCCTCGATCTACGATTTCTAAGAGCCGAAAGGCTATGCCTTCGCAGAAGTCGGCGATTTCGCTTACTAGGTTAGTGAAGCGTAGGAAATCCTCTCTGCTGATTAAGATGGCTCCTATCTCAGCTAATTCTTGGGCTAGTCCTCGCCTGGCAATGTCAACCTCCTCCTCCGCTTTTCTTGTTTCAGCGTGCAATTGCTTCACAGAGGTTTTGTTACCTTTCGCAAAATCGTCGCAGAGCAGGGGCACTTTGCGCGTGATTTCAACAACCTTTCGCAGATGGTCTTGGCAGAGGGTTAAGGCTCTGCGTTTCACACGCTCTTCTGTCTCAACTGGAAAGACCATAAACGGTTTCCACCGCGCTATAAATCGTAGTCAGACTTGAAACCTATGAGTGCAGTGAAGCCTTATTAATGTTACATGGTGTATCAATAGAGCCAAAACTAAAAACCTCAAGGGCTGATCATCAATGATTAAAGCAGTGCTTTTCGACCTCGGTAACACTCTGGTATACTCAAATGCAGAAGATGCCTTCCAAAGAATCCTAGCTGAGCAAGGCTTCGCCAAACCCATTAGAGAAGTTCGAAACGCCCTGATAAAGGGAAACAGAGAATTCGACATTGACAGACATGAAGGGCTTTCAGCAAACGAGTTCTATACGCAATGGAACATAGTTCAGCTGAAGCATCTGGGTTTTGAAGGTTTAGAGGCAAGGAAACTCGCCAAGGGCATAAATACTCAATGGTGGAAATTCGCCAAGTTCCATGTCTACCCGCAAGTGAAAGGCACGTTGCAGAGGCTCAAGCGAACAGGTCTGAAGCTGGGACTAATCACTGGAGGATTCGAAGAAGACATAGAAATGATACTACCAAAAACAGGGCTGGACAAATTCTTCGACGTAAAGGTCGGAGTGAACACCACGGGAAAAAGAAAGCCGCATCCAAAAGCTTTCAGATACGCCCTCAAACAGCTTGGCGTGAAGCCACACGAAGCCATTTTTGTCGGAGACAATTTCGAAGCTGACTACATGGGAGCGCAAAAGGTGGGCATGATGTCAGTTCTAATCAAAAGAAAAAGCTCAGGTATTCAAAGATTGTATACCGACAGCCGCAAGCTACCTCACAAAATCAGAACCATAGAGAAGCTTGATGAAATATTTGATATTCTAAATGAGATTAGCCCTTAATAAGCCGACCCAATTCCTCAAACTCTTTTCTGCGACAGAAGTAGTCTCTGAGCAAGTCTGATAGTTGATTTATAGGCGTTCGAACCTGTTTCCATGAGTCTCGGTCTCGTATTGTGACTGCGCCGTCTTTCAATGTGTCGTAATCTATGGTTACTCCCAACGCAGTGCCAGCTTCATCCGCTCTAGCGTACCGTCTCCCAATCGAGCCAGATTCATCATACTCAACCGCAAAGTCTTCTTTGACCAAAGCTTGATAGAGCTGTGATGCCTTTTCGGGCAACCCGTCCTTGCTGACCAAAGGATAAACGCCAACTTGCACAGGCGGTAATTCCCTTGGAAAGCTAAGCACGACTCGATCTTTCTTGGGGCGATATGCATATTCAACCGCAACGTAAACCAGACGGTCAGAGCCAAAACTAGGCTCAACTACGTGAGGAATGAACCTTTTGCCCTCCTTGAACGCTCGCATGTCGACGCCGCTGAACTCCATGTGGTGTTTGAGGTCGTAGTCTGTGCGGTAATTGTGTCCAGAAACTTCCTCCCAGCCCCAGCGGTCTAAGCAAATCTCTTGGTCAAAGCCTTGCGTGGAGTAGTGCGCTCTCTCCCATTCGAGCTTCTCGATAAAGCGCTGCCTGTCTTCTGGTACGCCTATCTCTTTCAAGAACAGTTTGGCTAAAACCATGAAATAGGCTTGCCACTCTGTCTTTATGTAACCTCTGCTTAGGGCTTCTTTCACTGTCACCTCGATGCCTTCTTTTTCACCTTTCAGCTTGGCTTCAGCGAGCAGCAATCTCAGCTGTTGATTTTCCACCGATTCCAGATTTGCACAGTCTGGCTCCTCTGGGTCGAAAAAGAATTCAACATCCATTATGGAAAATTCACGCTGCCTCAATAACCCCTGTCGTGGCGAAATCTCGTTCCTCAATGCATGACCAATCTGGACGACACCGAAAGGAAGCTTTTCCCTAGCGTATTCCCAGAGACGCCTGAACTCTACGAATATTCCTTGTGCTGCCTCTGGACGACCATAGCCCGCTGCATCCGAGTATGGTCCAATAGTGGTGCTGAACATGGTTCTAAAGTATTCGGGTTTCCCAAGGTTTCCGCCGCAGTCTGGACAGAGAACACTGTGCTTTTGAATAACGTTCGCTAGTTCCTCTAAACTGAGCTTTTCCGTTTCAACATCGCTCATTCCTGCTTGTTCTTGGAGCAGGTGGTCGGCTCGGAACCTGCGTTTGCACTTGTTGCACTCGACCATTGGCTCTCTGAAGTGGTCCAAATGGCCTGAGGCTTCGAAAACTTTGGAGGGCATTATCACCGAAGATTCGATTTCGAGTATGCCGAGTGGACGAATGTAAAAGGCTCGAAACTTGTCCTCAATCCTTCTCTTTAAGGCAGTGCCCAAGGGACCATACGTGAAAAAGCCGCTTACGCCTCCATAGATTTCGTATGAGGGCCAGAAAAAGCCTCTGCGCTTGGCAAGTTCCACGATTCTTTCGCCTTTTTCGCCGCTCTGCAACTCGTGACACATCCTAGATGACGGAGCGAATTTTACAGACTCTTACCGCGCTACTGAATAATAAATCAACCGTTGAGTTCAGCCACAGAGAGAGGAAGAAAGGCATGGTTGCGAGAGCTTAGCCTTTTTGAGCGATTAACTTGCGGAATTCCTCCTTAAGACTTGCAAAGGATTCTCCAACAACCTCTATTTTGTCGATGCTGCTTTCGCCTATGCCTCTATTCATGGCTTCTCGTATAACTGGGACCTTTTCAGGCGTCAACCCTGCAAGGGTTGCGCCAACTACTTCAACAGCCACGGCATCCCTGCCGACAAGGAGAACGTTTGCAGCCACTCGCTTTGCTTTCGAAGCTACGGTTAATGATATGTAAGTGCCGTCTAACACTGCCAGGTCTATTCCTCCTATTGCCTCATAGATATCCATCAGGGTTGCTGCCAGCTTCTTGTGAAACCTGACCTTCTTACGGTCTGGAATCATGCCTAAAAGGTTCTTCAAAACGCTGCCCTGCTCATAGGTACGCAGTATATGAGTGCTCACCAGAACATTGGGTTTAAAGAGGATGTGTGACAAAGGTATTTTTTCATCGACAATCTTTACTTCTTTCGTGTCAGTGTCTTCAGACAGATTGAACGGGACGACTCGTTCAGAGAAAAGCGGCTTCCATTTTTGCAGCCTTTCTGAACCTTTACCTTTGTAGTTGTCCGATTCTGCAATGTAGATCTGAGGAGCCTTGTTAAAACTTCTAGTGATTGCATCAACCACGTCAACAGATGAATGATGATCTGCTTTAGGGTCGAAGACGCCGACTTTGACAACCACGGATCGTTCACGCGTGTTCAAGTCATCTATTCTTCCGATAAGCTTCAATGCTTCTTTGAACGCTTGCTCAGCACTTGGTTCCAGACTAACTGCAGCGACTTTCGAAACCATAATTGGTCACCCTGCAAGAGCATTGCTCATGCATCGCCTTCAACATAACTGTTTCCACTAGTTTAATGGAATATTTCGACGCCAAGTTAGTCTACCTGCCAAAAAGCAAATTTAGGTGTTCGTTGGCAAAATGCTCACAAGGTAGGAAGTGCCAAACGCGTGAGAATGCTTACACAACAAGACTTGACAGATTTGGTTGAGGGAGCCGCGATTTTCTCGGCTGGAGGAGGAGGCGACCCACAAGTGGGTTTAAACATCGTGGAGAGGTTGCTTGAGGACCATTGTCCGGTTCAGCTCATCGACTCAGCAGACGTTCCAGACAACGAAATCGTGATTAATTTTGCTTGTGTGGGCGCTACTGCAAACGTTGCTTACCATAGTGATGCTGCAGTCAAAACCTTGAAGACGCTTGAAGAGTTTCTGGGCAAGAAAGCCTTCGCTATGATCCCGGTTGAGCTGGGTGGATTCAACACTTTGGCTGCAGTCGATGTGGCTGCTCGGCATGGTATTCCCGTTGTTGACGCTGACGGCGCTGGTAGAGCAGTGCCAGAGGTGCATCTTAAGGTGTACACATTAGATAACATTCCCCTGGCGCCGATGGCTATCGCAGACCTTGATGCCGAAAACATAGTGCTGGTTAAACAGACACGTGATTTGAGAGCGGCTGAGAGAATCAGTCGAACACTTTCCGCAGAATGGGACAACATGGTTTACACGGCTCGACGAGTCTTAACTGGTAAGCAAGTGAAGACCTCGCCTGTGCAAAACACGCTTTCAACGTCGATTGGAATAGGCATACTTCTTCGAAAAGCTGTGGACCCGCTGAAGGCAGTTTTGAAGGAAACTAAGGGCTTTTCACTTTTTGAAGGGAACGTCAGCATGGTCCAGCGCGATACCAAGGGTGGATTCACTTGGACAACGATTGAGATAATTGGAGCCCACGACAGCAGAGGATCAACGTTGGAGCTGAAGGCTAAGAATGAGTTTCTAATCGCCTACAAAGATGGAAAACTTGCTGCAATTGCTCCTGACATAATCACCACAGTGAGAACCGATACATGCAGATGTGTCTCTGCTGAGAAGATCAAGAAGAACGACAAGTTGACCGTGATTGGAATTCCTGCGCCAATGAAATGGCGAAGTCCGAAAGGCTTGGAATTGTGGAAGAATGTAATGCATGAGTCTGGAATCAAAGAAAACTATGTGCCAGTTGAGCAGTTAGCTAGGTGAGAAACCAAAAAAACTAGATGTGCTTTTCCACTTCAGCATGCTTCACTTTTCCTTTCTCGTCTAGACTTATTCGAAGCATTATGCGATCTGCTATGTGTTTCTTGGTGTTGAAGGTTTCATGGCAAGTGCCGCATTCGATATCTGAACCGATTTCAACTACGTACCAAGATGCGTCAGCATAGTAACGTCCACAGTTTGGGCATCTTATTATTGCTGTATCGAGCCAAGCCGTTTGTTCACTCAAGCACCCACACTTCCCGTGTCAGTCAGGGTTTTCACAGTTGAGCTTTTAAGAGTTGAGACGGCAAGTTTTTGAACAGAAACGCACACAATACGTGCGTAATCTGATTCGCGGGTGACGGGTTATGCCGAAGGTTCGTGTTGCTTTAGCAGGCGTGGGAAACTGTGCCTCTTCGCTGGTTCAGGGTGTAAGCCATTATGCAAGAGCTGAGAAAGAGGAACAGGCTCTGGGCTTAAGGCACCTGTTCTTGAGCGGCTACCATCCCAGAGATATTGAATTTGTCAGCGCTTTCGACATCGAAGCTCGCAAAGTGGGCAAGGATCTGTCTAATGCTATTTTTTCAAAGCCAAACAACACATTGAAAATTGCTCCTGTGTCGAAGCTTGGAGTGCAAGTATTGAAAGGGCCGGTCTTAGATGGAGTTGGACCGCTTGTAAAAAAAGTGGTTAAAGAGAGCACGCAGCCCGAAGTTGATGTTGCAAAGGAGCTAAAGCGAAGCAGAGCGGAGATTCTGATTAACCTTTTGCCCAGCGGCGCCGTCAAAGCCACAGAATGGTATGCGGAGCAAGCTTTGAATGCAGGTTGCGCTTTTGTCAACGCCACACCAGTGTTCATAGCAAGCAACACTGAATGGATTGAAAGATTCGAGAAGGCGAACTTGCCGTTGGTCGGCGACGATTTGGCTGATCAAGTCGGGTCGACAGCTGTCCATAAGACTTTGCTGAAGTTGCTGTCTGAGCAGGGCGTGCGCATTGACGAGACATACCAGTTGGATGTAGGAGGCGGAACGGAATCCTTGGACACTTTGGATCGTACGCGCGAGCTGAAGCGTGTGGTCAAGACGCAGTCGGTCGAGTCCGTCTTGCCTTACAAGGCTTCGGTGGTTGCTGGCTCAACAGATTACGTTGATTTTCTTGAAAACCGGCGTGACAGTTTCTTCTGGATTAAGGGCTTCTATTTCGGCAAGGTGCCAATGCTGCTTGACTTGCGCCTCAGCACGGTAGACGCGCCGAACGCTGGTTCAGTGTTGTTCGATGTCATAAGAGCGGTGAAATCGGCTCTTGACCGTGGAATCGGCGGAGTTCTCACGAGTGTTTCAGCTTACGCTTTTAAGCATCCTTTGGAACCAGTAGCTTTAGAAATCGCTGAGCAACGGTTTGACGAATTCATCTTACGGAAGAGAGAACGCTAAGTTGTCAGCTTCGTTGAAGCATCCTTTCAATTACACAATTGCTGTTCCAGCCTCATTTGTCTCTGATATCCCTCACTTGCGAGAGAAGACCTTTCGAATTGGGCTGATTGGCAGAGCTGCCGCTATGTTTAGGGTTAATGAAATAGCGATTTTCCCAGACATGCCGCATCTGAATCAAGAAGAGGACATCAAGCTCGTTCAAACCATTCTCTCTTACATGGAAACTCCCCAATACCTGCGCCGAAGACTGTTCAGATTAGTGTCGGAACTACAGTATGCGGGCACGCTGCCTCCCTTACGCACAGCGCACCATCCAACAGCCAACAAAACCAAAGACTTGAGACTTGGTGAGTACAGAGAAGGAGTGGCTCTCTCATATACAAAGCAAGGCGCCCTCATAGACATAGGCGTTGAGCAGCCAATGCTGGTTCAGGGAGCCAAACCACAGCTTAACACGCGCGTCACAGTCAAAATCACAGAACTGGGCAAACAGCCCAAAGCAGTCTTAGCCAATCGGGACGAAATCAAAACCTATTGGGGCTATCAAGTGTCTGTTTCAAAGGGTTCATTTGGACAACTTCTCAAGACTAAGCAGTATGACCTTGTGATTGCAACCTCACGAAAAGGCAAACCGATCACAAGTGTTATGGATGATTTGACGGAGAGATGGAAAAGCAGCCGTAAGACTCTTGTAGCATTTGGCGCGCCAACCCAAGGACTCTACGAGATAGCTAACCGTGAGCACATGAGACTCGATGACGTGGCTGATTTTGTTGTGAACACCATTCCTAATCAAGCAACTGAAACCATCAGAACCGAAGAAGCCGTCTATGCCACTTTGTCGATTCTAAACATGTTGAACAGACAGCATAACCAATAAAACGAAATCCCATACTCATAATAAGGCTTAGGAGCGCTAAGCTTGCCTACCAATATCAAGCTGAAGAAGAACCCTTTTCCCTTCATTCTCAGCAAAGGCGACCCTTTGTCCATTCTTCAAATCTTGACGACCATCGACCGCTTGGGCACCAAGCCAGGATTCAGCAGTTTGACAGCGTTAATCTCCATTCAAAACGAGGACGCTGGCTTCCCAAGAAACCTCCAAAAAGGACAGCCAAGTTCAATCAAATCCACATACCGGGTCTTACAGGCTCTTCTCAGAGCTGGTGTGGACAAGCGATCCTACATCATGACTTCAGCCTTGGATTGGCTTCTGAAGTGGCAGGAAATCGACGGCGGATGGCATGAAAACGTAGCCGTAATCCTGCCTGAATGGATGACTTGGGAGTCAACAAGCCAGAGCGTAACATGGTACACATGCCAAATCGGAAAACTGCTCCAGCAACTGAAAATGCAGAACACCAAGGCATTCAAGAAGATCATCGACTTCTTCGTAAAGAGCGAGTTGCCAGATGGCGGCTGGGGTGCAGTAGTAGGTCGTGATGGACCTGACCCTGACAGTACCGCGGGCATCGGAGACTTTTTGGCGCCCATACTGGGGAAAAAGCATCCAGCAGTATCCAAAACAAAGAAGATGTTCGAATCAAACCTAGCGAACTTGCTTTCAAAGCTTGAAAAGGAAAAAGTTGAAGACGCCTATGAACTGACTCACTTAGTCTTTGACACTCCTTCAAATCTGATGTATCAAAAAGGCGACAGAAGGATAATGACTCTTCTGGAGGCTTTGATGAAGGTTCAGAGAGGGGATGGAGGCTGGCTTACCTTCTACTCTGAAGGCAAATCCGATGTTCCCATAACAGTCTTCTCGTTGCAGGTTCTGGTTTCACACGGCATCATAAGCGAATCCATGCTGCAGCGCTTGTTCGACGAGGCACTCAATGCGCTCAAATACTAGAAAGAATTTTCAAGATAGGCTCGCCTTCTTTCCGCATGAAGACACTTCGTACATTGCACCATTCTGAAAATCCTTATAAATGCGTGTTGTTGATAAGACTCTGCACTTGAAAATAAAAGGGTGAGGCAAAAATGTCCAAACCGTTCTACGTGAAGATTGACGTCCCGAAGGAGGTCGCGGACGCCGCCTATGAAGCCCTGCAATTAGCCACTCAAACTGGCTCTGTAAGAAAGGGCACTAATGAAACGACCAAAGCTGTGGAGAGGGCTCAAGCCAAACTGGTCATCATAGCTGAAGATGTTGATCCCCCTGAAGTCGTTGCCCATCTGCCATTAATCTGCGATGAACGCAAGATTCCATACGTTTTCGTGCCTAACAAGCAGAAAATCGGCTCAGCCATAGGGATTGATGTTCCAGCGGCTGCGGCATGCATAGTTGAACCTGGCGACGCCACCTCGCTCATAAAAGAAATCACCAAACGGCTTGAAGAGACCAAGAAGGCAGCTGTTAAATGAGCCGGGAAGCCAAGGAACCAGCGGCTGAGAAGCGAGCAGGCGAAAAGGAAGAGGTTGAGGAAGGCCTGATGCCAGCCGAAGTTATTCAAGTAATTGGCAGAACAGGCGTGACGGGTGAAATCAATCAGGTTAGAGTGCGAGTCTTGGAAGGAAGAGACAAGGGACGCATCATCACGCGAAATGTAAAAGGACCCATCCGAGAAAACGACATACTCATGCTAAGAGAAACAGAACGTGAAGCCAAAAAGATCAGATAACTAGCATCGCTAAGTGAGGGATTAACCTGTGCCTAAACTTCGCCGCTGCTCCTTCTGTGGCAAAGATTTCCCACAAGGAACAGGCATCATGTACGTTCGCGGCGACGGCGCCTTGTTCTGGTTCTGCTCCAGCAAATGCCGCAAGAACAGCTTAGACCTTGGACGAGACGCACGGAAGCTTCGATGGACAAAATACTACGGAAAGGAAGAGAAGGGACGAGCTTAGCGGCATGGTCAGTTATGATGTTCTTTGCCATATCATAGACGATGGAAAGTTACTTTTGTTGAAAAAGTCTGCTGCCCTGTTCGGCGGGGGAAAGTGGAACGGTTTAGGAGGAAAAATGCAGCCGAGCGAGAGCCCAGAGCAGGCTTGTATTCGAGAAATCTACGAAGAATCCGGCTTGCAAGTGAGCAACCTCAAACGTCATGGTGCTCTCAAGTTCTGGTTTGGCAACACAAAAGAACCAGCCATTTTCTGTTATGTTTTCTCAACCAAGTCGTTTAGGGGACAGATTCGAGAAGGACGAGAAGGATTTCTGCGGTGGACGAATTTTGACGATGTACCTTATGAAGAGATGTGGGAAGACGACCGATATTGGCTTCCACTTCTCTTAAACGGGAAAAGTTTCGATGGAGAATTCCATTTCAATAAGGACGGATCTAAGCTCCTAAACCGCAAACTCGAGACTGTGTAGTAGAGGAAAACTCATGAACTTGATAATCTTTGGTCCACCCGGCGCTGGTAAGGGCACTTATGCAGCGAAATTGGCGGAAAAATTCTGCATTCCAGCTATTGCAACTGGGGACATTTTTCGAGCAGAGGTTAAAAGTGGTTCAGCTTTGGGAAAGAAAGTTGCAGATTACTTGCAGAGTGGTAAACTGGTCCCAGACGAAATAGTCAATGAAGTACTCAAGAACTGGTTGAACAAGCCTGAGAGTAGCCAAGGCTTCATTCTAGATGGTTATCCACGCACAGTTGAACAGGCAAAAGCGTTGGATGCGATGACAAAAATCGACGCCATAATCAATCTGGCTGTAAGCGAGCAAGTGGTTGTTGAACGGTTGTCGAATCGCAGGATTTGTCGGAACTGCGGCGCCATATACAACATTAAGTATTCACCTAAACCCAAAGTTGACCTGAAATGTGACCGATGCGACGGGGTGCTTTACCAGCGTGAAGACGACAAGCCTGAAGTTATTAGAGAACGACTCAGAGTCTATGAAAAGCAAACCCAGCCACTAATCAGGTATTACAAGATGAGAAAAGTGAAGTTTGTCACAACCGGAAACATTGAGGTAGACGCGCCTATCGAGATGGTTCTCAAGAGAATTTTGAACGGATTGAAGAGAGCCGGACTGCAATAGGCGCATAAGGGTGATCTTTTCGCATAGTCAAATCATTTATATGTTGAAATACACCTTTTGATGAAAGAACCCCTGACGTTGATCAATCGTTGCGTTTTAAGGGCGACGGAAGATGCCTGTTCGGCAACCTATCGTGTGTGTTCTCGGTCACATAGACAGCGGCAAGACCAGTCTGCTGGACAAAATTAGGAAAAGCAGCGTGCAGGCTAGAGAAGTCGGAGGCATGACCCAGCACATTGGTGCAAGCTTCTTTCCGGTAGCGACCCTTAGAGAACTTGTTCGCCCCTTGTTGAAGCAGTGGAAGGCAAGGATCACCATACCAGGTTTGCTTGTAATCGACACGCCCGGTCATGAAGCATTTGTGAACCTTCGCAAGCGAGGGGGCGCCGCAGCTGACATCGCCATACTTGTAATCGATGTTTTACGTGGCTTTGAGGCTCAAACTTACGAGTGTGTAGATATTTTAAAGTCGAGGAAGACTCCTTTTTTGGTTGCAGCCAACAAAGTTGACCGCTTGCCAGGATGGGTGTCCAAGCCTGATGAGCCATTTCTCAAATCCTATCAAGACCAAGACACTTACGTGAGGCAAGACCTTGACGAGCACATGTACAATATCATGGGCACTTTTTCGCAACTGGGTTTCAGAGCTGACCGGTATGAAAAGATTACAGATTTCACCAAGAACATCGCCATCGTGCCTGTCAGCGCCAAGACTGGTGAAGGCATTCCAGAGCTTTTAGCAGTCTTAGTAGGCTTGACGCAGCAGTTTCTGCGAAAGCAACTGCGAACCACCAAGGGAGCCGCCCGCGGCACGGTGCTTGAAGTTAAGGAAGAACCTGGCTTAGGCGTAACAGTCAATGCCATAGTTTACGACGGCGTGCTCAAAAGAGGCGATACGATTGTCATAGGCGGCAGAGAGAAACCCATTGTGACCAAGGTTAGAGCGATTCTGCTGCCTAAGCCTTTGGATGAGATTCGCGACCCAAGAGACAAATTTTCTTCGGTTGATGAGGTCGCGGCTGCAAGCGGGGTTAAGATAGCCGCGCCTGAATTGGAGGCAGCAATCGCTGGTGCACCTCTCTATGCTGTCCCGTCTGAAGACCGTGTTGACGAGTTTGTGCAAATGGTTGCTGAAGAAGTGCAGCGACTGCGCATCGCCACGGACATTGAAGGCATAGTTCTAAAGACTGATACTTTGGGTTCGCTTGAAGCCATAGCTGACATTCTGAAACGGAACGAGGTTCCCATCAGGTTGGCGGATGTTGGCGACGTTTCTAAGCGAGACGTTACCGAAGCAGCTGTGGTTAAGGAGCATGAACCGTTGTACGGCGCAGTCTTGGCGTTTAACTCCAAGATCTTGCCTGACGCGCAGGAAGAAGCCATAAGCCAGGGCGTGCCCGTCTTTGAGCATAACATCATCTATCACCTTGTTGACAATTACCTAGACTGGATGAAGAAAGAACAAGAAGCCCGCTTGTCAAAGGAGTTTGAGAGGTTCATCATGCCAGCTAAACTCAAGGTTTTGCCAGGCTTCGTGTTTCGCAGGGCAAAGCCCGCCATATTTGGAGTTGAAGTTGTAGGTGGAACGATCAAGCCTAAGGCTCCTTTGATAGGGGCAGATGGCGACGACTTGGGCGAAATATTGCAGATTCAGGACAAAGGCGAGGCTGTTTCAGAAGCCAAGACTGGCATGCAGGTGGCGGTCTCATTGGAGAAACCTGTTTTCGGACGCCACATCAACGAAGGCGACACATTGTACGTTAAGGTGCCGGAATCGCATGCTAGAATCATGTTGGCGAAGTTTCAAACTCGGTTAGCACCAGAGGAACTCGACGTTCTGAATGAGTACGCAAACCTTATGAGAAAGAAGATTCCGTTCTGGGCAGCTTCCTAATACGTCTTCAGAGTCCTTTCAAACAGCCTAAAAGATTACCATTGGAAAAGTGATCAAAGCTTTAACACTTAAGGCTATGGCTTAATTTCATCCACTTCAATTGGCACATCGCTTCGCTGCTTATCTTGGGTTTTTCTTATGAACGTCACTGCTTCACCGAGTCCATGCGGAAGATAGATGGGCCTCATTCCCTGTCCGTATAAGTTGAAGCCAATTCCCGACTGAAGCACAAATACGGCTAGACCAACCACACACGGTCCTAGTCCAAAGAGAATAAGCAGCGTCTGCTGCGAGACCATTGGGGAAAAATGCGCAGCAAATGCATTCAGCAACTGCTCGATCGATGAAATGAACGACGATTTCAGAATGGTTCTCCAAAGAGGTTCAAGCAGCAAGATTACTGCTGGAACGAAACTTGCCATTAGAATCTTCCATGGGAAACGTCTTGTATGCTCAATGTATGAGATGCTCGGGTAAGGGATCTCCGTGACCCTTCTTGATATGCGCCCATGCTTAACGAAAAGCCTTCTGTCCGTAGCTACGGCAGCCCAGCTGCCTGTGGACCAAGTTTTGAGGACATGCTCGGGCTCAGCCAATGTGAGGAGAGCTTCGGGCGGTATGTGATTCATACCGCTTTCCACAATCATCTCCTCGGTTATCGCGTCGTCAAGTTCTTTTATGAGTTTGTAAGAAGTTAGATTTCGCGCTTTTTCTTTGGCGTTTGTTGAAAGTCTGGTCCACAGGTCTGGGTCGTCAATCAAGCTTTCTATCGCCTTTGCGGCACCCTCGGCGTCTTCTGGTCCGGCAAGGTGCACGCCTTCGCGCCCATTCTTGATCAGCCACGACTGCCCTCCAACTCCTGAGGTTATGATGGGAACACCGACATACATGAATTCCAGTTGGCTCAACCCAAGAGCTTCAAGTCGGCTCATAAGTATATTGATGGATGAGGATTTGATGAGCGAAATCTTTTCCTTATCATCCACCTCGCCTAGATATGTGACGTTTTGCAGACGGCTTGCTTCTGCTTGAACCTTGTCTGCGTAACGCGAGTTCCCTCTTCCCGCTATCACAAAATGTATGTCCCGCCTATCGCCAAGAAGATCGGCTACTTTCAAGATAGCCATCGTGTTCTTTCTCTCCTCAACGGTTCCAAGATAAGAAACGATTTTGACATCTGGAGAAAGCTTGTGCCTTTTCAAGAAGGATTTAGTGTCTAAAGCAGCATACTTCAGGTATAATTCCTCGTTGACACCGCCCGGGAATAGCAGGCATTTCTCCGAGCTTGCACCCATCCTGATCTTAGCATCTTTCTCGTATGGCGTGACAACGAGCACTAGATTTGCTGTCCTTAGAATCTCAGACAATGACAGTCTGTTCCATGCCATTCGGAAGGTTCGCTCGACAAGGGAATAGCGTTTCGGCGACGGCTCTTGGAAATGTGACATGTGGCAGAATACGATGGGGTCTTTGTAACCGCCTAGATCTCTCATATATCGCCTCCAAGCAACGAATTTGGCGACTTCTTCGGGACCGTTCCAGAGAGTGCTGTGAGTAATGAGCACGTTCAACTTGAATTCGTCCACTATCTTCTCCAACACATGCACGAAATCTCTGAAGTTTATACGACGGCGAGGCCACTTCACAAAGTAGCTGTCCACACGAATTATTGGAATGCCCAAGCCTTCGTCGTCCACGAAGACATAGCCTCTTGTTTTGGTGAGGCTTTTCGACGGGATAACTTCGACTCCGTCATGATAAACGCTGGTGATTAGATATGCTTGGTGCCCGAGAGCAATGAAGTCTCTGACCATGCGTTGGGCAAGTAATTCTTGACCCTTACTTGTGCTAGTCTGGTACATCAACACGCCGATTCTTTTCTTCAATCCTCACTCATCTTTCGCGGGCTGCTTGTTATCATGGGAAAACTCGAACTAAAAAACAAATCGTTTGCCAGAAGCATGGTCAGGAAATCTGCAACTTCCCCGTGTTCAACAGAGCAATCACAGGCGAGATTCTGCTTTACGCCGTCGTGTGTCACTCCCAAACTAATGTCACATCCAGAAAATGCCAAGTTGTCTACTTCCGAGTCTCCCATGTACAGTGTGCCGTCTTCCAGTTTAAGTTCTTCGCGAATCTCTCTAACCGCGATGCCCTTATCTACCAGAACTGGAAAAACATCACAATAAAGTCGCCCATGATACCTTAAAACCTTCAAATCCAGCTTTTCGCAGTAACCGGCGATCACGTCAGCTTTGGCTTTGACTGCCCCTATTTCAGAGGCTTGACGCCAATCAAGGCAGAAAGCAACAGTTCGCCCACTTGAGTCTCGTTTCTCCTCTACGCACAGGTCAGCATCTGTGGCGTTTGATTTCGCATACTGCAGACCCAGGGTGACGCGCTCAAGTGCAGTTTCAGGAATAGCGCGTTCCGTAATCGTGTTGCCGATTTTTCTTTCGATTCCTGCGATTCCGCACCATGCGTGAGCAAATGGTGTTCTTGGAAGTAGAAACGAGAGATCTTTTGTGCTTACGATTATGATTGGAATGTGGCTGCTGATCCGCTGAAGCATTGTGCGTGTTTCTGTTGGAACTCGTGAATGGCTTCTTGAAGAGTTCAATGAGCTTATGGTGCCGTCATAATCTAAGAACAGGGATTTAACACGAGTTTCATAACGTGAAGCTCTATTGCACTTGCCTTTGTAAAGCATAAAATCCCCATTCCAGATTAACACATATCAAAAGGTTTGAC
>Ga0315310_10001121_pt1 | contig 16853 bp, 16 predicted proteins | sample TDP5_MG_FD_203630 | JGI IMG/M metagenome (GOLD analysis project Ga0315310, IMG submission 203630) | Freshwater sediment microbial communities from Lake Towuti, South Sulawesi, Indonesia - TDP5 | ecosystem: Environmental > Aquatic > Freshwater > Lake > Sediment | place: Indonesia: South Sulawesi... | reverse complement strand
GGAGACGCCCGGCGTTCTCTCGAAGGCTCTGAGGCTCTTCGCAGACTCTAGGATCAACCTGTCGAAGATCGAGTCTATGGAGAAGGGGTCACTCATCGAGTACGTCTTCTGGCTTAACGTCGACGAGCACAGGGGGAATATGCGAAGCCAGCTGGAGCAGCTAGCGAAGCTCTCCAGATGGCAGGTGGTACACGGCTCGTACCCTAGGGCATTCCCATAGCCCACACCTGTCTAGAGAGCCGTAGGACAGGTTGAAGGGACTGTTCCCCCACGTAAGAACGTGCTTCCGTCCTGAAGACGGGCCCAAGCCCCTTCCATCAACCTGATTTCAACCCGGTCCTGCTTGAGATTGAACGCCGCTGCTAGTCCACAAAGGAGATCGCCGCTACGGGAGGCGTAGCCCTCAGAGGTGAGCCAAGCGAAGGAGAGGATGTCTCTAGGGGCTTGCGGAAGCTGAGGGAAAAGCTCTCAATCAGAGCCTTTCCGCGCTAGGTTTCGGTTGGATCAGGGCCCGCCGCGCGCTCGTTTGGTGACATGAAACCACCTTAAAGCATGGAGAAAGAGGCGATGAACGCACTTACCTGCATGGCCTTCTTCAACACCGGCATACCCGCGACGCATGGTCGTATGACGGCAACAGATATATGGGGCCTAGCCCCTAAGCGTGAACATTCCCAGGTAGGAGTACGTGCGGAATGATCGTTAGGAACATCAACGAGATCAAAGAGATCCAGGCGCATGGTGAGGCGCTCTATAGGTACTTTTTCATGAGAAAAGACGTTTACGGCTACCTCAGCATGGAGGATGTCTTAAGGCGATTGGGTGGTTTCTGGCAGACAACCGTTAGACCAGGAAAGAACCTAGAGCCCCATAGGCATGAGAATCATGAGCAGATCTACTATGTGCTCGAGGGTGGGGGACTATTGACGATTGGCGATGAGACCAGAAACGTTACGAAGGGGGATGCCGTGTACATCCCTCCAAACGCAACTCACAGCTTCTACAACGATTCAGATAGCCCATGTGTAATAGTAATGGTAGACGAGATTCTCGAGAAATAGAAGAAGGTCTGATGCGTAGAGGGAGCCTGAGGCTGGTCTATGCCTCAGATCCGTCAGGAAAAGGGGGATCCCTGCTCAAGACAAACCTCGTCTGGAAGCCGCGCCTCAGCGATCGTCGAGGCCGTGCGGGGTTCCGCTCCCCACGTCTCAGTGACGGGCGAAGCGCATAACTACGCGTGACACGAGACTTATCGGCATGGATCTCTGCCCGGTCATAATGGATGCTCTGAAGCATGCGGGAGCCGAGCTCCTTAGTATCCTAGAGTCGCCGGCTGCCAGGCGCATCGTAGGAAGGGGGGCAGGTGGAGATGTAACTCAAGGTGTTGATGAGGTTGCTGAGGCCTCGGTCATCCGGTTTCTTGAGAGCAGAATCGTGGACTGTACGATTGTCAGCGAGGAACGCGGCTGGGTCACCCTCGGTAATGGCGGGCCGCCCTTCTTCATCTTAGACCCCTTAGACGGCAGCACGAATGCACTCAGGGGCTACCCATGTTACTCCATATCTCTCGCCGCGAGTACCGGGCTACGCCTTGAGGAAGTCGTCGCCGGGGCCGTCTTCGATGTAGCGCACGGCAACCTATACTGGGCTGAGAAAGGAAGCGGCGCCTTCCTTAACGGCGCCAAGGTGAAACCATCAGCGACGGAGGTGGTGGAGGACGCACTTGTAGCGGTAGACCTGAACCTGCGCAGAGCTGTTCCGTCCTATCTCGCGAAGGTCGGCCCCATCATAGAGCGGGCTGAGCATATCAGGTTCCTCGGCACCGACGCTTTGGAAACCTGCTTTGTGGCTTCGGGGACATGCGACGCGTTCGTCGACCTCAGGGGCTCGTTGAGATTGACTGACCTCGCAGCTGCCACCTTCATCGTCCGCGAAGCTGGAGGCGCTGTTGTCGACGCGAGGGGCGCTCCGTTAGACTTGGCAGTCACGCCCGAGACCCGAGGCTCCTTCATCGCCGCCTGCACCAAGCGGCTCTGCGACCAGCTTCTCGAACTCGCCGGGACATGACCCAGCCTTCCCGCCTCGAGATCCGTCTCCTTGAGCGAGCCTTCAGGGCTAGACGAAGTCACCCCAGTACCTTGCAGACTCCTTCAGCTCTTCAAGGACTTGGTCTTCAGGGGCCTCGAAAGCATGGATGATCTCAAGCATCAGGTAGACCTCCTTAGCGCCTGAGGCCTCGATAGCGTCGATCACCTTCTCAGGTTGTGTCACTCCAACGTCGTTGTATCTCTTCGTGAAGGGCCAGTGGCGGTCTCCTTTCCCATCTGTCTGTTGCACATGGACAACCGGCGACTCGGACCCCAACTCCCTTAACCAAGCGTATGTGTCTAGGTCTCGGGCTTCAACACCCACAGTGCATTGATGACCCGTGTCGATGGCAAGCTTTACGGGGACCCCTGCCCCCGCGTTAACCCTTGTGAGGAGGCGCTTCGCATCTGATATGGTACAGGGTGTTTCACGGAGTAGGGGCATGGGCTCCCATAGAAGCATCTCAAGCTTCATACCGGCAGCCCAAGAGGAGAGAAACCTGAGGTTTTCAACGAGCGTGTCTTCCATCAGACGCCGTCTTTGGTCATCCCTGTAATCCGGGTAACTCTGGGCGGCGAGATGTCCCCCGGTCACCTTGACATTAAGCCTAGCCGTAACCCCTATGGCCTTAACGAACCAGTCTACGGCATCGATTCTCATCCCTGGATTCGGGTGGGTCAAGAGGTTAAACGAGTAGGCTGCCAAGCCCGTGAAGGTCGAGTGGATAGTCAAGCCATGCGCTTTCATGGCTTCTAGGGTCTCGGTGACCATCCACGACCATGCAGGCTGGGTAGTTCTGGGGTCGAGAAGGTCGAAGGAGAACTGGACCCATTTGAGGCCTAGGTCCTTCGCGCATATCTCAGCCCAGTTCTCAGCGAGCGGCCATCGCTTAACCGCGAAACAATTGTTTATTCCTAGATGAAACTCGGTCAAGTCAACTCGCTCCTTAGCCTACGCCGTTATGGCGCTCAAAGCCTTGAAGGTTTCCTTGGTCGCCTCATACAACTGACGATACAGACCGTAGCACCTGTCATATGTCCTCTTCCTCACCGGGTCAGGCTTCGTCACTTCGCTGACCTCAAGCCATTCGTCAATCACGTGGTAGCCCTCGAGCGTCCCGGTGCCAACGCCTGCGAGCAGCGCGTCTCCAAGAGGAGCCCCCGGGTTCTGAGCTACATACGTCATCACCAGCCCAGTTACGTCTGTGAGGATGCTTCTCCATAGCCTCGACCTAGCTCCACCGTCGACTAGGAGAACCCTCCTCAACGGCATGCCTGCAGCTGTCGCTGTCTCGATACTGTACCTAAGAGCATAAGCTATGCCCTCGAGGAAGGCTCTGAAGATGTGCGCCTTTGTGTGATACAGGGTCAGCCCCGCCAGGCAGCCTCGAACGTGGTCGTCCCAGTAGGGAGCCCTCTCGCCCACCATCATGTGAGGCATGAAGACCAATCCCTCAGAGCCAGCGGGAACCCTCTCTGCCTCGAGGTCGAGCACAGCGTAGGCGCTCAGGTCTAGGTCCTTAGCCATGTTCACCTCGACCCTGCCTAGCTGGTCTCTGAACCATCTGACGCAGTAGCCAGCCGTGACGATGCCTGCGAACGAGTAGAGAACCTCCCTATCGTCGGCCACGTACGGATAGTTCACAAGCTGCGGCGTAAGCCGCGGCTGTCGGCTGATGAACCCGTTGCACATCGAGGTGCCGATCATAGATGCCAGATCTCCATCTTGCAGCGCCCCAACGCTGAGCGCGCTGACGGGCGCGTCGATCCCACCTGCTGAGACGGGCGTGCCCTTCTTCAGGCCTGTCAGCCTTGAGCCTTCGTCCGTGACCTCGCCGACGACATCTTTCGACATCGAGAGCTCCTCGGGGAAGAGGCTGCGCGGTATCCCGAGAGCGTTCATAGCCTCCTCGGACCAAGCCCTCCTGTGTATGTCCAGCAGACCACCGTAGTTTCCGGCGCTCGAAAGGTCAATCGAGAAGCTGCCCGTCAGCCTGTAGATGCAGTAAGCATTAGGAGTCATCAACCTGCCAACCCGACCCCACACCCTCGGTTCGTTGAACTTGATCCAAAGCATCTTCGTATATCCATAGTACGGGTCAACCACGTTGCCTGTGAGCCTGAACAAGCGGTCCACGCCCACGTTCTCCTTGACCCAGTCACATTCAGCCGTAGCCCTACGGTCAGCCCAGATTATGCACGGTCTCAGCGGCCGCATCTCGCTGTCGCAAGGGATTCCGCTGCCACCGTACAGTCCGCTTATGCAGAGCCCAGCCACATCGTCTGGGCTGACCCCAGACCGGTCTATGACTGCGTTGATAGTCTTCGTGACGGCGCGAAACCAGACATCTGGCCATTGCTCTGCCCACCCCGGCCGAAGGGTTAGAACATCGTACTCCTCAAACGCTGATGAGAGGATCTTCCCGTCCGTCTTCACGAGGACTGACTTAGTTCCAAGGGTTCCGATGTCAGTACCGACCAGATAGGTCATCCTAGCCACCGTTCCCCACTCCGTCCATCGATGACTTAAGCGTTCTCGGATCAGGCTAGTCGATGCATACGCGTTGGAAGACATGAGCCAGAGGCCCTCATCTAGGGCCAACTGGCTTGGAGAAGAGTTAATTTGACGAGGCCTCAAGGTATTGGGTGTGGCCGGCCTTCGCCGGTAGGTACAGCTCAGGGGGAGAGCTCCGCTGGAGGGGGATGTCAAGAGGCTCGCAGACCTCAAGGCTAGGCTGCAGAGGAGACTCGAGGACCTGCATCAGGAGCTTGAGGAAGTGCAGCTTGTCCTATCGTTTCTCGACGAGGCTCTAGCAGAACGGAGCTTTCGCCGGGTGGAGGCAGCTCCTCCAGCAGCACCCGTCCCTGCCCCGGAGCCTGAACCTTCACCGGTCGCCCAGGCGCCGCCGACCGCTGCTGCACCCATCGAGTATAGGCAGGTGATACCGTTGAAGAGCTCAGACGGCTTTCTCTTGGGCACGATGTATGTCAGTGATGAGGATGCAAGGATCACTCCCTCGAGCGATCTGAAGCTGAACGTGTCGATTCCTCCGTTTCAACCCTTCTTCTTGAACAGAGTGCTTGAGCCCATGGTTAGGAGGGACCAAGAGGCGATGGCCGCGGCTGATGTTCAACCAGGGCGGCGCTTCTCATACGAGGTCGTCGAGGATGGAGGCCTCCTAAGAGAGATCGTTATCCGCAACTACGGGGACGAACGAAGGCTTAGGGAAGTCCGCAGCTCAGCGAGATGGACGTTGGAGAAGATGTACGAAAAGACTCGCAGCCCCTAGCCTCAGCTAAGGCGACCACAGGTCTACCCGCCTTCGAATCCCTGCGGCTCTAGCTGAGTCATCGCTGAAGCCACTCCTCCGTTGACGAGAAATGATTGTAGAGAACGATGACGGGATCGGGACATAGGCAGACGGTCGGGATCTGTCGTATTGAGAACGGTGGAAGACGCGCTCTTACGAGGCTGGCTACAACGCGAGCCTGCGCCTCGCGGTCCATTCAGGATGGCTGGTCGTTTCAGTCCTGATCACTCCGTGTTTCTAGGTGGAGTGAGCCGTTAAATAAAGGGGATCAGATACAACGTAGTGAGTGACCTGGGGGTGGAGGGTAACATGGCAGAACGGAGAAGATACGATGAGATGCTTGAGGCGGCGTACGCGAAGCTTCCACCGCGCAGCGAGAGAGGTGCGCGGTTCGAGGTGCCAAGGGCCATCGTGTCGTCTGTTGGCAACCGGACTTTCGTTCAGAACTTCAAGGAGATCTCCGAGCGGCTCAACCGGGACCCAAACCATGTGCTCAGGTTTCTTTCAAGGGAGCTTGCCACAGCTGGCTCGTCCAAGGAGAGCTATGCCGTCTTTCAGGGGAGGTTCCTTGCTGAGGGAATCCAGAGACTACTCAGCCGATATGCGGCCGACTTCGTCATCTGTCCAGTCTGCAGGACGCCAGATACCAGGATTGAGAAGCAGGGCAGGTTCTCGTTTCTCGCGTGCGAAGCATGCGGCGCCAGGTCGCCTGTAAGGGCGGTTTGAACGTGGCCCAGGTCTGCCTTAAGGTCATCAAGCATGGACGGCATGTTCTGGTCGCAGCGTGCGATGCTGAGATCCTAGGCAAGACGCTAAGTGACGGTAAGATCGACTTCTGCGTCAACGAGAGGTTCTATGGCGGCGACATGGTAGGCTTGGATGAAGCAATCCAGCTCATAAAGGAGGCAACGTCAGCTAACCTCGTCGGGACCAGCCTTGTACGGAGGGCGACCTTGGAAGGATTGGTTCATCCCCAGGCGATAGTTGTCATCTCAGGTATTCCCCACGCCCAGATCATCAGGCTCTGAGGCCAAGAGCCATCGGCCAGAACGGGTCAGACTACGATGTTGTTCGGTAGACGGCTCGTTAGAGGGCGAGCTGCTGTAGAGCAGCCAGTGGTCTTCGATTCGATGGTGCTATTCTAGATGGCTCCTAGGACGAGGCTCAAAAGCGTCATCCTCGTTAGAAGCCCGTAGTACACCTGCTTGAAGTATCGCGCGTGAACTGTCCAGTCCACCTCAGGTGAGATCTCGTCAACTCTCGGCAGCGGATGCATGATGATCGCGTTCTCCTTCATGGCCCGCACAGTTTCGCCGTCTATCCTGAATGAGCCTTGAACCTTGATGTACTCTGAAGGGTCAGCAAACCTCTCCTTCTGAATTCGCGTCACGTAGAGAACATCTGCCTTGGACAGGGCCTCGCTGATGCTCTCTACCTCCACAACCTCTATGCTCCTTTTTGCGTATTCAACGACCTCACGCCTCATCCTGAGCAATCCCGGTGAGACGAGGTACAGCTTAACATCGTACAGGGACAGTGCAGCGGCGAGCGAGTGAGCGGTTCGCCCGTATCTGAGGTCTCCTAGCAACGCTATGGTAAGTCCGTCGATGCGTCCCATCTCCCCCCTGATCGTGTAGAGGTCGAGCATAGCCTGTGTCGGGTGCTCTTGGGCCCCTGAGCCTGCGTTGATGACTGGCACACTCACCATCTCCGCGGCCAGCTGCGCGGAGCCCTCCAAAGGGTGCCGCAACGCGATCACGTCTGCATAGTTCTCCACAACCCGGACCGTGTCAGCGAGGTTCTCTCCCTTCTCTACGGAGCTCACCTTGGGCTCAGCCATGTCCAAGGTCAGCCCGCCCAGTTTCTTCATCGCCGCCTCGAAACTAAGCCTAGTCCGAGTGCTCGGCTCGAAGAAGAGAGTCGCCAGAGTCCTGCCTCTCAACAGGTCGGGATGTTGGCGTGCAAGGTCCTCGATGCCGTCCGTAGCCGATAGAATGTAGTCCAACTCCTGTCGGGTGAAGTCTCTGATCGAGACGATGTCTCTTCCCCTGAGGCTCTTCAACCGCACACCTCTTCGCGCAGAGCCCAGTCTGCAGATTAAAGGCTTAACCGTGTCTCGGGAACTAAGCTGTAGGTTTCGCAGCCAAGTCCCAGGGTGCTGGCCAGTCAACCTCACGGAGGAAACGCGTCCAATATCACTAGTCCTTTGCGCGTGAAGTGTCCCCGCTCGCGGCCTCGACGACTGAGGCCGCTTTCAGCGCCAGGGCCAGACATCCCGGACGAAGATGGCCTTGTACTGCGGGCAACGCTTTATAGTGTGTAGCTCCTGCTCACTCCTGCACAGGGCTGCGGGTGTCAGGATGAGTGACAAAGAGGAGCTTAGGATCCGGAAGATCGCGGAGGGAACCGTTATCGATCATATCCCCGCAGGGTACGCCTTAGCGGTTCTGAGGATCCTCGGGATCACCGGAAGGGAAGGAACCGAGGTGAGTGTCGCCATGAATGTTTCCAGCTCGAAGCTCGGACGGAAGGACATCGTCAAGATCGAGAGGAAGGAGCTTAGGCCTCAAGAGCTTGACAAGATAGCTCTGGTCGCTCCGAGAGCGACGATAAACATAATCAAGGGCTTCACTGTACATGAGAAGCAGAGGGTCAAGCTGCCCCAGAGCATCGTGAACGTCGTTCGATGCGCGAACCCCGCATGTGTGTCCAACAGCCGAGAGCCGATCCAGCCAACCTTCCACGTAAGGAGCGACGACCCGTTGCTGCTTGAATGCCACTACTGCCACAGGGTCATGGAGAAGGACGACGTGATAAAGCAGTTCTAAGCAGCGTATCGGGCTCTAGCTCGTGTTGGTGGGCGTAAGGTCACAGCTCGGAGAGTTCCTCAGAAGAGTATCTCCTCCTAGCCTTTGCGTTGGCCAGTCTGCTCTGCGTCCAGTAGCGAAGCGGAAGGTAGCGCGTCGAGGCCCTCCCGTACGCTTCAAGGTGAGCGGAGCCGCCACATTGGGGGCATGTCTCAGCCAACCCTACTAGGCTAGATCGACATCGAGTACATCTACTCAGGTACCTGGAATAGGCATGTATGCCAACCCCGTATTTCTTGACGATCTTGGCCGTCGCGTCCATCATCACGTCTTCATTAGCGTCTTGGTCTACCTCGATCAAAGCTAAGTGTCCCCCCTCGCTGTGGCGGCTTAAGGCTCCTTCAATCCTGAGTCTATCTCTGAGAGGGATCTCGGCTTGGAGGGGGAGGATCGTCACGCTCGTATAGTAGAGGGCGTTGGCTTTAGGTCTCGCCTTGGCGGCGACCTGCCCGTGTTCCTCGTAGTCGAGCAACGCGAGCCGCTCGGCTGACTCAGCGCTGGCGATCTGCGTTAGGAAAACCTGCTCGCCGGCGTGCTCGCTGCGGTCAGATACGAGGCGCGCCATGCTGTCAAGGCAGTGCTCGGCAAACGAGCTAGAGCTGCGGTCTTCGTGGATATGGTCACCGGTCTGCAACGCCGTTGCTTCGTCCAATCCGACGAAGCCTACGGCCATCACTGCCTCCTCGAATCTGCAGGGGGCTTCTCCATCGCCCTCGAAGAGGTAGGGGAGTAGCTTTCCCCTGATCCGCTCATAGAGAGACCTGTGACGCACCTCGAGAGCATCTAGGGCAAGGCCTACAGAGTTCTCAAGCTCAGCTCGGAAGACATCGTCGTCTCCACGTGAGAGGCAGGCTACCCGGGGCAGATTGACAACGACGCCTCCTACGTAAGGTCGACCGAAGTCCTCATCCCCGGCCGAGAGGAAGGAGGCTCCGTCAGGTGAATAAGCCCTGTTTCCTGGCGCATCTGTTAGATTGGCGAATAGCGTCGTACCCCTACGCGATGCGAGTCTGTGGGCGAGCCGGAACGCCTCATCCCAAGATGAACTCATCTCCTTTGAACGGATCTTGACGACTGGGACGGGGTTGAACAGCGGCGTACCTGCCGGTTCGCGGTTGAGGATTCTGAGAAGGGCTGTCGCCACTCTCCGCGCGTCGTTCTCGTATTCGCCGTAGGTTCCGAGCCCCTTTCCTGCTCTCTTATCTACGGCGGCTCTCGGCATATCGAGCTCAAGCCCTACCGCTAGCCCAGCAGAAGGGTCGGGGCCTGCTGAGAGTCTGACCAGATCTATCACGAACTCTGTGAGGGCCTCCTCTACCTCTTCATCAGGTATGCCGTGAGCGTAAGGTGCTAACCATACGTTGAACATGTCTAGGCACTGGCCTGCAATTACCTCCTGCCTGAACGCGCCCAGAGCTTTTGAAAGACGCTTCGCCGCAGACCTGAGTGATCTGCTTGATTGGAGGGGGATGGTGCTCAACTCCTGTGCGAGACGGTTGTTCCCCTCCCGTAGGAGCTGAGGCAGGTGGACCTGTACGTAATCGGGCTTTAGGATGTATGTCCCAAGGTCTTCAATGTGGATGCGGCCTGAGAGATGGGCGTCCGCCACACGTCTTGGCAGGACGTTCAGGAGGACGTACTCCCTGAGCACAGAGTCCGCTGCCTCTCGGCGAACGGATTCGCTATCCAGCCCCGCGTTGCTCTTCGCTTGAATGACCTCTGTGACATCGTGTACAGGCAGCCCCAGCCGCGTCATCCGATGCCTATACTCCTCGAGACCTTTCTCGATCAGCACAGCGTTGACTATCTCGCGGATCAACGGTGCCGTGAGGTACTTTACCTCCAAGCTGAGAAGCCGGTCTTCGACCTCTCGCCCTATTCGATCAGCAAGGTCAGAGGGCATCCCGGCCTCCTGCACCAAGGACTCGACTATCTTGCCTCTATCGAAGTCCTCCATCGCGAGCCTGGAGGTTCTGACAAGGAGCTTTCCCGCTCTCCTCAAGGCATGCTCGTCGAGTTCCTGTGCGAAGTCAGCAAGCTTCACGCCTATCTCAGTAAGTCTGTACTTCCGCGTCTTCTTGTCAGCCTCGACGAGATGCGCTCTCTGGACGCTTCTCAGGTGGTAGGCGAAGCGTCCCGTCTGCTTCTCAGGGTCTAGGCTCATCCTTTGCATGATCTCGCTGTACGACAGTGGCCCGCTCAAGTGAAGCAACCGGAGGATCTCAAGTCGGATCGGGGATGATGAGGCACTGAACACTCTCACTCCTGGTCTCTTCCGCAGTGCTCGGGACATAGGGAAGCCACCTTGGGCTCTAGGAACTATCGCTCCAGCCTATAAAAGCACGGAAGAGGCCGAGGTTCGCCACGTCAAGGAACCGCAGCCTCTGAGCCCCCTCGTGGGCCTACACGTTGCCTGGAACGGTACCGGCCTTACCCCCTGCGAGAGGGCCTCTGTCTAGCTTGCGGCCGAGCCGGTCAACTCATGTCTTTCCACGCTCTGTAGGTGCCGTAGTCCACGTATTGCCTCTTTGGGTTGTCTACCTGATCCCTAACGCGTATCGTTTGAGGTCTCTTCTCTAGGATTAGGTCGGTGGCCGTGAAGACGTACGAGTCGCTGCCTGCCCCTGAGCCGTAGCTGGTAGCGAGGATTCTTTCGCCGGGTTTCGCGATGTCAAGGACGGCGGCAAGGGCTGTTGGGCACGACGCGGAGTATAGGTTCCCGATCTGCTCTACCACTAGGCCTGGCTCAACTTGATCTTTTTGGAAGCCCATCTCGAGGGCTGCCATAAGAGGATACCTCGCATTTGGAGAGTGATTGACGGCGTAGGCGAAATCGCCTGGGCAGAGACCGCTCTCCTTCAGCACATTCCTGATCGCGGAGGTAACGTGTTTGAAGTAGGCCGGTTTCCCTGTGAATCTGCCCCCATGCCTCGGATACTTCTCACCATCCCTCCGGTAGAAGTCTGCGGTGTCAGAGGTGTACGGTGCGTAGTGGTCGAGTGTCGCGATCACACCTCTCTCCCCGAAGACGTATGCGGCCGCGCCCGCGCCGACCGTGGAGTCAAGGGCGTCGTGTGGCGCTGCCTGCGAGTTGTCCGAGCCAATGACCATAACGTTCGAACCGCCGAAGGTGGGGTACGCCACAAGCGCAGCGGCGTCTATGAACAGGTCCGTAGCAGCCTTGCATGCAAACTGCGAGTCTACGCCGCCCGATATGAACCCGTCTTCATACTTCTCGCCTAGCTCCAGCGCCTGACAGACCGTCGACATCGAAGGCTTCACCGCGTAGGGTGTGGACTCGGACCCTAGGAAGCACTTCTTCACCTCCCTGCTTCTGACACCGGCATGGATCAACGCCCTACGGCCTGCCTCCACGGCGAAGGTCGTGGTATCTTCGTCCTGAAAGGGAACTGTTCTTTCCCTAACACCCCCGCTGGCTGAGGAGTCGTCGTTCCTCACTCTGAACTTGGGGAGATACACACCGTAGCCAACGATGCCGGGCCTAGACTTCTTATGAACCTCATTGCCCTGACGCTTCTGGGGAAAATGGCAGTAGTAGTCATCTACGAGCGAGAAGTTGAGGCTTGAATAGGAGACGACGCCATACCCACCGTTCGCGTAGAGTCTTCTGAACCTAGGCACGACGCCCCGGCCGATAAACTCTGATACGTCGACCTCTCCGTCAGGTGGAACCTGATCTGTAATCCGTCCGGGCACCTTGATCTTGCCATCGTCGAAGCTTATGATGCCAGCAAGGAAGGGCGAGAGGTGGCCGAACCTGCTAGTGGGTTTCCGGATGACTGTGCCTGTGAAGAGGGTGCCCACGCTCTCGAAGTAGTCGACGTGCCTCATCTTGCTGCTTCTGCCTTCAACGTTGCAGAACGATTTCGGAGGGAAGTAGCTTGCGCCGCAGCCTTCGCACTTTGCCGCCGTTATCCTGTAGTCAACTAGCGTCTTTCTCCTGATCGTGGCTTCACTCAAGCGAGGTCCCTCGCCAGGATGTGAACCGTGCATATCCCGCCGGTTCCGCCAACGTTGTGGCAGATAGCTGCGTTAAGGTCCCCGTCAACGCTGACTTGGTTGCTGCCAGCCTCTCCCCTGAGCTGTTTGAAGCATTCATAAGCCTGCCTAACCCCCGTCGCGCCGACTGGGTGGCCGTCAGCCTTAAGGCCGCCTCCGGGGTTGACGATCAGCTCTCCTGTTGGACCCTCATACGGGATATGCCTCGAGCCCTTGAAGGATTCGTAGCTCTGATACATGCCTCTCCAAGCTTCTCCTCTCTTGTAGAGGCCTGAGTCCTCGAGGAAGAGAAGCTCCTCGATCGTGAAGCAGTCGTGGACCTCGGCGAGCCTCAGGCTTTCGATCGTGACTGCCGCTTCCTCAGCTGCAGCGCGAGTCGCGAGGGCTGTTGCCCTGATGCTGGTGACGCTCTCCCGGTTTGAAAGCGAGACATCGTCTGTTGCTTGTTGACTCGCGACGACGTATACGGGGGTGTCGGTGTAGCTCTTCGCTAGCTCACGGCTGGTGAGGATCAAGGCCACGGCGCCGTCGGAGATAGGTGAGCAGTGTAGGAGCCGGATCGGGTCGGCTATCAGCGGTGAAGACATGACTTGGTCAACTGTGATCTCTCGCCTGAACTGCGCGTACGGGTTGTTGAGGGCATGGTGATGATTCTTGCAGGCTACCTGGGCCAGGGCTTCGCTGCATCGACGGTCCCCGCGGCCATACTGGTACAGGTACCTGGTCATGATCGCCGCGTAGAGGCCGGAGAAGGTGTAACCTGCATCGAACTCGTGTGGGTCGGCTGCCAACATCAGATCGTCCAACACGTGCGCGGAAGCGTCGCTCATCTTCTCAAAGCCACCTACGAGCACGAGGTCGTGCTGCCCAGACCTGACGCCGATGCAAGCGTTGTAGAGCGCGGCGCCTCCTGAACCGCAGGCTGCCTCCGTGGTGCTCATCGGAACGTTGATGCCCAACTCGCGGGACATGTAGCCGGGAAGAAGCCCAAGCTGGTTTGTCACCTGGTACAAGAAGCTTCCGAAGTAGCAGGATTGGATACTGCTCCGCCTGAGGCCCTTCTCTACAGATCCTATCGCCTCCAAGCCGGCTCTAACCATCAGCTTCTCTGGGTTCTCATACCAGTGCTCGCCAAACTCGGTTCTTCCCACACCTACGATAGCGGCCAGAGGCTTGAGGCGCACCATCATACCTCTTGGTTGGCAGCGAGTCACGCGGTAGCCTTATAAGAATTGTTGATTCGTCGTAAAGGCCTTCGACAATTGTACCAGTCTGCGGAGATGCCAAGTGGATGATGCCAAACCCCTTAAACCCGAGAAGCGAGAGCAGACGGGCGGAGACGCGTTGAGGCTCGTTATCCGGATCGGCGGTTCAGTCCTGGCATCCCCACCCAGTGCCAAGCGCATCGCAGAGTATGCGGATATACTGAGGACGCTGAGGCTTCGAGGGCATCAGGTCGTCGCTGTGGTCGGAGGTGGAACCTTTGCGAGGAGTCTTATCGACCTATCAGCCGAACTGGGGCTGAGCGCTCAGGACCAAGATTGGGTTGCGATCCAAGCCTCGCGTGTTATCGCCCAGATGCTGGCTGGGGCCCTCGGCGAGGGCGCTCTCAGGGAGATCCCCACCTCCGCCAGTCAAGCCGCTCGCCTGACCTCCGAGGGGAAGATCGTGGTTATGGGAGGGCTGAGGCCCGGCATGACCACGGACGCGGTAGCAGCGCTGACCGCGAAAGAGCTCCGGGCCGACCTCCTGATCAAGGCTACGGATCAGGATGGTGTCTACACGAAAGACCCTAGGAAGCACGCTGATGCGGTGAAACTGGATCGAATCGCGATGAACAAGCTCCGGGAACACCTGGAGCAGACGACCCATCAGGCTGGGATGCATCAAGTTCTGGACCCTAAGGCCGCAGACATCTTGGCCGAGACAAAGACGAGAACTGTGGTATTGAACGGCTTGAAGCCGCAGAACATCGAGCTAGCTGTCAAAGGAGAGAAGGTTGGGACACTGATCGAGTGACTGCACGGGGCAACAGCAGGCACAGCTTCCGGTTGAGGTCGGCGTCGCTACGAAGGCATTCGGGACCAGGACCATCATCCTCCCGCGACTCGGTTTGGCCAAGGTTCTCGACCAATAGGCGGACGCGGAATCGGGATAGACGCCGTTCGGCAAGCGGGGCTTCGATTCCCTGGCCGTGGAGTTCTCCTGAGTCCGGCCATTATTCCCGAGTCTCGGGCAGCCCCGTGTGAATCAGGTCTATCGGTGATCTCGACAAGGAGTCTAGCTACCGTCTGCCCTGACTCCGCTGAGCTCCCTCATTCTTCTCCTATACCACCTGTATCTGTCATCGAGTGCAAAAGGAGGGGGGTTAGGCATAACAACGCTGCCGCCGCACACGGGGCACTTGTCTGCCCGTAACGTGTATCTCTTACATTGAGTGCACTTTCTCAGGCGCCACACCATGGGAGTATCAGCCTCTAGCCCGCTCGGGTGAAGGAGAAGGTTCCGCCGCTTTGCTTCATGGCCTCCTTGCAAGCTTCGGCGGCCTGTTCGAGGAGCTTCTCAGCTCTCTTGTAGCTCTTCGCAGCTATCTCCATGCGGTACCTCGGCGCCCCGACCACGTAGAGCATCACTTCAGCATCGTTCGTCTTTCCCAGCTCCTCGATGTCTAGCAGTGTCCTTCTTATGACCTCAACCCCATCAGGTTTTGGGCAAGTCAGCTCTAGGTCTGCTCTGATCGTTACCGTAGGCGGCTTCACTTTCTCCATCGCTACGGAGTGGATTGCCTTCGCCACATCCTCACTGACCGAGCTCTTCTCGAACGCTGCCATGCCGCGCTCTCTGGCCCTTTCGAAGGCTTCGTAGACGCCGCCGAACTCTTGCTCAAGCAGAGCCCCGACCTCTGGTCGTGCTTTCTCCATAGGGAGGCTGAGCCTCTGGGCTACGAGCTCAAGCATCGTTTGGCCCTTTATCCTACGCTTCCAGTCTAGGAGTTCCTCCCGCCTCTCTCGGTCGCTGACTCGCTTCAAGGATAGGTCTACATGTCCCCGCTCTCTGTCCACTCTCAGGACCTTCAAGACGAGCTTCCTTCCCTCTTTGACGAAATCTCGTAGATTTCTAACCCAGGTGGTGGAGACTTCAGATACGTGCAGGAAACCCTCTCTGCGCCCGTAGTCGTCTAGGCTTACGTAGGCTCCATGAGGTATGATCCTCGTAACCGTTGCGATCACGAGTTCGCCGGCCTCAGGCCAATCTACTGTCTCCGCTGCCATCACCCACAGCTCCTCGAACTACTCGAGCACTGAGACGATCTCGCCCCTTACTTGGGCTCTCCCGCCCCTCGGCTCGGCGAGAACATCGCCGCATATGCGACATTGGACGGCAGACGCGGCTCGGTCGAAGATGATCTGCTCATTGCCGCAGGATGTACACTTGACGCGCAGAAATCTGCTCCTAGGCTTGGGTACCAGTTCTCGCTCTCTAGACATCCTACGTTTCCCTCAAAGCTCCCTGGCTGGATCGACATGCAGATAGTTTAATGTTTCCGTTCTAACCAGGGGCCCTAGGAGACTCTCAACTATGTGGCTCAGCCCTAGCGGCCAGGGGACTCGCCAAGTTCACGATGCGGCCGATCTATGTCTGATTCCCCTGCCTGCCCGTCTATGGGAGGGGCTCGTACCCAGCTCTATCATGGTGTGCGGCGGCTTCAACACCTAGAGGAAAGGGTCTGACGGTCCATTGCTTATATCGAGGCGGATCGTCCTTGAAGATGCGATTTCCAATGGCCACGGTCCGTATAGCCGTACTTCAGCCGATTCTCCCACATGAGATGAAACCTGCCCAGAGACTTGACAGACAACTGAGCATGTGTGACCAGGCCGTGAGAACGGGAGCTGAATGTGTGTTCTTCCCCGAGTTCTTCTTGGGGTCTGGCTACGCTATGGATCTGCATGGCGGCTCGGCTGAGTTTGAGGCGGTCAAGGGCTACGCTAGAGAGAAGCACGTCGTCCTTGGGGTAAACGCGTTCACGCCGACCGAAGGGACGAGTCAAGGGGTGTACAACTCGGTCGTTATCGTCGATTCGACAGGCAACCTCGGAACGGTCTATCATAAGTGCCGCCCATACGCCGCCTGGGAACCCGTACTGGCGGCCTCCGCCGGACATAAGCTCAGGCTGGGACAAGGCCCCTTGGTCTTTAAGGGAGAGAAATGCACGGTTGGGGTGGCCCAATGCATAGACCTTTGGGTCGCCTCATTCATGAAGGAGCTCTCGATGCTTGGCGCCGAGATAGTCTACGTCCCTTCGAGGATGCCTCTGCCCCACTTCCTCTCGACGATGCTCTTCGCGCGAGTGAGAGCTATGGAGAATTGCAACTACGTTGCCGTGGCCGGGGAAGCGGGCAGGACCATGCCTGGTAGCCTCATCGCGGGGCCGCGGCTCGGCGGCCTCGAGATGGACATGACGGCAGGTGGCTCCGATGAGGGGATCGTCTACAAGACCATTGACCTCGACTGGCTTAGAAAGCAAAGGTCTTCGAGGCCTCCTCTCTTTGAGATAAGAACCGAGG
>Ga0315310_10001120_pt1 | contig 16858 bp, 16 predicted proteins | sample TDP5_MG_FD_203630 | JGI IMG/M metagenome (GOLD analysis project Ga0315310, IMG submission 203630) | Freshwater sediment microbial communities from Lake Towuti, South Sulawesi, Indonesia - TDP5 | ecosystem: Environmental > Aquatic > Freshwater > Lake > Sediment | place: Indonesia: South Sulawesi... | reverse complement strand
TAATTGACGTGGCTCGATATTTCCTCGATTTCCTACAGAACGAATCTTGTGGCAAATGTGTTCCCTGCCGCGAAGGAATTAAAAGGATGCTTGAGGTCGTGACCAAGATAACTAAGGGCCAAGCAGATGAAGAAGACCTAGAGCTTCTTCAGGACTTAGCAAGGATAGTCAAAGACTTTTCTCTTTGCGGTCTCGGTCAAACGGCTCCAAATTCAGTCTTGTCAACCCTCATGTATTTTAGAGATGAATATGACGCCCACATCAGAGATAAAAAGTGCCCAGCTGGTATTTGCAAGGACCTGATTACGTATGTCATCCTTGAAGACAAATGCACCGGATGCAGTGCTTGTTTGAAGCTCTGTCCTCAACAGGCCATCGATGCATATGGCCTGATCCACACAATTGACTCCGCCAAATGTATTAGATGCGGCGTCTGTCGAGATGCTTGCCCATTTGAGGCAATAGTGGCTAAATAGGAAGTGAGTGAGATGGTAAACCTCATTATAGATGGAGTGAAGGTTCAAGCAGAAGAAGGCTCTACAATACTTGAAGTTGCCATGTTCTATGGGATTAGTATTCCAACTCTGTGCCACCATGATGAGTTAACCCCTTATGGTGCTTGCCGTCTATGTATGGTGGAGGTTGAAGACGGAAGAAGGATAAGACTGGTGGCGTCTTGCCTTTATCCAGTTAGGGAAGGGATAAAGGTGAAAACGCATTCGGAAAGGGTCATAAAAGGGCGGAAGTTGATACTGGAACTCTTGCTTGCAAGGTGTCCCAACTCAAAGACTCTTCAAGACTTGGCCTCAAAAATGGGATTGGAGCAGATTAGATTCAATATGGAAAATGAAGACTGCATCTTATGCGGGTTGTGTGTAAGGATGTGCGCTGAACAGATGGGTAGCGGAGCCATAGGCTTCGTGGGCAGAGGCCAAAAAAGAGAAGTGGCCACTCCCTTCCACATGGCCAGTGAAATCTGCCGTAACTGCGGCGCCTGCATGTATATTTGCCCCGCAATAGACCTGCAGTGTCGTGGGGTTAAGTCTCCTGGAGAACTTTGCAACTCTTGTCTTGTAATAACCCCACAATGTATTGAAAAGTATGACCAAGTCATGTGTACTTTAGAATCATGTGGGGCATGTGTAGAAAAGGAGGGAAAATAATATGAACTATTCCAAACCAAATGCGAGCCCAGCGACCTTAACCAAGAATAGAACGGATCCATGTCCAGTCAGCGGACTCTGTGTTACATGCATAGATGGATGCCCAGGTCCTTGCGAAGTTGCCAAATCTGCAATAAGAGGCGGCGAAGTCATATACCCCGCGCCTTTCGGAGTGATAACCACCGCATCCCAAAAAAACTATCCCGTGAACCTCTCCCACTTCAACATTATGGGAACAACCGTAGGAGCTGTGGGCATCGAAGCCGATAGTGACAAAGCCATATTTCCCAATGTTGACTTAGAAACCAAAATCGGTCAAGATGAAGGTATAAGACTGAAAGTTCCATGGTTCACCTGCGCACTTGGATCCACAAAAATTGCCCTTGACAACTGGAAGGAGTTGGCTATCGGTGCGGCAATGTCAGGGGCAATGCAAGTAATAGGTGAAAATGTATGTGGCATGGATGCGGGTTCAAAATTGAAGAGTGGAAAAGTGATTCATTCTCCAGAACTGGAATGGAGAGTGAAAACCTACAAAGAATGGCAAGAAGAAGGCTACGGGGCCATTGTTGTTCAAGCCAACATAGAAGATACACGACTCGGCGTCCATGAGTACGCCATGTCGGATTTGGAAGTAGACACCGTTGAACTAAAATGGGGACAAGGCGCTAAAGACATAGGCGGCGAAGTTAAAATCAAGGATCTCGAAAAAGCTCAACTTCTAAAGAGAAGAGGATACATAGTTCTCCCAGATCCTGAAACCCCAGACATCATTGAAGCATTTAAATCGGGACATTTCAAGGAGTTTGAAAGACATTCCAGAGTTGGCATGGTTACCGAAGAGACCTTCGTCAGCAGAGTAAAAGAGCTCAGAAGCTTAGGTGCTAAGCACATTTTCCTGAAGACGGGGGCTTACAGGCCAGCAGATGTGGCAAGAGCTGTGAAATTTTCGTCATCAGCAAGAATTGACCTGCTTACCATTGACGGCGCTGGTGGTGGAACAGGGATGAGCCCTTGGCGTATGATGAACGAATGGGGAATACCCAGCGTAGAAATATGGTCTTTGACGTATCAATATGCAGACAGACTGGCGAAGAAAGGAGAATACGTACCTGACCTAGCCTTTGCGGGAGGCGTTACAATGGAAGACCACATCTTCAAGGCACTGGCTCTCGGTGCACCCTACGTCAAAGCTGTGGGTATGGCCAGAGCCCCACTCACCGCAGCGATGGTAAGTAAAAACGTAGGTCGGAGGATTACGGAAGGAAATCTACCTATCTACTATGGAAGATATGGAAACACCATCGAGGCAACCTTTATCGAAGCAGGCAGATTAAAGAAAAGGTTCGGGGAAAAGTTTAAAGACCTACCCACAGGCGCGATGGGCCTCTATACTTATAATCAGAGACTGATTCAAGGATTAAAGCAATTAATGTGTGGTGCCAGAAAATTCGCGCTTCAACACATCACTCGAGACGATATCGTTGCCTTAACTCCTGAAGCTGCAAAGGTATCCGGGATTAACTATGTTATTGATGCGGATAAGGAAGAGGTAGAAAAGATCTTAGGCTAAGTAAACGCCTGTGCAAATGCTTACTAAAAGAATCACTGTTTAAAGAACACCTGTTGACTATTTAACAAATCACCCAAAATGAGACACAGGTGTTGTAGCCGATAGAAAAGAGGCGTTTGTCGACGTTTTCCATTGGTTTAGGCGATTGCATCTGAGAGAAAGAAGAGAAGCCTGAAAACATGATTTCAATGTTTGTCCTGCTCTATATGTATACCAAACGTTGGGCCTACTGGATTATGGCAAAAAACGCCCACCCAAAAGAGTTCTGTGCAATGATCGAGCATATGACACAAGTCGTTATAGATTTATCAAAGAAAGATGACAAGAACTTTTTAGAGGTAAGAAAAGCTGGCGGGAGATACGACCCTCAGACTTATCTAAGGCGCGAATATGTAGTTAAGGGCTTTCAGATAGACGTCATTTTATGATTTCTGGCAAAACTATAGGTTTAATGTACGTTGATGTTCACTTCTGCATTGTTTTAGGGTAATCTTTAAATCTGCACAAAAGTTACGCATCATATCTACAAAAGTTTGCAAATGTAAAGGTGACAGGAAATGAGTGAACGTGTACATAAAAACAGCGCTTATCTGAACGGAAAATCAACCACGGGAACAACGACACGTGTCAAAGATACTAGTCCAACGAGTGGAATGTGTCCAATATGCATCCGTGACTGCCCAATCATGTGCGAAATAAGCCTATCAGGGTTTAGAGGGAGGGAAGCTCTTTATCCAGAACCTGTTCAGTTCGGATACAGTACGGCAGGCGCGCTCAAAGACTTCGGACTAGACTGGTCCCACTTTAACATTCAAGCCAGCCTATTCGAGGCGCTTGGAATAGAAGAAAACTCAGATGTTGCCCTTTTCCCAAACGCAAGCACCGAAACGAAGGTTGGAGGCATACCGCTGAAAGTGCCCATCTTAACTGGTGCATTTGGTTCAACCGACGTCGCAAGACTAAACTGGGAAGGCTTAGCCATAGGCACAGCCCTTTCCGGTGCCACAATAATTGTCGGAGAAAACGTCTGTGGCATGGATCCCGAAGCACAGTTCACAAACGGTAAAATAACCCATTCTAAAGAACTGAAGCGAAGAGTCGACCTGTTCCGAAAATTCTGGGATGGAAAATACGGCGAAATAGCCGTACAAACAAACGTTGAAGACCAGAGACTAGGCGTTGATGTTTACGCCATTTCAAAACTTGAAGTAAACGTTATCGAGAGAAAATGGGGACAAGGCGCAAAGGCTATTGGAGGCGAAGTCCGTGTAAGAGACTTAGATAGAGCCGTAATGCTGAAAAAAAGAGGCTACATAGTAATTCCAGATCCGGAAGACCCGACAGTGCAGCGAGCATTCAAAGAAGGAGTTTTCAAGTCCTTCGAAAGACACAGCAGGGTAGGCATACCTAAAGAAAAGAACTTCGTGGAAGGCATAGAACGTCTAAGAAAACAGGGCGCAAAACATGTGACACTCAAAACAGGGGCATATAGACCGTCCGCTGTCGCTTTCACGATGAAAATAGCTTCAGAAGCTAGGATTGACGCCGTATATTTCGACGGAGCGGGTGGCGGAACAGGCATGAGCCCTGTTCCGATGATGGATGAAATGAGCATCCCGACAGTTTACCTAGAAGCCATAGTCCTCAAATGCGCTCAAATACTGAAGAAGAAAGGACGGTATGTGCCAGACCTAATTATGGCTGGAGGTTTCATAAATGAAACACAGGTTTTCAAGTCGATCGCTATGAGCAACTTTGGAGAAGGCCCGCTTGTAAAGGCCGTTTTGATGGGCCGCTCACCGCTTACAGCAGTTATGAAGGCAAACTATTTCAGACAGCTGGCGGAAGAAGGCAAATTGCCGAAGGCTTTTGCGGATAGATATGGTGCTACTCCTGAAAAGTTCTTCATATCCGCGCCAGAACTGAAAGCGCAGTACGGCGATCGGTTCAAAGAAATACCATGGGAGGCCATTGCACTCCACACATACCTAACAGATCGCATAGGAGTGGGACTAAAACAACTCTTAGCAGGTGCCAGAAAATGGAAGCTGGAGCTTATCAATCGAAATGACTTGATGAGCTTGAACGAAACAGCTGCCAAAGTCACCGGCATACCAATGCCACAGGAAGCAGAAAAAGACGCAATCGAAAGAATTTTGGAGTAACATCTTCTTCCTTTTTCTAAAATTCTCAGCGCGCGCTGAAAGCTAAACTTTAAGAAAGCACTAAAAAGATAGAGTAGTGCCGGGGGATACCATTTAATGGAAGGAGAACAAACAGCATTAAGCGTTGCATTGGAACAATTGAGAATAGCCGCTGAAAAGCTAAATCTCGACCCCGGGATACATGAAATGCTAAAACATCCCAAACGGTCACTCATCGTTTCCGTCACAATAAGAATGGATAATGGTGAAACGGGCACTTTCACTGGTTGTCGCGTTCAACATAATGATGCAAGAGGCCCCTTTAAGGGAGGTATACGATACCACCCATGCGTTTCGTTGGACGAGGTCACGGCGTTGGCAATGTGGATGACTTGGAAATGCGCTGTTGTAGACATCCCCTATGGCGGGGCAAAAGGCGGAGTATGCTGCAATCCGAAAAAAATGTCAAAGGGTGAACTGGAAAGATTGACAAGGCGATACACTAGCCTGATTTTAGACGTGATTGGACCATATCGGGATGTGCCGGCACCGGACGTTTACACAGACGCCCAAACTATGGCATGGATCATGGATACCTATAGTCAATTTAAAGGCTACAGCGTCCCGGAATGTGTAACTGGAAAACCTCTCAGCGTAGGGGGGTCGGAAGGGAGAGTAGAAGCCACATCCCTAGGAGTTGTAGTTTGTGCAAGGGAAACAGCTAAACATCTAGGCTTAAAGTTTAAAGGATCAACGGTTGCTGTTCAAGGTTATGGCAGTGTGGGCTGGAACGCAGCAAAAATAATGTACAATATGGGTTGTAAGATCGTCGCCGTAAGTGACACACAAGGAGGAATCTACTGTCCGAGAAGTATAAACCCCTACGAGATATACAAACACAAGTCCAAAACAGGTTCCGTGGTTAACTACGAAGGGTGCGAAAACATAACAAATGAGGGTCTGCTTGAAACTGAATGCGATATACTCATACCGGCGGCCTTGGAAAATCAGATTACGGGGGCTAACGCGGCCAATATTAAAGCAAAGATTGTGGCGGAAGGCGCCAACGGACCAACAACCCCAGAAGCAGACAAAGTGCTTCATGAAAGAGGAATAGTACTCGTTCCAGACATCTTGGCTAACTCGGGTGGAGTAGCAGCAAGCTATTTTGAGTGGGTTCAAAATCTGACACGAGAACACTGGACACTAGAAGAAGTAAACAGGAAATTGGAATATAAAATAGTAAAGGCTTTTGACGACGTTTACAACGAAGCGAAAAAAGAAGAGAGCGACATGCGGACAGCGGCGCTTATGCTTGGCGTCGGAAGGGTCAGTGAAGCAATAAAGACATTGGGCTTATGGCCATAGTGGAACGGAAAACACTTTCTATTTCATTTGGCTAAACGGCAAAGGCTCCATTACAAATCGAAATTTTCTTGAACTCTTTTATCTAAGTTTTTAAACTGCAGTTCTTATATCTACTCTTCAGTAGCACTTTTAGAGTCGCAAAAGGGATGAGAATGCCCAGAACACTATCAATGAAGATCGGAAATTTAGATTTCAGTTTTGAAAATTCACTAGTAAAGATTATTGCGAACAGGAACTGCCCGGAAATCAAGCTTGCAGGATTAGATTTGGGACCCTTCGAAGAAGGAAACGAATACGAAGTTCAATACTGGATAGCCAAAGAGCTTGAAAAATCAGGAATTGCACGTTTTCGTGAAGAAGAACGATTTGACTCGGCAAAACTCTACAAAATCCAATGGACAGAGCGCGCTCAAACGGCTGGGCAAATATCCAAACTGCCAGAGAACTTCTACCCAAAACTTCGCCGGTGCCTGGCAGAACTAGAGCAAGAGGCTAAAACCCCAGAAAAAATGCGAGAATATGAAAAAGTCAAGCATTTGGCTCGAGATATCGTGAATTCGAGATTAAAGAAAATTGTTTCACTGGCTTCGGCTGCAGCTCAAACAGAACAAATGCTAAAAAACTTCGCACATGAGGAAAGGTTTGTTTACGAACGGCTCTATGAGCTTATCCATGAGTGGCGAACACAGATATTAGAGTATGAGGGAGAGAAGAATGACTGAGGAATTGGAAGTCTTAGACCCGCAAGAGCGCTTTCTTGAATTTTTTAAAACAGAAAAATATCGCCAAAGAATTTCACAGATGGGGGTGACGGGCAAAACATCATTATTGGCTGATTTTGAGGATCTTTTGGCTTTTGACCAAAGAATTGCTGAGGACCTTTTAGAAAAACCAGATGAGTATTTGAGACACGCCAACAATGCGGCTTATGCCCAACTACAGATTGAAGACCCAGAATATGCTGAAAAACTGGAAACCGTGACCGTAAGAATTGTTCAGCTTTTGGAAACCGCGCAGTTAAGGAAACTTGGCTCAGACCACATTGGAAGGCTCGTCATGATTGAAGGAATAGTTGTGCGTTCAACACCCGTCCGCCCCATGGTCATGCAAGCTTCTTTCAAATGTAGAAGATGTGGAGAAATATCGCGAATCAATCAAAGTGGGCCGTTTTTAAGAGCCCCCTTCCAATGTCAAAACCCTTCGTGTGGCTCAAAAGGACCATTTGATTTTCTTCAAGAAGAATCAACGTTCATAGACTCTCAAGACCTTCGCATCCAAGAAAGACCAGAAGACCTCCCGCCCGGACAACTGCCCAGAACGCTACATGTCAAGCTTGTCGGAGGCGAAATAGTTGATGTCGCAAGACCGGGAGATCATATTTCCGCAGTCGGTGTAGTTCGTGCAGCAGCACCTACGCTTCCAAGAGTTGGAAAACTAAGGACATTCATCTTGCATTTGGATGCAAACTCGATAGAGGTCTTGGGCAAGGAACCAGAAGCAACACTTCCATCACCAGAAGAAGAAGAGAAAATCCTCGAACTTGCAAAAGACCCATGGATACATAGAAAAATCATAAACTCAATAGCACCGTCAATATATGGATATGACCATGTAAAAGAGGCAATAATGCACCTCATATTCAGTGGGGTGCCCAAAACCCTCCCAGACATAACAATAAGAGGCGAATTGAATGCTCTTCTGATAGGAGATCCTGGAACGGCAAAATCTCAGCTCCTGCAGTACGTGGCAAGGGTCGCACCAAGGGGATTATACACCTCTGGACGTGGCACAACCGCTGCTGGTTTAACGGCTGCGGTTATCCGTGAGCGGGGCGGCGGAATGAGCCTCGAGGCTGGAGCCCTAGTATTGGCCGACAAAGGAATCGCATGCATCGACGAAATGGACAAAATGCGTCCTGAGGATAGGGTTGCTATTCACGAGGCTATGGAGCAACATACTGTTTCAGTTGCGAAAGGTGGCATCGTAGCAACGCTTAACGCAAGAACAGCCATACTTGCAGCTGCTAATCCCGCTTTAGGAAGGTATGAACCACATCGCACAGTGGCTGAAAACATCTCATTGCCCGTTACAATACTTTCTAGGTTTGACTTAATCTTCGTTTTGAGAGATGTGCCAAATAAAGAAGTGGATGGCAAAATGTCGCAGCACATCCTTGAGATTCACAGAAAAGGTTTAAGTCCTGTGGAGCCGCCTATTACCTTAGAGCTTCTACGGAAATATGTAAGCTATGCTAAAGGAATCAAACCAGTTCTAACCCAAGAAGCGCTCCAACGCTTAAATGATTTCTATCTTGCAATGCGTTCAGTAAGCGAAGCAGAAGGCTCACCAGTTGCAATAACCGCACGTCAACTCGAATCTCTTGTACGCATAGCTGAGTCAAGGGCCCGCGCAGCCCTCAGAAAAGAAGTTTTGGCAGAAGATGCAGAGGCAGCTATTGCAATAATGAAAAGATCTCTTGAGGAGGTTGGAATAGACTTATCCTCATACAAAATAGACATAGACCTCATAATGACTGGGAAACCCAAAAGCCTAAGGGACAAACTACAAACAGTGCTTTCGGTGTTAATGGAGATGGAAAAGGATACAGGAATTGTCGAAAAAACTGCACTCTTGAACGAAATTGAAACCAAATACAAAATCTCAAGAGGTGATGCAGAGCGCCTAATCGGACAACTGTTGCGTGAAGGAACAATTTATGAACCTAGAGAGGGCTATCTAAAGAAAACATAAAGCTGAAATTTCTTCGGAAAAAAGAGATGCTGCTGCGCTCCTCGATGTTAGCTTCCTTGTAATACTGAGCGTTTGAAGCAAAGATCGTTATCCCAGCACGCGCCAAGATGCTTTGTACGTCACAAGAACTAACGCAATCCAGCGATTATTCTTCACATGTTAAATCAGAAGCCAGAACTCTATATATATTTTTGAGTTAAGCTTTAAAGGCAATTTTGCATATGAGAAAGTTAAAAACGCACTCACAGATATTTAGATGGCAATAGTGGATATCAATGAAGACAATTATGGTCGTTGTTGGCACCCGTCCAGAGATCATAAAACTGGCACCAGTCGTCAGAGCTTTACAGAAACACAAAATTCCATTGACCTTCGTCCATTGTGGTCAACACTACGATTACAACATGTCTCAACAGTTCATCGAAGAGCTTGGCCTCCCATTGCCCAACTACGGGTACAGAGTCAAAGCCTATTCACAAGCGTCTCAAACGGCGCGCATAATGATACGCATGGAACAACTAGTGAAAGATACTCTGCCAACGCTTGTTTTGGTTGAAGGAGATACAAACGGAGTGTTAGCAACGGCCTTGGCTGCCGCCAAGCTGGGGATATCTGTCGGCCATGTCGAAGCTGGATTAAGAAGCTTCGACTTGCGCATGCCAGAAGAACACAACAGACGCTTAACAGATCACCTGTCTGCTTATTTGTTTGCACCCACGCAAACGGCTAAGAACAGCTTGAAAAGAGAAAACGTCTGGGGAAAAATTTACGTAACTGGAAACACCGTCATAGACTCCGTAGTCCAGCACCTACCGCTAGCGCAGAAGAAATCAAGAATATTGGAAATTGTTCGCTTTGAAAAATTTGCTTTAGCAACGGCCCATAGAGCGGAAAATGTGGATGACTTGGTAGTTCTCAAGTGTTTCATGGACGCCTTTACAGAAGCTCCTCTGCCAGTCGTTTATCCGATGCACCCGCGGACAAAAAAGAGACTGCAACAAAACAAAATGTACGCTAAAATCAGGGCATCGAAAAACCTACAGATTTTGCCGCCACTTGGCTATATGGACTTTTTAGTTTTGCTGAAAAAATGCGAGATGATCGTGACAGATTCTGGCGGAATACAAGAAGAGGCAACAGCACCGTGTATACGAAAACCTGTCTTGGTTATTCGCCTTTCGACTGAGAGACCAGAAGCAGTCAAGACAGGTTTCGCTGATGTTGTAGGTACAGAGAAAGGGAAAATACTGGAAGCTATGGAAAAAACACTAAGACAACAGAGAGAATTGCCAGAGAGGTCTCCTTATGGTGATGGAAACGCTGCTGAGAAAATCACAAAAATAATTACAGAGGAATTGGCTTTTTAGTGTCTTTACGAAATGTACGTTATTTTCTTATCCTCTTCTTTCCGTATTTCCTCAGCTTGTAGGGCTCTTTTTTCCTCAACTTTCTGCAACCGCGTAACCATTTTCTCTGCATTAGCAATTTCTGCATCCAAACCAGTCAAATCCACGTCAAAACTGACGATCGCTTGCAACACTTCTAAAACGCTCTTGGCAGCCCTTGGATCCGGTAGATATCCTCGAGTTTCGCCCAAAAGGCAGAGAGCATCAGTCTTTTTGAAACGAGCTAAACCCAATATCAAACCAGCGGTGCCAACAATAGGGCTTCCCATGGGACTTATCATAGCTCCAGCTTCTAAAGCCTTGCTCAACAGTTCCGTGTTTGTAGCTGCCGCAATAACTTTAGGCTTATCCTTCGCTTCTGTTCGGTAGCCGCCTATCGTGACAATCATCGTTGCATTGTATTTTTTAGCGAAATCCAGTACGCGGTCAGAAATTTCATACTGTCCTTCAATTGTTTGCGCTTGGCGGTCGCCCGTAAAGAGGATGAGGTCATTTTCTCCTTTTTTATTCTTCCAATAATGAAATGTTCCACGTAGAAGCCTGACACTTCCTTTCTTGCTGACGAGCACGAAATATGGGAAATGGGGAGAATAAAGGTATGCTAACCTTTCTGCCTTTAACTGTTTGATTAGATACCGTGTAGCAATTTTACCTACAAGTCCTAAACCTGGAAGCCCCTCAATCAAGATGGGCTTGTTTAACTCAGCCTTTACAAGTTCTTTGACAAGGGTTTCTTTCATTCAATTGAACTCTCCATCTTTAGAGCCATCCTATATCTAAGGTACTTATCATCCGGCGAAAATTTTGGTGGGTGCGGCACTCTAACTCTTCCACCGCAATGCGGGCATTCGTCTTTTCTTAGCGTGTATTCTCCACAAGTTTCACATTTTCTTAAGATCCAAGCCATCACTTTTCCCTTCTAAAAATGCCTTGTCCACCAGCCTTAACGACGTTTGAAATGACCGTTTGGGCAACTTTTTGTAAGGTAGCTTCTGCATGCTTATAATTTTCCGCCAAAACCTCTATACAGTATTTTGGGGCAGCAACAACATAAAAGCGAAGTTTCACATCTCGCGACTTTTCAGTTTTTTTAGCGCTTAGAAAAGCTTCCTTAATGATTTTAACCCCATTTGGCTTCATGCAACGAAGTTCGACTATGCCTTTAACCTTAACCATCGGAACTCGAATTCTTTCTTTAGCAACTTCAGCAAAAGCAGTTGCAACTTCTTCGGGAACACCTATTTTTGTTAAGACTTCTACGCCCTCTTTTGCAACCTTTTCAAAGCCCTCATAAGACCCGTATTCTCTCTCCGCAGGCGCTCCGGCTTTTTCATAAACCTCCTCAAGTGATAGACCAGTTTTTTCAGCAACGCTTCGAAGTAGAGCTTCAGCTTTTCTTTCCCTTTTCCAAGACATGGTTTTTTCAATTCTCTCTCTTTTCGTGACTCGTCTGAGGGACAAATCTATGTGTCCCTTCTCCATGTCGACTCGCAAGACCTTTAACACAGTCTTTTGTCCTTCGCGGACAAAATCGCGAATGTTTCGAATCCAAGAAGAAGAGATTTCAGAAATGTGCAGCAAACCTTTTTTATCATATTCATCTAGTTTTACATAAGCACCATAATCAGTAACGGTTTCTACTGTGGCCATCACTAAGTCGCCGACTTCCGGCCATTCCTGCTTTCTATCCGCCATTCTAAGGTTCATCCCTATTCAAAAACTGCGACTATTTCACCTTTGATTTTTGCGTTTCCACCTGATGGTTCTGCAAGTTCAGTTCCGCAAACGTTACAATTAACCTTGTTTACGGGGTTACTAAAAACTAGTTGTTCGTTACCACACTTTAGGCATTTCACGCGAAGAAAACTGCTTCTTGGTTTTGGAATGAGCTTTTCCCACTCAGTCACGAAGCTAACCTCCAAACTTATGCAATGACTAACTTCCTTAGACGTATACCATCTTTATGTCTTGTGTACCCGCAAACTTTGCACTTTAACTTGAGTGTTTGCTTTTTGGTTGTTTTCGCAAATTCTCTTTGAAGAGAGTACTTCTGCCCACCATAACCTTTCTTTTCTCTCTCATGATGCCGCTCACCCTTGGCTAAAGCTCTTCGCTTCCCCGCCTTGTAAAGGGAAACGGCGTGAATCTGATGCGCTTTACATTTTGGACAATATGTTCTGATCTCTTTAGGAATATTCACTCAATCACTACCAGCTTTGCATAAAGATAACATACATACTCTTATACTTTTTCGCTATGAGAAATAAGCCGACCTCAAGAGCTTGTCTGCGGAGACTTCCTTGTTAATTCTCTTAGCTTTATTATCACAAGTACCATGGCGACTGTAATCATTCCCGTTATGAATCCAAATATAAAAACCATCAACGCCAATGCCGTAAAATCAGCTTTAACAGGTATAAAAGCGACAGCCAACATTCCAGTTAGAAAACCAAGTATAAAAACTACAAATCCTAACACCAGAAAACCGCCTAAGAATCCTTCTTCTTTCAAATTCATTTTTCATGATCCTCGATTTAGTAAACACGTTAACCGCTTTTTCTATTAAAGAATTTCCAAGATTCTGTCCAATTTAGTAGGACCTTACATCATTAGATTTGAAGATAGTTTCAAAGCCTAGCCAAATTCTGTAACACAAACATCACTCTTAAATTAGCCTTCTGATATCTTATCGCACTTCAGAAGGACAGGAAAAACCGGTAGGTCTAAACATTATGCAAACAATCAAGGGAAAAATCTTAGGCGTCCAAAGCATCTTTAAGATGAATATAAACGTTCTGGCAAGATTTTTGTCTGTTTTCTCGTTTATTCCACCCCTTCTGATATTGTATTTTTTATATCCGTTGTCCTTTGAACAAACGTATCATGGGCGAACACTCCTACTTTTCTTCTTGTGGCTTGTTTTCTTGGAGATGATATTGAGTTGGGAAAAATTTCGGAAAAGCAATATGGTTAAACTGACATCCATAAGGACTGTCTTGTTCATTATAGCTCTTCTGCTTCCTACAATATATGTGATCGCTGCCAACTATTGGGGTTTAAACGCAATAATTGAGAATTCAGTTAAGCAGATTCTCTCTCCACAAGATCCTTTAAAAGATCATCATGCAAGTTTGATTCCACTTTCGATTGAATATCTGGTCTTTGCTGTGCTTTTTGGCTTTATCACTCAACTGCTGTACGGTATCAATAATTTAATGGATTTTTCGCTCTCGACATTCTTTTTAGGAACCATTGGCGTGCTGTTCGCCATAGACCTCTTATACCCATATGGAAGGTTCACACCGCTGCAGGTTCTTGTTCCAGCAACAGCCACGATTGCAGCAAGGGTCCTAAATCTGATGGGATACGAAACCACATATAGAATATTTAATGATCCCATACAGGGGTCCTTTCCATATTTAGGAATCAAAGATCGTTCTTGGGCTGGATTTGGTATAGCTTGGCCATGTTCAGGTGTTGAAAGCCTCCTAATCTATACTGTTACAATTTTACTCTTCTTGAAAAAAACCGACATTCCTTGGAGGCACAGGATAATCTACTTTGCAGTAGGCGCTGTAGTCACCTATTTTGTTAACGTTCTAAGGGTTGTCACTCTTTTTCTAATTGCAGTAGAGAAGGGTCCAAGTTTTAACACTCTTGATTATGATTGGCAGAAGTTTCATAACTATTACGGCATGTTGTATTCCATCACTTGGATAATATCTTATCCATTAATAATCATAGTAAGCCGAACTGTGTGGAGTAAAATCATAAACTGGAAGATCTATATAAAAAAACCGCACTAATTTTTCGAGTCGAACTAAGCTTACTGAGTAAATCTTCTTTCGCAGTTAATTGGCTTCAATACTTTCCGCCAATGCCTGTTTAATCAGAATTTTAGTGTTTTCAATCGGTAAAGATGCTATATCCTCAACCTTGAATGGACCGTAAGTTTTCATGTCCGCTCCAACTATCGCCGGAACATCCTTCAAAAAACGCAAAATAGCTCTTTTGTTCTTTTGGCCAATATTCAATTTTGGCATATCTCCACGGAGTATGTTCTTGGCAAAGCTACGATACGCCTCTGAGAAAGTCAAGCCTTCTCCGCAAATTTTTTCTTCCTCAGATGTCAAAAAATCTGACGGAACCTTCTCGCCTTTCGCAACTTTTCTAATCAATTTTCGGTAACGCACTTGAATCAATTCACGAACCATGCGTTTAACGTTCCACACCTCCTTTTTGAGCAGATTCGCCTTCACGGTTTTCTTATCCAGCATTCTGCTCTCCTCCTTTTGTCTCCTCAAATAATCAGCAATCCTACGGTAAAAATCGGCTGGAAGCCTCTCAAGTTCGACGCTTTCGATCTCTCGTTTCCAACTCTCATATAATTCGTTATACATTCTATTCCACAACCTCTGCTCTACCCTTACAAGTAAGTAGCATAGCTGCGGCAGTTGGCAATTCGGCCTTTTGATTTTTGTAGGGACCAAATATTTCGTCATGAAGCCTAAACTTTGGAACATCGGAAACAAAAACGGTTACAGTTCCTCTGTTAAATGCCACCGCGCTCCTTAGTGGATCAAAATGCTCGATATCCGAAATCGGAAACTCGACTTTCTTTAAACTTGTCTTACCATTCAGCGTATTGGCCAACCTAATCAAACGATGGGTGTCTGTTGTAACAACAGTGTCTACTTTAGCGGACTGGACATTTGCGCAGAAGTCGATTATTTTCTTCCAATTCTTAAAGCCTAACCCTTTTACAGCATTCCAAGGTCCTGTATTATTCCAACTCTTGAAGATTGTATCTCTGTTCTTGTTTATAGCTTCAATAACATTCTTTCTTAATCCTATGCTCTCATAGTCCTCTTGATTGGCGTTTAGGATAAAATTATATACACCCTTAGCAACTCGTCCGCGCCAGCCAGAGTCATTCGGGTTTAGACCTCTTAAGTTGTGAGGCATTCTCCAAGTCTTCTGGCTTAGTCCATGAAAGGCGACGTCAAAACCCAGACCACAGACATAATCAACAATCTCTTTACGAGCAATTGCATCGAGATTTTCAATGGCTTTGCTTTCAACGTGTACGTGATAACCGCGGTGGCCAGAAAAGAACACATGTACCTCTTTTTCAGAAAAGCGAAAATCTTGTATTAACATGTCAATAAGCTTCATGGTCTCCGTCTTTGCAGTGGCCAGACAAACCTCACAAAGCCACGTCTTCACATCAAACTTTTCACTGGCGCAAACTGGACACTTTTCAGGTGCATCCCCCTTTCCAGCAAAGCCACAGTTGCCACAAGTCCATTCGTCGTGAACTTTATCGCAGGGAGTAGCTATGTGATCAGCATCGATGTCAAAAATCAGGTCAGCTCCCAACCAAACCTTCTTTTCCATTTCAGCTTCTGGTTCTTCGTAGTTAGCGCAGGAAAAATAGATATCTCGGGGGACGAAATCACGCAAAAATGTTCCTAACTCGTCTTCACTTTTGAAACTTTTATGGCGAAGCATCCAGCCTTCAAACGAAACAAATCCAAATTCACGTTTTTCAATCATTGGAAGACTCCGACCTAAAGAAAAGTCTTTACCGTAATACTCCTGAAACATTCTCTGTACAAAAGTAATAGACTTCAAGTTTACTCAACTTCTAATCTAATGGAAAAATAAAAAAACATTTCGTTTCAAAAGGCCTCCTCAATAATATCAGGTGCAAAGACTTTCTCCTCATTCGCGTGACATGGGAAAGCGGTAAGAACATGAAGTAAGAAAGCTACTACTAGGCGCGCACAAATTCACGTTTTTTGAGCTGGTTTGCTTTGCTATGACTATTTCTATTTCCTTTATGCTCCTAAGACGCCATTTTAATACCTACGAGAAAGTTAAAACTGGACATACTTCTGATGATGGGTAATTCTCCAATTTTTTTAGTAATATCAGTCGTTTGATTTGGAGTGGCAGATTCTTGGAAGATTTTGATACCTAACTTCCTCAAATAAAACTTTATGTCAATGGGGTTGGTCACGCACACAGCGTCTACATCACCGCCTCGTCCTTTAGGGTCCAACCGTGGCTGCATAAACTCAAAACGCATTTTCTGAGGAAACATTTTGGAGTTAATAGCCTTTCGGAGTAAATCATGGAGATTTCGTATTTTCTGTTTTAAACCTCTCATGTGCCAGTGGTACGGCCGACTTAAACCCATGACCCGCAAGAAATTTGGACCGAACGCCGAGATTTTACCGCCATGACCCAGAACTCTTACTATCTCATTTAAGCAAACTTCCGGATCATACGTATGTTCTAAGAAGTCATAAAATCCCACAGACGAAAAAGTATTATCTCTAAAAGGAAGGTGACTTGCACTCGCTGCTACGAAAGCTCCTTTTCCACTCTTAGAGGCCATTTGTATTCCGACAGGCGAAATATCAACGCCGACAGCACAAAGTCCATCAC